>JAABUN010003989.1_pt1 | contig 21279 bp, 17 predicted proteins | sample 5559311 | NCBI WGS metagenome assembly JAABUN01 (sample SAMN10711877, study PRJNA513370) | rock metagenome | isolation source: Antarctica rocks | place: Antarctica: Victoria Land, Siegfried Peak sud
AGCGCGACGAACGCCAGGAGCGGCAACCCGAACACCGCCCGAAAGACCGTCCCGGTGGAGGGCGACACGTCCGCGTAGCGGTAGAAGATCCCGGAGAAGGCGATCGACAGGGCCCCGATGAGCGCCGCGAGGCGCGGACGCCGGGCGATCGCGTCAAGCGGGCCGATGCCCAGGCTGGACGCGAGGTTCAGACTTCCACCTCGTCCCGCTTCTGGTCGGCGTCGACGCTGCCGTCGCGCACACGCGGTGGCAGCCCGACGAACCGCAATCCCAGTTCCTCGAACTGCTTCGCTTCCGGCGCGGACGGCGCTTCGAGCATCGGATCGCCGCCGGACTGGGTCTTGGGGAAGGCCATCACCTCGCGGATGTTCGTCTGCCCGGACAGGAGCGCTGCCCAGCGGTCGATGCCGAGGGCGATCCCGCCATGCGGCGGCGCACCGAATTCGAACGCGTCGAGAACGGCACCGAACTTCTCGTGCATCGCCTCAAGGGAGTGACCCTGCAGCAGGAAGCTGCGCTCGAGCAGGTCCCGCCGATGGATCCGGATGGAGCCGCCGCCCAGCTCCCAGCCGTTGAGCGCCAGATCGTACTGCAAGGCCCGGGCCCGTCCCGCCGGGTCTTCGGGCGCGGGGCTCGCAGGGTCGCCCGATGCGGTCACGAGCAGCGCCTCGTCATCCGGGACGACGCCGCTGAACGGGTTGTGGGTCGCGTCCCAGCGAGCCGATTCCTCGTCCCACTTGTACATCGGGAAGCGATCCACCCAGACATACGCGAGCACATCGCGATCCGCCAGGCCAAGCCGTTCGCCGAGACCCACGCGCAGCCTGCCCAGCACGTCCGCGGTGATCACGGTCGTATCGGCGACGACGAGGATGAGGTCGCCTTCCTTCGCGCCGGTCACCTCCACGATGCCGCGCTGTACCTCCGCGACCAGGAACTTCGCGATCGGGCTCTTGACTTCGCCACCCGCCTCGAGCGCGAGATAGGCGAGGCCCTTGGCCCCGAAGCGCCGGGCGCGCTCGGTCAGTTCATCGATCTCGCGGCGGGTCGCTCCGGCCATCCCGGGCGCGACGATCGCCTTGACCCGGCCACCGGCGGCGAGCGCCTCATCGAAGACCTTGAAGCCGGACGCGGGCGTGCCGTCCCCGTCGATCAGCGCGGGCGCCAGGTCGACCAGCTCCATCCCGAACCGGACGTCCGGCTTGTCGCTCCCGAACCGCTCGATCACCTCGTCGAACGTGAAGCGCGGGAACGGGACCTCCTGGATCGGTCGGTCCGGGCGCGTCGCCCGGGACACCTCGATCGCCATGACTTCGACGAAGGCCATGACCGCGTCCTCGTCGACGAAGCTCATCTCGAGGTCGAGCTGCGTGAATTCGGGCTGCCGGTCGCCGCGCAGGTCCTCGTCGCGATAGCAGCGGGCGATCTGGAAATAGCGGTCCACCCCGGCGACCATCAGCAGCTGCTTGAGCTGCTGCGGGCTCTGGGGCAGCGCGTAGACGCTGCCCGGCTGGAGGCGGCTCGGCACGATGAAGTCGCGGGCGCCTTCCGGGGTGCTCTTGATCAACGTCGGTGTCTCGACTTCGACGAAGCCGTTGGCGTGGTGGACCTCGCGGATCGCCTGGACCATCCGGCTGCGCAGGAGCAGTCGATCGGCCATCGGCTGGCGACGGATGTCGAGGTAGCGGTACTTCAGGCGCAGCGCCTCGTCCACGGGCGCGTCCGGGTCGTTGATGTAGAACGGCGGCGTCTTCGACTCCGAGAGGATCACGAGCTCCGTCGCGCGCAGCTCGATCGCCCCGGTCGGCAGCTTCGCGTTCTCCGTACCCGGCAGGCGCAGGGCGACGTCACCCGACACGCTCACGACGAACTCGCTCCGGACGCGGCTGGCCGCGGCGTGGACCTCGGGCGTCGCCGTCCGGTCGATGACGACCTGGCTGATCCCGTACCGATCTCGCAGATCGAGAAAGATCAGCTGACCGTGATCTCGCCGCCGATGGACCCACCCGGCAAGTCGTGCCGTGGAGCCCGCGTCCGACGCGCGGAGCTCACCCGCGGTATGACTGCGATAGGGCGTGGCGAGGCTGGGCGCAGGGGTCGTCATGGCCGGGTCATGGTAGCGGCTCGGGGGGCCGCTCCGGGAACCTGCCCTCTGTCCCGCGGCAGGATGCAAGACCGTCGCAACCAGCGGGGCACCCGGTGGACTTCGCGCTGCACGTCGCGGACGCCATCATGGCCCCAACCAACCCGCATGAGGGCCATGTCGTGGGCCGTTTCGTCCTTGGCTTCATCGTGGCGATCGTCGTCGTCATCTTTGTCGTCGCGCAATGCACGCGAGCGATCTTCTGATCCAAGCGACGGCGACGGAGGTTCAGATCCGCCGCAGCCGCCAACAGATCGCTTCGGCCGGCCAACGTCGCGCCCACGCGAGTTCGTCAGCATCTCGATACGAGCTCGTCGCATCGGGATCCGGGCGCGGCTCGACCAGGTCCTCCACGACCAGGCCATTGGCTCGGAACAGCCGGATCCACTCGCCGAAGGGCAACTGGAACACCGTCTCGCCGTCGTCCTCCAACCGGTGCAACCCGAAGTAGTCGAACGAGAGCGTCTCGCCGGCCCGATCCGCCCCGATCGGCCAGCAGATCGTCTCGATCGGCGAGTGGTGGCTGAACGCGAACAGGCCGCCCTCGCGCAGTAACCGCGAGGCTTCCGGAACCGTTCGATACGGATCGGCAAAGGTCATCGCCCCGTGGTCGCAGAAGACGATGTCGAAGCTCGCGTCGGGCATTGGCACAGCCTCGGCGCTCGCGTGGATGAGCGGGAACGACACGCCGGCCGCTGCCATGAGGGTCCGGGCATGGTCCAGCTGGCGCTCGGACAGGTCCAGGCCGACGGGATGGGCTCCGGCCTTGGCGAGAGCGATCGACCACTGCGCAGCCCCGCAACCGAACTCGAGGATGTCCTTGCCGGCGACCTCCCCCAGGATGCCCAGCTCCGCTTCGGGGACCTGGGTCGTGCCCCAGTCCAGACCACCGGACTCGGCCAGCTGGCCGCCGTGTCGCGCCTGATACCTGTCGCTTTCCGCGTTCCACAGCTCGCGGTTGCGGACCTCGTGATCGCGCAGCCCGTTCAGGTCGGACGAGGATGGCGACTCGTCGGTCGTGGGTCGATCCCGTGGCGGTGCTGAGCATGCGCTCGGGCCACCTCGCGAGCCAGGTCAGCGAGCGGGACGACCTTCTGGGAGCCGGCCGGAAGGTCCCGCAGCTGGACGTCCCCGGCCGCCAGCTCGTCGCCGAGGATCACCGCGAAATGGGCCCCCTCGCGGGCGGCCGACTCCAGTTGCTTGCCGAGCTTGCGCTGGCCGAGTTCAGCTCGTGCCGCGACACCCGCCGCCCGCAGCTCCGTGGCGATCCGGAGCCGACCGACGGTGTCATCCGGATCGGCGCCGACGACGACGACCACCGGCGCGGCAACGGCGTCGGCCGCGTCTGTCGCTCCTTGTTCGCCGAGGGCAAGGACGAGCCGGTCCAGGCCGATCCCGAATCCGATCCCGGGCGTCGGCCGGCCGCCCAGCCGCTCCACCAGGCCGTCGTAACGCCCACCGCCCCCCAGCGCCTGCTGCTGACCCTCTCGGCCTTCCACGTAGTACTCGAAGGCGGTGCGCGTGTAGTAGTCCAGTCCGCGCACGAGACCGGGCTCCAGCCGGTACGACACACCGAGCGCGTCGAGGTGCGCGCGCACCCCGGCGAAGTGCGCCTCACAGGCCGAACACAGGTGGTCCGTAATCCTTGGGGCGGCCGCGTTGAGCTCGGCCATCGTCGGGTCCTTCGAGTCGAGCAGGCGCAGGACGTTGCGCTCCAGCCGCCCGCGCTCGAAGGCCGGCAGTCGCGCGTCGTGCTCACGGAAATAGGCCGTCAGGCACTCCACGTAGGCCGGGCGACACGCCGGATCGCCGATCGAATTCAGCAGCACGGACACGCCGGTGAGGCCTGCGTCGGCGTAGAACCGGCTGCCGAGCTCGACGATCTCGGCGTCGCTCGCCGGGCCCGGGTCGCCGATCGCCTCGATATCGAACTGCCAGAACTGCCGGTAACGACCGGCTTGCGGGCGGTCATACCGAAACATCGGGCCGATCTCGTAGACCTTCACCGGCTGTGGCCAGGTATGCATCCCGTGCTGGACGTAGGCCCGCACGATCCCGGCGGTCGGCTCGGGGCGGAGCGCCCAGGCCTCGGACTCGTCGGTGCGGGGTGCGATCCGGAACAGCTCCTTCTCCACGATGTCGGTGACTTCGCCGACGCCGCGCTCGAAGACCGCAGTCCCCTCGAACATCGGGGTCTCGATGCGCCGATAGCCGTAGCGTGCCGCAAGGTCGCCGGCGAGGCGTTCCAGGCGCGTCCACGCCGGCGTTTCGCCAGGCAGGAGATCGCGCGTGCCGCGCGGGGCTCGGAAGGTCGGCATCGCTGCCAGTCTAGGGCGTCAGGCGGACAGGACGGGCACGCGATAGTCGGCCAGCGCGCGATCCGCGGTCACCACCGTGAGCCCCTCGGACACGGCCTGGGCCACGAGCATGCGATCGAATGGGTCGCGGTGGATGAGGGGCAGGGCGCGACCCTCCAGCACATGTTCGACCGTCAACGCCAGGTCTTGAAAGTCCTCCCGGAGCGCATCCGAGAACCCGGCCGGGAGGTCGAGTCGTCCCTTGTCCCGCTTCACCAGGATCTCCCAGAGCGACACGACGCTGAGATACGCCTCTGCAGCGGACTCGATCGCCGTTCTCGTCGACGCCGACAGGCGCCGGTCTCCGGACAGCCACCAGATTGCGACGTGGGTGTCAAGGAGGAGCCTCATCGCTCTTCGGGGAACAGCACGCTGTCCTCGAACTCCTGCGCGATCTCCTCGTTGTCGGCATCGAAGTCGCCGTGGATCACGATCTGACCCCGCAATCGACCGAAGATCCGCTTGGGCCGCTCCGCCACGTAGGGCACGAGCCTGGCGATCGGCCTGCCCGCTCGGCCGATGACGATCTCCTCGCCGGCCTCGGCTCGTTCGAGCAGTCGGGACAGGTTCGTCTTGGCGGCGTGGACGTTCACGATCTCGTTTGCCATGCCCTAAGTCTAGCTAAGTCGCCGCGGGCGTCAACCCAGGTCACGCTGCACGTTGAGCACGTCCTTGAGGTTCTCGATCCGACTCATGACCCGGGCCAGCTGGGAGACGGACTGGACCTGGAGGGTGGCCGTCACGACGGCCGTGTGGTCCGGCGTGACCCCGACGTGCGCGGCGAGGATATTGACCTTGTTCTCGGCCACGACCTGGGTGATGTCACTCAACAGACCGGTCCGGTCGTAGGCCTCCACCCGGATGGCGATCGGATAGGTCTGCGTCGCCTCGGCCTCCCACTCGACCTCGACCAGCCGGCTGACCTCCCGTTCATGGGCCACCGTCGGGCAGCTCTGGAGGTGGACGGTCACACCCTTGCCGCGGGTGATGAAGCCCGCGATCGGGTCGCCCGGGATGGGATGGCAGCACTTGGCGAAGCGGACCAGCAGGTCGCCGACGCCCTTGACCCTGACGCCACCGGTCCGGGCGATCGCCTGGGGCGGAGCGACCGTGGGAAGCTGGCTCTGGCCGTCGTCGACGACCCCGAGGCGCATGACCACGGCCTGCGGACCGACCGCTCCGTAGCCGATGGCCGCGTAGAAATCATCCACGCTCTCGTAGTTGAACTGGCGTGCCACCTCGCCGATGCGATCGACCCCGACGGCCGCGATCGAGGTCCGGGCCAGGCGGCGCAGCTCCCGCTCCAGTGACTCGCGACCGTGGACGATGTTCTCGTCGCGGTCCTTGCGCTTGAACCATTGCCGGATCTTCTCGCGGGCGTGACTCGTCCGGACCACGTTCAGCCAGTCTCGCGAGGGCCCATGGTCCGCCTTGGTCGTGACGATCTCGACGATGTCGCCGTTCTTCAGCCGGGAGTCCAGTGGGACGAGCCGGTTGTTGACCTTGGACCCGATCGTCCGATGCCCGACGTCCGTGTGGATGCGATAGGCGAAGTCGAGCGCCGTGGCGCCCGCAGGCAGGTCCTTGATTTCGCCCTTGGGCGTGAACACGAACACCTGGTCCTGGAAGATGTCGAGCTTGATGCCTTCCACGAATTCGGTCGCGTCGGACTCGGACACGTCCCGTTGCCAGTCCATCAGCTGCCGCAGCCAGGCGAGCTTGGCGTCGTACTCGCGGTCGGACTTCGTGCCCTCCTTGTAGCGCCAGTGGGCGGCGATGCCGACTTCACTCACCTGGTGCATTTGGTGGGTGCGGATCTGGATCTCGAGGGGCTTGCCGTCGATCGCGATGACCGCCGTATGCAGGGACTGGTAGAGGTTGTTCTTGGGCACGGCGATGTAGTCGTCGAACTGCCCTGGGATCGGTCGCCAGATCGAATGCACGATGCCGAGTGCGGCGTAACAGTCGCGCACGTCATCGACCAGCAGGCGGATGGCGTAGACGTCGTAGATCTCGCCGAACTCCGCGCTCTTGCGCTGCATCTTCTTCCAGATGCTGTAGATATGTTTCGGTCGCCCCTGGAGGTCGGCCTCGATGCCGGCGGCCTCGAGCTTCGGTCGCAACTCGGCGATCGCGCGATCGATGTAGCTCTCTCTGCCCTTCCGCCGGGTGTCGAGCAGCTTGGCCAGTTCCCGGAAGCGCTCGGGGTCGAGGACCTTGAAGGCCAGGTCCTCCAGTTCCCATTTCATCTGCCAGATCCCGAGCCGCTCCGCGAGCGGGGCGTAGATCTCCATCGTCTGGTGGGCGATGCGCACCTGCTTCTCCGATGGAAGGCCGTACAGGGTGCGCATGTTGTGGAGTCGATCGGCCAGCTTGATGAGCACGACCCGGATGTCCTGGGCCATGGCCAGGAGCATCTTGCGGATGTTCTCCGCCTGTTGCTGCTCGTGGCTGTGCGTGCTGAACTTGGACAGCTTGGTCACCCCGTCCACGAGCTGGGCGACTTCACTGCCGAAACGCTCCTCGACATCGGTCAGGCTGTACTCGGTGTCCTCGGGGACGTCGTGCAGGAGCGCTGCCTGGATGGCGACCGGGTCGATCCCGAGATCGGCCAGGATCTGGGCGGAAGCGATGGGATGGACGACGTACGGCTCCCCGGTCGCCCGGCGCTGGGCCGCATGCGCCTCGACGGCGAGATCGAAGGCACGATCCACGGCATCCAGGTCAGCCGCGGGGTGGTGCTCCGCGATGGACGCCTGCAGGGCGGTTCGCAGGACCTCCAGATCGGGATCGCCGCCGGCAGGGCCGCGCACGATCGCCGGCGCCCGGCGCGGGCCGCGCCGAGGGGCAGGGTCCTTGCTCGCGACAGCGGCGGTCTTGGATCGAGGGGTCGTGCTGGCCATGCTGATCAAGGATAGCCCCCGCCGTCCCCTGTGCTCAGGGACACCTGTGCTCAGGGGCGCGTGATCCGGATGTCGTCGACCGCCGCTTCGAGCAGGTTGCCGTTCGCGCCGTCCCGGGCAGACAGCCGGATCCGGATCGTGCTGCCCGCCCAGCGGTCCATAAGGGCGGATCCGCTCAGCCAGGCCGCATCGCGATGCACGGCCGCGCCGCGGACTTCGAAGACGTTGGTGGCCGTGCCGTCCGCGGCAAGGACCTCGACGCGCAACCAGTCGGCGTTGGACGACGCCGCACTGTGGGCGAAGGCGTAGCGGAAGGTGAGCCGTTGACCGGTCCCGGCCGGCAACCGGATCAACGGGCTGCGGGTCGTCGTCGTGCCGCCGTCCAGGTCGTTGCTGCCGGCGCTCGTTCCAGCGCTGGCCCCCGTGACATACGCCCGGATGCCTGAGGGTGTCGTGCCCAGCTGCTTGGGCCCATTCAAGGACGTCGCGGTCGGGTTGCTTCGACTCCAGCGGCCACCGGTCGCGGTGTCCGTGCCATCGGCATCCACCTGCCAGCCACGGGCGACCTCGAGGTCATCATCGAAGGCGCCACAGCGACTGGTCGCCTTGCCGATCGGACCGTACGGGCAGGCCGCCTGTTCGAGCAGGTCCAGGACGGCGGTCTTGTTGCGACCGGTCTCGGACACGATGGCTCCGTCGCTCGGGTAGGCCGGGCTGTCCGGCGACAGCTCGATGGTGAAGGAGAAGATCCGGTACCGGCCGTACAGCCAGTCGCGCGACGTCCCGGACGAGATGTACAGGTCGCTCGCCTGGATCGCGCGGTAGCCGTTCCGGGCGGCCATCCGGTCGGCCAGGGACACGAAGGCGGCATGATCGTCGCGGGTCATGTCCGTGGGGATATCCGTGAGCGTGTAGCCGTAGGGATACATGACCAGCCGGCCGGTCGTGTGGAAGCTGACCGAGGCGCGGATCTGCTGGCGCCCGCCGACGACCCGGCTGCGTACGAAGTCTGCGAACGCGCTTGACTCCGGTGCGGAGAAGGCGCTGGGCCCACGGAACCGGTTGCTCGACGGACTGGCACTCGAGCCGCCGCAGCAGCCCCAGCGGTAGTCGTAGTTGCGGTTGAGATCCGTGCCGATGGCGCTCGAGCCGGGCGTGGGCTGGCGGTTCTTGCGCCAGTATCGATAGTCGCCCGTGCCCGCGATGTCGTACGTCGCGCCATCGGGGTTGAGGGCGAACACGATGAAGATCTCGCGACCGTTCACGATGTTCGTGATCCGCTGATCGTTCCCGTAGCCGTCGGTCAGCAAATGCAGGATCGCAAGGGTCATCTCGAGACCCATCCCCTCGTCCGCGTGGTGCAGCCCATCGAAGACGACTTCGGGCTCGGCCTCGTCGGTCGCCACACGGTCGGAGATCTTGACCGCCCAGAGATCCCGGCCCTCGTAGCTCTTGCCGATGGAGAATCGCCGGACGATGTCCGGATGCGCGGCCGCGGCGGTGGCGACCTCCGCCGACATCTCGGTATACGTGTGGAAGCCGGTCTCGCCGGGCGGGAACTCGGGCTCGGCGGCGCGGGCGGTGGCGCCGCCACCGGGCAGGAGGGTCAGGCTGGCGAGCGCGATCGCAGCGAGGACGGATCGGATGGACATGCCGCCCATGCTGTGGCCCGGGGTCCTCCCCGTCGATGGGGCGGTCGTCCGGGTCAACCGGAGTACCCGAGGCCGGCCAGGACGGCCAGCGCGGTCGCCCGCTCGTCCCATGGCTCGTCCCCGTCCGGACCGGCGATCGAGCGTTCGTGACCCTTGCCGGCAAGCAGCACGACGTCCCCGGGCCGTGCGGCCTCGATGGCGGCTTCGATCGCGGCGCGTCGATCCGCGATGAGCAGCAGGTCGTGGCCACGTCGCCGACCGCTCGATTCGGCGCCACGGGCGATCTCGTCGAGGATGGCCTCGCGATCCTCGCCGCGGGGGTCCTCATCGGCCAGCACGACGAGCCGGCAGCGCTCGCCCGCGATCCGGCCCATCAGCGGGCGCTTGGCCGTGTCCCGCTCGCCCGCCGAACCAAAGACGGCGATCATCCCGCCACCGCGTGCCGCCGCCTGGGGGGCAAGGAGATCGAGCACCGTCCCGAGCGAGACCGGGCTGTGGGCGAAGTCCACGATGACCTCGAAGGGCTGTCCGGCAGCGACTCGTTCCATCCGGCCGGGCACGCGTTCGAGGCCGGCCAGGCCGTCACGCACGGCCACAGGGTCAAGCGCCAACGCCTCCCCGAGGGCGACCACGGCGAGCGCGTTGAGGGCGTTGAACCGCCCGGGCAGCTTGAGCTCCAGTCGGGAAGCGCCCGATGGGGCGACGACGTCGACCCGGACCCCCGTCCCGCTCTCCGCGATGTGGCTGGCACGGACGTCCGCCGCCGGCTGCGTCCCGTAGGTCACGACGCGCGCCCGAGCGTCACGGGCGACGCCGATGAACCGGCCCGCCGAGGGGTCGTCCAGGTTGACGATCGCGGCGGGCTGCACGGCGAGCGTCGTCCGCTTCGGATTCGCCGCGCGAAGACGCTGGAAGAGCGACAGCTTGGCGTCCCGATATGCCTCCCACGTGCCGTGCAGCTCGAGGTGCTCATGGGTCACGTTGGTCAGGACCGCGATGTCGTAGTGGATCGACCCGACGCGTTCCAGGGCCAGGCCATGGGACGTCGTCTCGATGACCGCGACCTCGTCGCCGGCGTCCGCCATCGCTCGCAATGCGGCCTGGAGTTCGGGAGCCTCCGGGGTCGTCGCGTGCTCGTCGTGATCCGTGGTTCGCCCGCCCACCCTGGTGGCGATCGTGCCCAGCATGCCCGTCCGGTGGCCCGCCGCCTCGAGCGCCGCCACCGCCAGGTACGACGTCGTCGTCTTGCCGTCCGTCCCGGTGATGCCGACCACGGTCAGCTCCGCGGATGGGTCACCGAACCACCAGGCAGCGGCGCTGGCGAGGGCCGGACGGGTCGCGTCCACGACGACCTGGGGGATCGCCAGGTCCGGCAGCGGTCGCTCGACGATCAGCCCGGCTGCTCCCCGGGCGATCGCCGCGGCCGCGAAATCGTGCCCGTCAGCGCGAGCACCGGGGATCGCCACGAACAGGCCTCCGGGCACGACCGCGCGCGAGTCGTGGGTCACGCCGCGGACGGCGATGCCGGTGAGGGCCGCGGCGCCGACCGGACGACCGTCCAGGCGCGTACCCCGCAACCGGCCTTCAGCGCTCAGCCGGTCGATGAGGCCTCCGAGCGGACGATCGCCGGTCATCGCGGGAGCAGCCGGGCCAATCGCGCGCTGACCCGACCGACCCGGCCCCGCCACGGCCGGATGACCCGTTCGTGCGCTCCGCTCATCTCCACCCAACTCGCCCCGAACGAGCGCTTGTGCTCGTACAGCCCCGCCATCGGGTCACCCTCGCCGGGCTCCCGATGGTCCGGGCCGATGTCCACTCCGCCAAGGTCCATCTCGCGCCGTCCCTCGCGCAGGGCGAGCTGGATGGCCCGCCAGCGGAGCAGGTGCATGACCCCCGGGTGCACCTGGCGGGCACTCGGCGCATCGGCGGAATGGACCGTCGAGAGTCGATCGCCGTGGCGGTACAGGATGAGTCCGCCGATGAGCGCTCCGGTCTCATGTGCCTCGAGGTAGACGAGATGGCCCGCGTCATGGGCAAGTCGCCACCACGGCACGAAGGCGGCGCGCGGTCCGAACCGGAAGCCACGTCGATCGCCGGTCCCTTCGAGCAGCGTGTAGAACGCGTCGAGTGCCTCATCGATCGGGCGGGCTGGAGCTGCGAACGGCCGGGTGTCGTCGCCGGCGTCCGGACCATCCTCGCCGGACCAGCCCGCCGTGTCATGACGGGCGACCTGCAGGTCGGTCTTCTCCGCCGCCTTGATCCGCTGGCGGGTCGACTTGCCGATCGCGGCGCGGACCGTCTCCTCGTCCGCATCGGCCGGGAGCGGCAGGGAGATCCGGTGGCGTGATGGCTGGATCTCCGGGATGGCGTGGAAGCCGCGCGCCCGGAGCAACGCCCCGTAGCCGGTCTCGGCTTCGACCTCCGCGTCCGTGGCGACGACGTCCGCTCCGTGGGCGGCGAGCCAGTCGGTCACCGCGGCCACGCGCTCGGCGAGGCGCTCGGGTGTGGCTCCGGCCGCGACCGGTCCTCGCGGCAGATAGGCGCTCGATCCGCCGATCCAGGGCCACGGTCGGGTCAGGGCGAGCGCGGCTGCGCCATCGGCGTCGTCGATCAGGTGTGCAGCGTCCCAGCCGGAACGCGATCGATGCTCGGCCCAGGCCAGCGACTGGTAGACGTGGCCACCTGGCGGATCGACCGTGCGGGAATCCCAGTCGGCGAGTTCTTCCGCGGTGGCGAGGCGGACGGTCATTCCCCGCCTCCGAAGGCCGCGGCGGTCGCGCCTCCGGCCAGTCCGTGGCGACGTCGCGCCCACCACGTCCGGGCCGCCACGGCGTTCTCGTAGGCCGCTCGCCCGAGCGCATCGAGGGTCAAGTCCCAGGCACCGATATAGCGAACCTCGCGACCACCGAATCCGGTCTTGAAGTGGGCGATCCCGCCCGTCGCGAGACCCCACAGGTCGTAGCTCGTCGCGCCCTGCTCTCGCGAACTGCGGATGGCCTCCCACTTGAGCAGGTAGTTGGCCCGGGTCTCGGCACCCATGTGGGTCATGCCGCCGTACGGTTCCACAACCCTCGTGCCCCCCCTGACCAGGAAGAGCGTCGCGACGGGCTCGCCGTCGGCGGTCTGGGCGAACAGCAGCCGGGCCCGGCCATCCGGTCGGTAGGCTTCCCAGACATCGCGGTAGGCGCGCTCGGTCCGGATGAGGAACCCGGCTCGATCCGCAGTCTCGCGATAGATCCGGTAGAACTCGCCCAGGCGATCCCCTTTGGCATCGACGACGGTGACCCCGGCCGTCCGGGCCTTGTTGACGTACTGCCGCCACTTCTTCCGCAACGCGCCGTAGAGCGCGTCCTCGTCCGGCCTGAGATCGATCATCCGCGTGGACGCGGGCTGGATCGGCGGAGCGGGTCGCCAGCCGAGGTCGGCCAGGGCTCGGCGCAGCGCTCCCTCGGGATCAAGCGGTCCGTCGACCTCGACCTCGGGGTCGATCCGAACGTGCGAGACCCGGCCCGCCCGCTGCGGCAACGTCCGCCGGATCTCGTCCGTCAGCGAGGCTAGCGTCGACACGGTCCACTCCCGCGCAACGGGACCGCGTGGGGCATACGCGAAGCCCCAGGGCAGCGGTCGCGGTCGCCGGATGAGGATCTGTATTCCGATGCGGGGCACGTGCGCGTCGTTGACGAGCAGCCGCTGGACGGACCAGCCATTGACCGCCTTGACCCGGGACCAGCCGGAGAGTTGAAGGTAGGAGCCTGAATCGCTCGACTCGACGAACGCGTCCCATTCCGCCGTCACGACCGGCGGGGCCGGCGGCACGCGTCGATCATGAGCCCGACGATAGAGCCCATCTCGTCGATCCGCAACACGAGCGCCATCGCTCCAGCCACGAGCGCCCAGGCCACGGTGACGACGACCATCCGGGCGAGCAGCATGGCCCTGGGGATCGGACCGCCGAGCCCGTCGCCAAGCACTCCGTCGAGCGCGCCGGAAACGACGGCCGCGGCCAGCGACGCCGCGACAGCGACGAGCAACGCCCGCGCGGCCAGGCTGGCGACCGGTCGCAGGGCCAGTCCCGGGACCCGTCGCTCCAGGAGGACGAACAGGACCGCGGTCTCCACCCATGCGGCCACCGCGATGGCCAGGCCGAGACCCGGCAGTCCCAGCGGCCGGGCCAGCACGATCCCGAGGCTCGTGTTCACGACGACGGCGAGGACCGCCGCAAGGACCGGCGTGCGGGTGTCCTGGCGGGCGTAGAAGGCGCGGGCCAGCACGGCGATCAGGGAATGCGCGGTCAGTCCTGCGAGGAAGGTCAGGAACGTGGTCGTGGTCTGGTCTACCGCCCGGGCGTCGAACCGCCCGTAACCGAACAGCAGCTCCACGATGTCGTGGCGCAGGACGATGCTGATGCCGGTGATCGGCAGCATGACGAACAGGAGCAGGCGCACGGCCCGGGAGACAAGCGCGGCGAACTCCGCGACCCGGCCGAGCGCCGCGTCGCGCGACAGTGCCGGCAGCACGACGATGCCCAGCGGCACGCCGATCAGTCCGATCGGGATCTGGAGCAGCGTGAACGCCGTATTGAACGCGGTCAGGGCACCGGTACCTTGCTCCGTCGCGAGCGAGGTCATGACCAGGAACGTGATCTGGGTCGCTCCAAGGCCGAGTGCGCGAGGACCCATCAACGCCAGCGCCGTTCGCGCCGATGCATCACCGAGGTCGACCCGGGGCACATAGCGGAAGCCGAGGGCCTGGACATTGGGAAGCTGGACCAGGAGATGCATGAGCGACCCGGCCACCACGGCGATGGCCAGGCCGATCACGCCGTAGGTCGGGCCCAGGAGCAACGCCCCACCGATGATCGCCAGGTTGTACACGATCGGGGCGACCGCCGAGGCGGCGAACCTTCCGCGCGCGTTGAGCAGGCTGCTGGCCACGGAGCCGAGGGCCAGGAACATTGGGCTGAGCAACATGATCCTCGTCAGGTCCGTCGTGCGTGCCCAGCCCGCCTCGTCAAAGCCCGGCGTGATGATGGGCACGACGACCGGGGCCAGGGCAAAGGCGATCGCCGCCGCCACGAACAGGCCCACGAGCAACAGGTTGGTGACCGTGGACACGACCCGCCACGCCCGCGCCTCCTCGTTACTGCCGAGCAGCCCGGAGACGATGGGGACGAGCGCCGACGATAGTGCGCCCGCGGCGACCAGCTGGAAGATGAGATCGGGGATGCGGAACGCGGCGAAGAACTCATCGAGTTCCGGCCCGACCTTGAAGGTATTGACGATGACCAGGATCCGCACGAACCCCAGCAGTCGAGCGACGAGGAAGGCGGCCGAGACGATCAGGCCTGCCCGGGCGAGGCCGCGTGACCCGCTCACGTCGTTCGGCGAGTGGCCCGCGGATGGGCCTGCTGGTACGCGTCTCGCAGCCGACCGGGTGAGACGTGGGTATAGATCTGGGTCGTGGCCAGGTTCTCGTGGCCGAGCAACTCCTGGACCACGCGCAGATCCGCCCCACCGTCGAGCAAGTGGGTCGCGAAGGAGTGGCGCAGGGTATGCGGCGAGATGCCCTGAGGCAGACCAGCCAGCCGGTACAGCCGGTCCAGGCGATAGCGCAGGCCGCGCACCCCGAGCGGTCGGCCGCGGTGATTGAGGAAGACCTCGGCGGGTCCCGCGTCAAGCCCCGTCGGCGGCGCCGCCGCGCGCTCGACGAGGATCGGGCGCCCACCCTCGAGATAGGCCAGCTGTGCCGCGATCGCGGGCCTGCCGAGCAGACCGATCCGCTCCTTACGACCCTTGCCCAGGACCCGCACTTCGCCGCGACGGAGGTCGAGGTCCCCGAGTCGCGCGCCGGCCAGCTCGCTCACGCGCAGGCCGGCGGCGTAGGCCGTCTCGATCAGCGCCCGGTCACGCAGAGCCAGAGCGGTCGTGAGCGGCCCCCGGTCCGGTGCGGCGAGGTCGGCCGCCTCGAGTTCCGCTTCGACGACGGCGAGCAGACGCGTGACCTGATCGACCTCGAGGACGCGCGGCAGGCGTCGAGGCAGGCGCGGTGTCGCGATGGATCCCCAGGGATCACCCGGCGCGAAGCCCTCACGCACCGACCAGCGGTAGAACGAGCGGATCGCGGCCAGTCGTTGCGCGACGGTCGTGCGGGATGTCTCCGAGCCGAGCGTGCCGAGATACCCACGCAGTTCCTGGCGCGTCGGTCGGCGCCAGTCGATCCCGTTCGCGGCCAGCGCGAGCAGGTAGGCTCGCACGCTGGTGCGGTAGGCCCGGATCGTGTGCGGCGAGGCGTCGCGAGCCCCGAGCGAGCGGAGGAACCCCTCGAACGCCGGATCGGTCGCAGGGTGGCCCGCGACCGCGTTCACGCCTCGGCGGCCGGTTTGGCTGCCGCGGGGCGTCGGGCGGGTGCCCGGCCGCCGGCTCGCGATGTCGTCCGGCTCTTGGGCCGGCCGGACGCACCGCCGGTCGGCTTGCCGCCCCGGCCACGTGCCGGTCTGGTCAGCGCTTCCGGGTTGGGCGGGCCGCCTGAGTATCGCTCGCCCGGCGCGACGTCGTCCGGCCCGGTGTCGCTGGCAGATCCGCACACGAGGCAGATCGCTACCTCGCCCTGTCGCGCGAGGGAGCCATCGTCGGTATCGTGCAGGCCCCCCAGCGGCTCGTCGTTTGTCGTGAAATCACACTTGGGATAGTTCGAACAGCCCCAGAAGAGGTTGCCCGTCCGTCGCGCTCGACGCGGCACGAGGTGGCCTTCGCGGTTCCTGGGGCAGACGACCTCGAACGGCAGCGGGTCCGGCGGCGGCGGTCCGTCCTTCTTGATGAACTTGCAGTCCGGGTAACGGGAGCACCCGACGAACGGCCCGAACCGGCCGCTCTTGCCGACGAGCGTGCCCTGCCCGCACTCCGGGCAGACCTCGCCGCTCCCTTCCTGGGGCGGCGGCTCGTCGCCGGGGAGCGGACGCGATTCCTTGTGGTCCGGATACATCGAGCAGGCGAGGAACCGACCATTCCGTCCCAGGCGGATGACCATCGGGTGCCCTTCCGAGCAGACCTCGTCGGACGCCTCGGTGGTGATGCTGTCCTTGTCGATCTCCTTGTCCTTCTGGGCCACGCGATCGCGCAACGGCCCATAGAACGCCCGCAGGAGGGGGACCCAACCGCGTTCACCGCGGGCGATCTCGTCCAGCTCCTCCTCCATCCGGGCCGTGAACGCCACGTCTACGTAATCCCCGAAATGCTTGACGAGCAGGTCGGTCACGACCTCCGCCACCGGCTCCGGATGAAGTCTCCGCTCCTCGATCCGGACGTAGCCACGATCGGTGATCGTGGAGATCGTCGCGGCGTACGTGGACGGCCGGCCGATCCCGTGTTCCTCAAGCGCCTTGATCAGCGTCGCCTCCGTGAATCGCGGCGGCGGCTCGGTGAAATGCTGCGTCGGGGTCACGTCGAGAACGGAGGTCGTCTCGCCTTCGACCAGCGCCGGGAGCCGGCCGGTCCCCTCGTCGTCCTCGTCCGCGCCATCGTCACGGCCCTCCGTGTAGACCCGGGCGAACCCTTCGAACAAGGTCCGCGTCGAGCCGGCCCGCAACTGGTAGCGGCCATCCGCGAGCTCGGCGGTCGTGATCTCGAGTTCCTTGGGGGCCATCTGCGAGGCCAGCGCGCGCTGCCAGATCAGCCGATAGAGCCGCAGTTCATCGGCCTTGAGGGTTCCTGCCAACGAATCGGGGTCGCGCCGGAAGGAGGTCGGTCGGATCGATTCGTGGGCCTCCTGGGCGCCCTTCGACTTGGTCTTGTAGACCCGGCCCTTGGTCATCGTGAACGGCTCGCCGTAGCGCTCGGCGATGACCTCCCGTGCCTCACCCATCGCCACGCCGGCGATCGCGGTCGAGTCGGTCCGCATGTAGGTGATGAGGCCGATGTGCCCGTCCGGCGTGTCGACACCCTCGTACAGGTGCTGGGCCACCGACATCGTGCGCTTAGGGCTGAACGACAGCTTGCGGCTCGCCTCCTGCTGGAGCGTCGAGGTCGTGAACGGGGCCGCCGGCGAGCGCTTCTGCGTCTTCACCCCGAGCTTCGTCACGACCGGGCGCAGGGCACGGATCGCCTCGACGTGGGCGTCCGAGGTAGTCTCGTCCGAGATCTCCGGCGCCACGCCATCGATCCGGACGAGGTCCGCGTCGAAGGCTTCGCCAGCGGCCGTCGCAAGGGCCGCCTGGATGGTCCAGTACTCCCGGGTCGTGAAGGCTGTGATCTCGCGCTCGCGCTCCACGACGAGGCGCACCGCCACGGACTGGACCCGCCCAGCCGAGAGGCCACGCTGGACCTTCTTGCCGAGAAGCGGGCTCAATGTGTAGCCGACCAGGCGGTCCACGATCCGGCGAGTCTGCTGGGCGTCGACGAGGTTTCGATCGATATCCCGGGGGTGCGCGAAGGCTTCCCGGATCGCCGGTTCGGTGATCTCGCTGAAGGTCACCCGGCGGGTCTTCGCCTCGGGCACATGCGCCGCCTCGGCGACGTGCCAGGCGATCGCTTCGCCTTCGCGGTCGAGGTCGGTCGCGAGGTAGACCATGTCCGAACCTTTGGCCGCCTTCTCGATCTCGTTGACCTGCTTGCGCCGGTCCTCGCTGATGACGTACTCCGGGGCGAATTCATGGTCGACGTCCACGCCGAACTTGCCCTTGCCGGGGTTCTCAGGAAGGTCGCGGACGTGGCCGTAGGAAGCCAGGACGCGGTAATCGGCGCCGAGATAGCGCTCGATGGTGCGGGCCTTGGCCGGCGATTCCACGATGACGAGGTTCTTGGGCACGGCCGGGAGTGTAGCACCGGGTCCTTCGCTGACCCGTATCTCGTGCACACCCGGATCCCGGGGTCAGACCTCGCGGATGCGCCGCAGGAAGTCCTCGTCGATCTCGAGATCGAGCTCAGGGTCCGGGTCGACGGGCGATGCGGGGACAGCTCCGACCGCGGTCGGGAGCGGCAGCGGAAGGTCCGATCCGACCAGCGACGACGGTGGGATCTCCACGAATCGGACATGCAGATACGGAAAGAAGAAGACCGCGTTGGAGTCGTCAACGAAGATCGGACGCTTACCGTTCATCGTGCGCAGGTTTGTGCAGCGCAGCCCGACATCCGCGGCGGTCGGTACCTGAACAGGTCGGCCCGCATGGGCTGCTCGTTGTTGAGGTGCAGGACGGCGTCGCGGATCACTCAGCCATCGTGGCGGGTGCCCGCCGTCCCTGGACCTGACCCGATGGTCCGGTTCAGGGGTGGTAGAAGTCGACGACGAGGCGAACCCGACCGTGTGACACCCAGACGCCGATCCCGACCCAGCAGCGCGACTGCGAGCTTCCGCAATACGACGTCCCTGGGTCACGTCCGGGATGGCGCTGGGGCACCATCGCTGCGCACTGGGGGTGCGCTCGGGCACAGGCTAGCATCCGGCCGCGAGCCCCCCCGCAACAGCGCCCAGCGCGGTCAAGCGAGATCTGCGCGGTCAGCGCGGGCGGACCGATCGCGCCTCCCCAAGGAGCGCGCCGGCCGGGCGGTAGCGCCCGTGCAACCCGGCGGCGAGTCCGCGGCGCTCGAGCAGCGTCAGGCCGGACAAGACCGTGGCGACGGGCAGGTCCAGCACGGCGGTCAGCTCGTCCACGGTCGCGTGGCCGCCGACCAACGCCTCGGCAAGGCGGATCGCGGTCGGGCCAAGATCCGTCACGGCGGCGGACGCGACCGGGACCAGGCCGCCCGAGGGATCTGTCGCCGCAAGCCCGAGGTCGGCGATGAGCTGCGGGACGCCCGCTACCATCCGTGCGGCCCCGGCGAACTCTCGGAGGAAGGCCAGGCACCCAGCGGACGCGGTCGCGTCGATCGCGCCCGGGACGAGGAAGCACTCCCTGCCCTGGTCGAGCGCCCAGGAAGCGGTGATCAGTGCTCCGCTCTTGGCCGGCGCCTCGACGACGACCGTGGCCTCGGCAAGCCCGCTGATGATCCGGTTGCGCCGCGGGAAGGTCCCGAAGGTCGGTTCGACGTCCGGGGCGTATTCCGAGACGATCGCGCCCCCCGAGCGAACGATGGCCTCTGCAAGCCGGGCATGGGCCGTCGGGGAGAGGCGCGCATGCCCGCCACCGATCACCGCGACCGTCGTTCCGCCGGCCCGGATGGTCGCTTCATGGGCGGCCCCGTCGATCCCGAAGGCGAGGCCGGAGATGACCGTCGCGCCGGCCGCCGTGAGCGACGTCGCGATCCGCCCGGCCAGGGTGCGGCCGGCGGTCGTTGCCCGCCGAGTCCCGACGACGGCAACGGCTCGCAGCCTGGACAGGGCTGCCGGGTCGCCCCACACGAACAGGACGTGCGGGGGCATCTCGATCGCGGCGAGCCTGCCGGGATAGCTCGGCTCGTCGAAGGTCAGGACGTGCAGGCCGAGCTCGCGGACACGGGCCAGGACCCGTGCTCCGGTCTCGGAGGCAGCCGCGATGGCGACGGCGACCGCGAGGGGCACCGGCATCCGCTCCCGTGACGCCCCGTGCTCCAGGATAGGCGTCGCCATCAGGCGCTGCACGCCGCCGGCCGCGGCACCCTCGGCAAGGATCGCCCGACCGCTCCCGTACCGCGCCAGCAAGGCAGCGAACGCGATCGGGCCAAGACCGTCCGCGGCGGCGAGCACCGTCCAAGCGTCCCGCTCGGCGGCGGCATCCGTGCGCATCCCCGCGTCGGCCACGACCTGGGCAGGTGGCAGCGCACCGTCCGAACCCAGCGGCCCCCGCAACCCGATGCCCAGCATCTAGGACGCGAGGGCGCCCGCGGCGCGTTCCATCGGCGAGCGGAACCACCCGGCCTCATCGAGGTCCTCGCCCCAAACTTCCACGCGGCCCGCCAAGTCCGCGATGGTCCGGGCCACGCGCAGGATCCGTTCCGTCCCCCGGCCGGACGCGCCCTCCGTCTCGGCCAGGGACACGAGCCGACGACGCGCGGCTCCATCCAGCCGGCAGGCAGCTCGCAGGTCGCGCCCCCGAAGCCGCCCATTGAGCTCGCCGCCTCGCGCGCATGCCATCGCCCGAGCTGCGGCGATCCGGGCGCCGACGGCGGCGCTGCTTTCGGGTTCCATCTCCGATACGAGGGCACCGGGCGCGACCCTGGGCATCGCGACCCAGAGGTCGATCCGATCGCGGAGGGGGCCGGACACGCGCCGCGCATAGCGCTCGACGACCGTCGCGCTGCAGGTGCACCGGCCTTCCGGCACGGAACCGCTGAAGCCGCACGGGCACGGGTTCATCGCGGCGACCAACTGGAATCGGGCCGGGAACGACATGACCCGGCCGGCCCGGGCGATGACCACGCGACCGGCCTCCAGCGGCTGTCGGAGCGCCTCGAGAACGTCCCGATCGAATTCCGCCAGTTCGTCCAGGAACAGCACGCCCTGATCTGCCCGGGTGATCTCGCCGGGCGTGAGCTGGGGTCCCCCACCGACCATCGCCGCGGCGGACATCGTGTGGTGCGGAGCGCGGAACGGCGGTGTTCGCCGGAGGGCGGACAAGGGGCCCTCCCCCGCCGCCGAGGCGACGATCGTGACGGCCAGTGCGGCCACGTCGTCGAGCGCCGGGAGGAGGCCTGGGATCGTGCTCGCCAGGAGCGTCTTGCCGACACCCGGTGGACCGATCATCAGCAGGCCGTGTCCACCCGCCAGAGCGATCTCCAACGCTCGTCGAGCTTCGACCTGACCGCGCACCTCGGCAAGGTCGGGGATGCGAACGCCCGGCCCCTGCGACGGGCCGCCCGCTGTACCTGGATCGCTGCTGCCGGGTCCGACCGAGCCCGTGATCCTGGCCGGCCCGGGTCCCTCCTCGGTGGCCACGATGCTGACCCGAGGCATGGCAACCGGCGGTCGCCTGGCATTCCGGCCACGTACCACGGCGGCTGCCTCGGCCAGGCTGGCCACGCCGTGGACCTCGAGTCCGCCCACGAGGCGCGCCTCTTCCAGGCCCGCATCGGCGACCACGACGTGGCGCACGCCACGTCGAGCGAGGGCCGCGACCATGGGCAGGATGCCGGGCACGGCCCGGACCTCGCCGCCCAGCGACAACTCGCCGATAAGGGCCACCGTGCCTCGCCCGGCGCGGACCTGTTCCGAACCCAGCAGGATGCCGAGCGCCATCGCGAGATCGAGCGAGGCACCGGCCTTGCGCAGATCCGCCGGGGCGAATAGTGACTAATGACGACGGCCCGGACCGACTG
>JAABUN010003990.1_pt1 | contig 21276 bp, 27 predicted proteins | sample 5559311 | NCBI WGS metagenome assembly JAABUN01 (sample SAMN10711877, study PRJNA513370) | rock metagenome | isolation source: Antarctica rocks | place: Antarctica: Victoria Land, Siegfried Peak sud
GTCGGGTCGCTACTCGTTATGAAAAACGAGCCGAGAATTACCTAGCTATGCTGACGATTGCAGCAATTCTTATTTGGTTGAAATAGCTCACTACGCTACATTCAGACTTTGCAGATACGCCCTAGAATCAGCGTTAATTAAGCAAATAACAAAAAGCCTGTAAATATTATGCAAAAAGCATTTTAAATTTACAGGCTACGAGAATAATCGATCATTAAAAACAACTTTTTGTCAAGCTTAGTTGCTTGGTGTTGTGGCTGACAAGAAATTTGGCAAAGGTACGCCACCATTACGACCAACGGCGACAATTTCTTTCATATCATCCGTAGCTTTGCCACTACCATCATTAGTGACACTTGTAGAATCGCCTGGATGTCCATCAGTAACCCATAGTTGCGGGTGATCGAAAGGAGCTTTTTGATAACGGACGCGATCGTCGGTAAGTGACTGCAAGAAGGCTACTAACGCCTCTTTTGCTTGTTCCACTTCTCCAGGAGTTTTGCCCAAAGTTAGCGTAGATAAAGGCTTTATTTCTCCGTCTTGACTAGGAATAGGTTGAAAATCGCCCCCACGAGCGTAGAAATCAACTACTTGACGCAAAGTAGACTGTCCACCATTGTGAAAATAGGGAGCAGTTAGTTCTACGTTACGCAGTCCAGGAGTTTTAAACGCTCCATCCACTCCCAATATATCTTTTGAACTTAGGGGCGGATTTAGCGTCGGGTCGCTAAAGCGCCCTTGTACGGCTAACCTTGCAGTTGATAAAGGATTGCCAAACGCATCGACATCGCCTACTCCTAAGTCGTCCCAGGTAGGTCTAACGCCAATATTGTTGAAACCCCGGTCAATAATATTTCCCTCTCGTCGTCTCAAGGGGCTTTTTGAGACTTTGCTTACCGAAGCATCAGTAAATTCTGTCCCACTATGGCAGTTGATACATCTACCACCGCCATTGTTCTGATCTTGTCCGAGAAAAATCTCCAAACCCTTTTGTTGCTGAACAGTTAGAGCGCTATAATTTCCGGCTTGGAAGCGATCAAAAGGTGTGTCGTCAGAAACTAAAGTTGCCTCGTATAACTGCACCGCTAACCCGAAAAATAGCGGAAAGTTGTACTCCGTTAGCGTGTATTCATTAGTTTGTAAACTACGATCTGGCTTTTTGACTACTGTTCTAGTGCCATTACTATCAATTTGAATCATGCGATTAGATTTCCACCATTGAGATTGGAAAGCTCGCTCAATTAGCTTTTCGTAATTATCAGTTTTTAGACCTAGCTCAGGCACTTTACTGTCTTTACCTAAAACGCTATCTTCAGGGTGTACAATCTGCTTGCCTAGCGGTCTTAAGGGTAAAAGCTTTTTACCCAGCTTTCTTGGCAGCTTTTTACCTTTGGCATTATCTTTAGATTTTTTATCTATTGAGCCAAACTTGTCGCCAATTTCTGTAAATGTGCGTCCGTCGGCGGATGCTTCAAAGGAGCTTAACGGCGGGCCTAATGCTTGGGACGCTAGAGAGGCATTGTTGAGATTAACTTTAACTTCTGCTAATTTACTAGGGTTTTCTGCCTTGAAAAGCTTGGCATTGATATCAATAGATCCAAACTCATTGATGCCATTAAAATCATTTGGGGCGCGTCCATCCCAGAAATTGCGGAAGTTGAAAATTGCATTAATAACCGTTGGCGTATTGCGCGATTGCACCCGGCGAATATTTGTACCGCCAATATTAAACACCTCATCTGGCTTGTACTTTACTTGATCTTGAGCGCTACCCGGCACTATGTCTTCAAATTCAGCATTCGTGACTCCTTGGGATGAGGTAATGTCATTGGTATCGCTAAGAACCGTTGAATTACGATTATTTGGATCTGCCAACTTGTGGAAGGGATAGTCACTAGGTTTTAGTGTATAGTTCCATCCCCCTAAGTCTACGCGCCTATCTTCGTTGGGCGTTCCGTTGGTATTTACCTGCAACAAACCAGGATTAAGCTGATTTTTAATTCTACTATCTACCCCGGCGTGGAAGTGGCAACTAGCGCAAGATTGAATTCCATCGCTACCAACTTGCATATCCCAAAAAAGTGCTTTACCTAATGCGATCGCTGGTGTCTTATCTACTACCCCAGTTTTCTTATCTTTGACCAGAAATTCATTAAGATTACTTGGTTCGGGAACAGGTATATTTTTTAACGAGCCAAGGGTTAGCAGTGACGGCGACGGCGTGGCTATTTGCGCTGACACTGTATGTCCAGCCAAAACTGTAACCGCTATGAGCATAAATATTGTCATGCTCTTTTTGAGTCTATTTGACAAATTTACCAGCAAGCGAATTGGATTAACTAATGCACCCGCCATGTTTCTTATTTTCTTTAACAAGGCAATTCTGTTAAAAATGCTAGTAATCAACTCCATCCCTGACCTACACTCCTTTTTAGGTGGACTAAACTTATTATCATTTCTTTACCTAAATTGAGTTTTCTATTCAACGATTATGACCATATTTATAGAAGCTAAATTTTGCTATTTATTATCTAATTAATTAGTAGCTAAACTTGTCTCCCTCCGGGTAGAAACAACGAAAGTACTTTGTATTAGTTAGTACATCGTTTAACGAGGCAAAGGTGAAAATATCTACCATAGCTATGGTGAAATCTGTGACTATTTTTAACTGTCCTTTGTAGGGTATCACTTTACACTTGATTGATATTTTTTAACTTAACCATAATTTTTTTAATAAAAATTTACTTGGCACTCGTGTGAGAATGAATATAGTTGCTAAGGAGACGACCGATGGTAGCGCTCACTGATAAAGACCAAAAGCGATTAACCACGCAAACTGCCGAAATTGCACCTAACACAACAGCGATTCGCTCCTTAGATTGGGATCGCGATCGCTTTGACATCGAGTTTGGGTTGCAAAACGGCACTACATACAATTCATTTATAATTCGCGGTGAAAAAACAGCTTTAGTTGATACAAGTCACGAGAAGTTTCGCAAGTTATATTTAGATACGCTGACCAAACTAATTAATCCCGTAGAAATTGATTACATAGTTATTAGCCACACCGAGCCAGATCATAGTGGATTAGTTAAAGATATTCTGCAACTAAACCCTGAAGCAACCGTAGTAGGGTCAAAAGTAGCTTTGCAGTTTCTGGAAGACATGGTACACCAGCCATTTAAGAAGCAAATTGTCAAAAATGGCGAAGTTTTAGATTTGGGCAACGGACACGAATTAGAATTTGTGAGCGCGCCTAATCTGCATTGGCCCGATACTATGTTTACTTACGATCGCCAAACCCAGATTCTCTATACCTGTGATGCTTTTGGGTTGCATTACTGCGATGAATATACGTTTGATGAAGATTTGGGGGCAATAGAAGCAGATTTTCGCTTTTATTATGACTGTTTAATGGCTCCTAATGCCCGTTCGGTATTATCGGCGATGAAGCGGATGGACGAATTAGGCGCAGTGACGACAATAGCCACAGGTCACGGGCCATTGTTACAGCATAACGTCAAAGAATTAACCGCACGTTACCGCAATTGGAGCAAAACTAAAGCTAAGGCAGAAACAACTGTAGCTGTTTTCTATGTATCCGATTATGGATATAGCGATCGCCTTTCTCAATCTATCGCTAGTGGCATCACCAAAACCGGAGTTGCCGTCGAAATGGTAGATATGCGAGCAAGCGATTTGCAGGAAATTCAAGAACTTGTTAGCCGCAGCGCTGGAATTGTAATTTCTATGCCACCAACGGCAACTTCTAACGTTAAAACCGCCCTAAGTACCGTTTTAGCCGCAGCTAAAGGTAAGCAAGCTATTGGCTTATACGAGTCTGGTGGTGGGGATGACGAACCCATTGATCCCTGGCTGAGTAAATTTAGAGACTTAGGTTTAAACGAAGCATTCCCAGCAATTCGGATTAAAGACTCGCCCACCGAAAACACCTACAAACTCTGTGAGGAAGCAGGTACAGACTTAGGACAATGGCTGACACGCGATCGCAGTATTAAAGAAATTAAAGCCGTAGACAGCAACCTCGAAAAAGCCCTAGGACGCATTAGTAGTGGGCTATACATTATTACAGCCCAAAAAGGGGATGTAACTAGCGCCATGCTTGCTTCTTGGGTATCTCAAGCAAGTTTTACACCGCTAGGATTAACAATCGCTGTTGCCAAAGACAGGGCTATTGAATCGTTGATGCTTGTAGGCGATCACTTTGTTCTCAATGTACTGCAAGAAGGAAACCACTTGCACTTAATGAAACACTTTCTGAAGCGGTTTGCTCCTGGTGCTGACCGTTTTGCGGGTATCAAAACCCAAACGGCGGAAAATGGTTCGCCAATCCTGACCGATGCGTTGGCTTACCTAGAATGCGCTGTTACTACCCGTATGGAAACTAGCGATCATTGGATAGTTTACAGCACCGTTGACGCGGGGAGAGTATCAAAACTCGAAGCTCTAACCGCCGTTCATCATCGTAAAGTAGGCAACTATTACTAATTGCGATTGTTTGCCTGTTTTCAAGCTCAGTAGGGGTAGTATGCTACCCCTACTGAGCTTAGTAATTACTTCATCAAATTCACAGACAGTTTTACAAACGTAAGTATTAGTATTTCAAATAGCTAAGTCCTTGAGGTATAAGTTTAAATAAAGTAAACTGGAAGCCATCAAGTTAAGGTGGAGTAGCTAAATAAATGCAAGAGTCATACAACAACCCCTCAAGTAACTGGTACATCTGGTTCAATAAAAGTCGGATTGTCCGCGCTCTTGAAACTATCCAAGACTTCATTGTAGTCTCCCTCTGCATGGGTCTATTCAGCGTCATGGTTATCCAGCTACGAGCAATGTTTATTTCGTTGTTGCCGCCTTTAAACTTTAAAGCTGTAACTTCAGACATATTGTTTTTATTAATTTTGGTCGAGTTGTTTCGCCTATTAATTATCTACTTGCAAGAACAACGAGTATCCATTGGGGTAGCTGTAGAAGTATCGATTGTTTCTGCCTTGCGAGAAGTAATTGTGAGGGGTGTATTAGAAACACCTTGGAACCAGATTTTATCAACCTGTGCTTTTTTGCTAGTTATGGGTGTACTGCTGATAGTTCGAGTTTGGATACCGCCAACCTTCAATGGTATTGACCCCGAACGTCGCTTGCAGAAAATTAAGTCCCAAGCAGTTGAGCTTACTAATTCTTCGCAGCACGTAGAGTCTTAGCTTATCGCCAAAGGCGTTGACAAATTAAGTATCGTTCCTTATTAACTACCTAAATCTATGCCAGACTCTAAAAAACGCGATGTCCAAGTATTGCCCATCGCTACCGATACTACCGTATTGCGATCGCGTAGTTGGACTCAGTTACGGTTTGAAATCGAATATGCTTTAGCAAGAGGGACAACCGCCAATTCTTACTTAATTTGCGGCGATAAGCTGGCACTTTTCGATCCCCCTGGCGAGACATTTACAGAAATATATTTAGCAGCTTTACATCAGCGTTTGGACGTAGAACTATTAGATTACGTCATTTTAGGTCATGTCAACCCCAACCGCGCTGTTACTCTTAAAGCTTTATTAAAAGTAGCACCGCAAATAACTTTTGTAACTTCAAACCCTGGTGCAATCAACCTGCGTACGGCACTACCAAATATTGACTTAAAAATTCTCGTTGTGCGGGGAGAAGAAACTTTAGATTTAGGCAAAGGTCATAATTTACAATTTGTCCCCACCCCAAACCCCCGCTTTCCCGACGAGCTTTGTACCTACGACAAGCAAACAGAAATACTTTACACAGATAAATTATTTGGCGCTCATATCTGCGGCGATCAAGTTTTTGATGAAGGGTGGGAAATATTTAACGAAGATAGGCGTTACTACTACGAATGTCTTATGGCTCCTAATGCCCGTCAAGTAGAAACAACCTTAGACAAGTTAGCGCCTTTTCCGGTGAGGCTCTACGCCACAGGTCATGGCCCTCTGGTGCGCTATGCTTTACTAGAATTAACCCAGGCTTATCGGACTTGGAGCCAACAGCAGAATACTCAAGACATAAAAGTAGCGTTGCTTTATGCTTCTGCCTATGGCAACACGGCAACTTTAGCACAAGCGATCGCGCGTGGCATTACTAAAGCTGGAGTCGGCGTTGAATCAATCAATTGCGAAGTGGCCGAACCTGTCGAAATTCAAGCAGCTATCGAAAAATCTGCGGGGTTTATCATCGGCTCCCCAACCCTTGGCGGTCATGCACCGACTCCCATTCAAACTGCTTTAGGAATTGTCCTCTCTACAGCTACTAATACCAAACTTGCAGGCGTGTTTGGTTCTTTTGGTTGGAGTGGCGAAGCTATTGACTTGCTTGAAGGGAAACTCCGCGACGCTGGCTATCGTTTTGGGTTTGAAACTCTGCGCGTTAAATTCAAACCTACCGATGTCACGCTCAAACTATGCGAAGAAGCTGGTACAGACTTTGCACAAGTCTTGAAAAAAGCTAAAAAAGTCCGTTCTCCTAAAATTCCGGCGACTAATGTCGAGCAAGCGGTAGGTCATTTGGTTGGCTCTTTGTGTGTGGTTACGTCTCAACAAGAAGAAGTAGCAAGTGCAATGTTAGCTTCCTGGGTTTCACAAGCGACCTTTAATCCTCCTGGTTTAACTGTCGCTGTAGCAAAAGACCGAGCCGTAGAATCACTTATGTATCCGGGTAGAAATTTTGTTCTTAATATCCTAGCTGAAGGCAAACATTTAGGTTTAATGAAGCATTTTCTCAAACCTTTTACGCCTGCAGAAGATAGATTTGCGGGGATTGCTACAGAAAAAGCGGCTAATGGTTCGCCGGTACTCAGCGATGCCTTAGCTTATATTGAATGTTCTGTTGATAGCCGCATGGAAGCAGGCGACCACTGGATAGTTTACGCGATCGCAACTAATGGTAAGTTGTTACAATCAGATACTCTTACTGCTGTCCATCATCGTAAATCTGGCAGCCATTACTAACAATTTTTGATGGGCGTACCTGAGTGTGCGCCCTTGTTTGCAAAGATATTTACCCAATACGTTTTTCTAAATACTGACCAATCATTTGTTGTTCGCCAGCGCGAGAAATAATTGTTTGTCTAGTACGATAATTGCTACCAACAAGCTTCAATTCTTCCTCAAATACCGAACCGTTGTACTCAGTTCGCAAACACATAGTCTGGTCATTAATAAAATAATAGTCAGCTTTTACAGGTTTAGTTGTGGCAAAACCGCGATCGCGATACAATATCGTTCCCAATGCTCCAAATAGTGTAGAGCCTTTGGATTGCTTTTTCCCCGATACTGAATCAGTACTATTCCAGCTAACTTGCGCCCCACAAGTCAAACTTTCCATATCGCTTAATTGGTGCAACTGTGCCAACTCTTGCAATTCCTCACATCCCTGAGCTAAAAATTGAATAGTAATTAGACTTACCATCTCTTTTGTATCCCCATCGGGCAAAGTGTAATAACGACGCTCCGAGCGCCAATTACCTGCTGATGCTTGAAAAAATTCCGCAATTAGTAAAGAGGCTTCTTTGGTTTGAGCAAGTTGTAGCTTCGCTGTCACAAGTACCGATCCTTCAATAATCTAAAGACTGCAATTTTACGCAATACTTCGTTAGTATTCTTAATATACCAACTATTTCGTTGAAATCATCCGGTTAACGAAATAAGCTTCTAGACAGATGCAAAGGTGCGATTTCACTGGTCATCGCTCCCACGTTTATAAAATAAAATTATGCTGCCATAGTAGACTCAATTGCCTTTATAGACTTACAATTGATATTTGTGAATTTTTTAATTTGACCATGAATGCTCAAGAAATTATCCGTTCAATTGAGGCGGAGCAATTAAAGTCCAGCTTACCCGATATCTATGTAGGTGATACTGTGCGGGTAGGTGTAGTGATTCAAGAAGGCGGCAAAGAACGTACTCAGCCCTATGAGGGAGTAGTAATTGCGATGCGTAATGGTGGCATAAACGAAACCATTACCGTACGGAAAATATTTCAAGGCATAGGCGTAGAAAGAGTATTTTTATTGCACTCACCCCGCATTGAAAGTATCAAAATTTTACGCCGAGGCAAAGTCCGCCGGGCAAAACTATACTATCTGCGCGATCGCGTTGGGAAGGCAACCCGTATCAAACAAAGGTTCGATCGTCCTTTATAAAAGTGTTATTAGCTAGAGATGTTGCTTGCAATGTCTGCTAGTATTTATGGCAATAATGTGGTAAAGTAATAAATCTGAATGCTTGCAGTTAATACTTTTAGTCTCACAAAGGCTATATAAGTGTATTTAAGCTGTAACCATTCAACACATTGTGCGCTCTTAGTTCAGTTGGTAGAACGCAGGTCTCCAAAACCTGATGTCGGGGGTTCAAGTCCTCCAGGGCGCGCTAGGCGCAAATTCTGCCCGAAAGCATTGTTGAAGTTGAGCAAGCGACGAACAACGCTTTCGGGTAGAAGCATCCTTGGGTGGCGGAAAGTTGTCTCAGGCAAACTTTTGCAGACCAAAAGCAGTGGATAATATAATTAGCTGCTATAGCTGTAAAGAGTAGAGGAGCAAAAAGCTACCCGTGAATAAAAAAAACGAAGTTGAAATTCAACCAAATAAGGGATTTAGTCCGACAAAATTTTTCCAAGGCACAAAAGAAGAATTAGATAAAGTAGTGTGGCCCAGTCGTCAACAATTAGTTAGCGAATCGGTCGCTGTTTTATTAATGGTAATTTTATCGGCAGGGTTAATTTATCTTGTAGATGGCTTTTTTGCTTGGGCAGCAAGACAGGTATTCTAATGAATTATGTAACAGATGCTAATTTAAATCGAGCAGAGGAAACAGACGATGACGAAGTTTCATCGTCATCAGCGCGCTGGTACGCTGTACAAGTCGCTTCTGGCTGCGAAAAGAAAGTAAAAGCCGACCTAGAACAACGCGCCCAAACTTTGGATGTTGCTGATAAAATTGTTCAGATAGAAATTCCCCAAACCCAAGCTGTAAAAATCCGCAAGGATGGCAGCAGGCTGGATAGTAAAGAAAAAGTATTTCCTGGCTACGTGCTAATTAAGTTGCAACGCTGGCTTGATTCAGAGACGGGGGAATGGAAAATCTACGATCAAGCATGGCAGGTAGTAAAAAATACATCCCATGTAATTAATTTTGTCGGAGCCGAGCAAAGAAGGGGTACAGGTAGGGGGCGCGGTCACGTTAAACCTTTACCGTTAAGTAGTGCTGAAGTAGAGCGGATCTTCAAGCAAACTAGCGAACAAGAGCCTGTAGTCAAAATCGACATTGGGGCTGGAGACAAAATTATTGTACTATCAGGACCATTTAAAGACTTTGAAGGCGAAGTAATAGAAGTAAGTCCCGAAAGAAGCAAGCTAAAGGCGCTATTATCGATCTTCGGACGCGATACGCCCGTGGAATTAGAATTCAATCAGGTTGAAAAACAAGGTTAAGAGCAAAAGATGGCTAAAAAAATAGTAGCAATTATAAAACTGGCGTTAAACGCTGGAAAAGCAAACCCAGCACCACCAGTGGGGCCAGCTTTGGGTCAGCATGGCGTAAACATTATGATGTTCTGTAAAGAATATAATGCTAAAACCGCAGACCAAGCTGGAACAGTAATACCAGTAGAAATTTCGGTATTTGAAGACCGGAGTTTTACATTTATATTAAAAACTCCGCCAGCATCAGTGTTGATTCGTAAAGCTGCGGGGGTCGAAAAAGGCTCGAACGAGCCAAATAAAAAGAGTGTTGGCTCGATTACACAAGCGCAATTACAAGAAATCGCCCAGACAAAATTACCCGACCTTAATGCTAATGACATTGAGGCGGCGATGAAAATCGTGGCGGGAACAGCAAAAAACATGGGAATTGCGATCGCTCAGTAGAATAGATTAGGCACAAATCGCGCAGACAAAACTATTTTTAAGGGGGAGAGGCATTGCTTCGCAATTGACCCCAGGAGAAAAATGACAAAAAAATTATCACGCCGACTACAAGAACTACACAAAAAAGTAGAACCAAGGGCTTACGAACCTTTGGAAGCTTTACAGCTATTGAAAGAAACAGCAACAGCCAAGTTTCCCGAAGCCGCCGAAGCTCATATCCGTCTGGGAATTGACCCCAAATACACCGATCAGCAACTAAGAACAACCGTAGCACTGCCCAAAGGCACAGGGCAAACTATTAGAGTAGCGGTAATTACTAGGGGGGAGAAAGTAGCAGAAGCAACTAACGCCGGAGCCGATTTAGTAGGTTCGGAAGAATTGATAGAAGAAATCCAAAAAGGGATGATGGATTTTGACCTCTTGATTGCTACCCCCGATGTTATGCCCCAAGTAGCAAAGCTAGGACGACTTTTAGGCCCGCGTGGTTTGATGCCATCACCAAAAGGTGGTACGGTAACAACAGATATAGCAGGGGCAATCGCGGAATTTAAAGCAGGTAAACTAGAGTTTCGTGCTGACCGTACAGGCATAGTTCATGTTATGTTTGGCAAGGCATCTTTTTCACCAGAAGATTTGCTCGTAAACTTAAGAGCATTGCAAGATACCATCGAGCGCAACCGCCCATCCGGAGCCAAAGGGCGCTACTGGCGGACAGTGTATGTATCATCAACAATGGGGCCATCGATTCAAGTTGATATCAATGCCCTGCGTGATATGAAAACCGACGGAATTTAAACGTAGAAAACAGCAAAAACTTCATACCCAAAAGCCGAAGACCGCAGGAGCGAATACGCTTAATATCCTGCCGAGGTTTATATCCATAAATGCGATCGCTCTTTTTTGAGCATGGCATCAGGAATATAACTTCGTTACCCGGCAGAATACGCCGGGTTTTTGCTTTGCTGGGGACTGCAATATTTTATCTAAGGAGGTGACATAAATATGGGTAGATCGCTAAAAGACAAACAAGCAATGGTTACCGAGATCAAAGAAACTTTGAACGAGGCGCAACTAATACTTGCAATTGACTATCAAGGGTTAACAGTTGCCGAAATTACCGACTTACGGCAGCGCCTGCGCCCTACAGGTACAGTGTGCAAGATAACAAAAAATACCTTGATGGGCATAGCTATTGACGGTCAGGATAACTGGCAGCCAATGATGGAATTGCTCAAGGGTTCGTTAGCTTTTTTGCTAGTTAAAGAAGATATCTCTGGAGCAATTAAAGCTTACCAAGAATTTCAAAAAGTAAGCAAGAAAACCGAATTGCGCGGCGGCGTAATGGAAGGGCGTTTGCTCAAAGAAGCAGACGTAAAAGCAATCGGCGATTTGCCGTCGAAAGAACAGCTTATTGCTCAAATTGCTGGTGCTATCAATGGTGTAGCAACGGCGTTGGCAGTCAGCATTAATGAGGTTCCAGCTTCTCTTGGTCGCAGTCTCAAGGCTGTGTCTGAGAAAGATGGTGGTGGTGGTAGTGGTGGTGGTGACAGCGCCCAAACGGACGTTGCCGCCTAAAGCACTAATAGTTTGAAACAAATTACAATTACAGGAGTTAATCAATGTCTGCTACAACCGATCAAATTCTCGACCAACTAAAAACTCTAACTTTGCTAGAAGCTTCTGAGTTAGTTAAGCAAATTGAAGAAGCTTTTGGTGTAAGTGCAGCAGCACCTGCTGGCGGCATGATGATGATGGCAGGACCCGGCGCAGCAGCACCCGCCGAAGCCGTTGAGGAGCAAACTGAATTTGATGCAATTTTAGAAGATGTCCCTGCCGATAAGAAGATTGCTATTTTAAAAGTAGTACGCTCTTTGACGGGGTTAGGCTTGAAAGAAGCTAAAGACTTAGTAGAATCCACACCAAAGCCAGTTAAAGAAGCTGTAACTAAAGAGGTAGCTGAAGATACCAAAAAGCAGCTTGAAGAAGCTGGTGCGAAAGTAAGTATTAAATAGACTACTGCTATTTTTTGATTTGGGAGCCTAAACTAGCAATAGTAGGAGGCTCCTTTTTTTATCAATAAACCTTCTGCGTGGATAGCAAATTAAGTAGCTCAAAATATTAGAAGCTCCTTCCTACGCTACTGCCCGTGCATAAACTTCATCAAGCAGAGAAACCAATTCGTCTACTTGGGACGAAGTAAATAATCCATCTGACCCCTGGGGTGTATGTCGGTAAATGGGGATTCATAAAGGAGTGCCGCAGCCATTACGCCGTGTTCGGTTAAGTAGTCCACAATCATGTTTGCCAACTCAATTTGATTAGAGTTTAGCTTTTTGTCAGATAGAAACCTAGCTAGTTGCTGTTTGGCTACCTCACGCTCTAGTCCCACCAAAGAGCGCACAAATAAACCTAGACCTGGGGATTCTGCTTTGGCTCGAATAATATCTTCCGCCCCACCTACGGCACTCTCTACAAGGATTCTCTCTAGCTCGGATAGATCGGATGAAGTAAGTTGCTTATTTGTTCGCAGTTTGAAGATAACTACATTATCTTGATGCGATCGCAAAAAAAGCCCGTGCTTTAGCTCGGAATTTCTCAAACTCATGTGATGAAGTAAAGCCAGGTAACTCCACTGTTATCTCATCCCCCATCACATCCTCAAAGTCGGTATAGATGAGTCGGCGTTTCTGCTTCTCGATTAGTTTTACTAGCTCTCGTAAGCGGCGGCGTAGTGATTCCAGCATTGGCAAGGTTACGCCAAGCCACCATTGGTCGGTTTGTACGTCCTGGAGCAACGGCAACTGCTCCCTAACTAAGGGAATAGCCGATTTTTCCTCCAATAATCCGGCAATAGACTTCACCTGTTCTCGCCAACGCTCAAAGGCAGGCTCAGAGCGCAAGACGGCTAATTGTAACTTCAACATCAGGATATCAAACCTCTTGGTTTCTTCTGCTTCTACTGCCAATTGGGAGGGCAAACCCGCGATTTCTTGACTTAGTGCGGTAAGGTCCTCCCCCGAAAGATTTTGCCATGCCTCGGAACTAGCATATTTCTCTACCAGTCGTCGCTTGGGTCGCACGTGCGAAGTTTTCGCTATTCATGGCAGCAACTTCTGTATGGAGTAGATTGGCGACTTGGTGGCGCAAATCAGAGTCGGAGGCTTGAGGGGCTTTGATGGTGGTATTGCCAGCTTCAACAACTTTATCTAGTTCGGCGATCAATTCCAATCGGGCGGTAAATAGCTGCTTACCCAAGGATTTACCCACTGGGGCATCTGTCGTTTCGGGACTATGCTGGAAAAACTCTAGATTTTGACAATAGTCGAACAGGTAGAAAAATTGCTTATTTTCCCTAAACCAAATAAATCGGGACAAAGGCGGGTTCCTCGTCCTAGCATTTGCCAAAACTTGGTTTTGGAGCGTACAAGTTTGAACAGTACCAAATTTACTATTTCTGGCACGTCTATCCCGGTATCTAGCATATCTACCGAGATTGCGACATGGGGTTCTTTATCCTGATTTGAAAAGTTATCGATTAGGGTTTGGGCGTAGGTGGTTTTGAAGGTGATAGTACGGGCAAACTCCCCTTTAAAGTGCGGATAGTTGAGATTGAAGCGTTCAGCAATGAAATCGGCATGATCTTGGTTCTTGGCAAAGATAATGGTTCTGCCCAGGCGATCGCCACCAGCGACTTTTAACCCCCTGGTCATTAGATGCGCCAATACTTTATCTACCGTATCAGTATTAAATAGCCACTTGCTAATTGCTTCGGCTTCTACGCGTTCTGGTGGGTTGCCTTCGTCATCCCATTCCAGCGCGTCCCATTCTTCTTTTTCTGCTTCAGATAGTTCGTTATAGTTGATTCCCTCTCGTTGAAACTTAAGCGGTACTGATACGGCTTTGGGTGGGACTAGAAAGCCATCATTTACGGCATCTTCAAGCTGGTAAGCATCGGTAGGTACGCCGTTTTCTAAGTCAAATAGTCCGTAGGTGTTGCGGTCTATTTCAGTCTTGGGGGTGGCGGTTAGTCCTAGCAAGAGAGAATCAAAGTAGTTGAAAATGGTGCGGTATTTTTGGAAAACTGAGCGATGGGCTTCATCGATGATTATTAGGTCAAAATGTCCTACGCCAAAACGACGCTGACCTTCGCGGGTATCGTCAATTAGCCCCATCATGGTGGGATAGGTGCAAGCAAATACTCGTCCTTCGGTATCTTTTTCTATGACTAAATTTACGGGTGCGGCATCGGGTAAATGTTTCTTAAATACATTTTTTATTGCCTGATTCACTAGGGCTACACAGTCGGCTAGAAATAGTACCCGTTTTGCCCAGTTGCAACGCATCAACATATCTACTAAGGCGATCGCACTTCTGGTTTTGCCTGCCCCGGTAGCCATGACTATCAAGGCTTTGCGGTCTTTATCGACCTCGAAAGCTTCGGTAATGCGGCGAATACCACGAGTTTGATAGTAGCGTTCGGCAATGCTAGGCTTAATAGTGGCTTCTGCTAATGACTTGCGGGTAGTCCGGCAGTCCGGCGCTGCACGAGCAATTCTAACTCGGTTTTTTTGTAAAATCCCTGTATTTGCCTAGGCGGGTAGTTGGTATCGTCCCATAACCAATGTTCGTAACCGTTGGAGTAGAATATGGCGGGACGCTGATTGAATTGGGTTTCTAAACAATCAGCGTATAGTTTAGCCTGTTGCTGTCCGATGCGGGGGTCGTGTCGGGTACGTTTGGCTTCGACGATTCCTAGGGGTTTACCATCGTCGCCCCAAAGTACATAATCTACAAAACCTTTACCTGATGAATTGGGCATTCCTGTAACTTCAAATTCGCGTTCGCGTAGCGTCGCCTGTGGCGAATCGCGGGTTTGGTCAAGCGTCCAACCTGCTTCAGTGAGCAACAGGTCTATGAAGATATCGCGGGTTTGTGCTTCGGAATAATCGTGGGTATCTGGCCTAGTGGTGCTGGCTATCTTGGCTGCGGCTACTTCTACCCGCAGGCGCTTTAGTTCCTCATCCAGTGCGGTCTTGTCGGCGAGGAGGGTTGAGAGTTTTTCATCGCGATCGCGCAGTTGGGTTTCAAGTTTCTGGAGTTGTTCAATAGTCTGTTTAGGTACTGGTGCAGTCTTGGGCAGTGCATCGGGGTTGAAGGTTAGTCCTGGTGATAGTTTGCTGCTACGTCCATAGGTGTGTACTAACCAGTAAGCAACGTGGAATAATTCTCGTAGTGCGTTTATGGCATCGTTGACTAGGATAGGTCTGGCGCTGTGAACTGCTTGATTACCCAGTTTGATAATGACTCGTGCTTTATTAAATACTGCTTCACCTACCAAGTTTTTAAAGGTGGGTTCGTGAATCAGGGCGCTGAGGTTGTCTTGATAGGGTAGTTCTAGGGAAGTATCGTGTTTATATATCCAGTTTACGGTTAGCTCCAAGGCGCGACGGGCATAAAAGCAAGCGGTACGGGGGTCGGGATTGGCTGCACTAACTGCTTTATTGGCGGATTCGTAGATTGTGGGAAATTCGGGTTTGAGGAATATAAATTGCGCCATGTAGGTCAGCTTGTGGTCAAAATAAAAAGTTGTGGTGCGATCGCATTTATAGCCTTGGTTCGTAATTAACGCCAATAATTAGACTAGATAACAGTATCTAATACCGAAAATTCTGTGAGTCCTGGGTCGGTGAGAAAGTCCTCGGCGGCTTCAGGAATGAACTGCGCGAGGTACTGATGTCTTTCTGCTAAGGGCATGGCGACAATTTGTTGCAGGATGGCTTGGAGGTTGCGATTTTTGGGTCAAGGTTTTGGCACAGAGATTCGGTGAAGTCTAAAACTGCTTGCTGCTTTTCCGGCGGTAGCTGTCTCAAGTTTTTTAAGATGTTTTGCTCAATGTTGGCTGTGCTTTGCATGGTTTTCTCGCTCTAATTAAGTAGATTGCTGTTTTTTAAGCTATGGAAATAGGCTGAGAATCTGGTAGAAAAGCCAGCACAATATCACGCTCAAGCATACCTTTGTTAATTAAGTCTTGAGTGATTCCACATTCCATCCCGTCGTATTCAATTATTACTTTTCCGTTCTCGATAGTTATATAGATCAAATTGCCACGCACCCGCTTTCCTCTATCCCAACCAACTTGCATTAGAGCATAGCGATCGCGCACCTCGTCAAATACGGCATCTAGGCGGATGTTGCCGTGAGATGGACGTAATTTGGCATAATCACTAATTACCTGCTTGACGATTTCAGGGTAGGACGTGATGGTATCCATTGGCTTATCTCCTGATTTATCTAGATTTCCAATATGATCTTTACTAGAGCCAGAAACTAAAGACTGAAAATGACAGCATATGCCCTAAATTTACCTGACGTGTTGCAGCATGAAGTTGAATGGAGAAATCAATGCGTAAACAAATCATCGAATATACATCTCCACTAGATGCGCTGATTGCCCTTACCAAACAGTTAAATACCTATGAAATAAAGTACCAAATGAGTTCAGAAGAATTTTTTGCTAAATATAGCCAAGGAGAAACTTCTGATGATGAAGTGTTTGTCGAATGGGCAGGAAACTACCAACATTATCTAGCTCTACACCAAGATATAAAGAGCAAACTTAGAGATGTCGCGTAAAGTTATCCAAGTCTATTTAGATGAAATTGAGCAACTTTTACTCAACTGCTCTAACACACATATTGAGGAATATAGTGCAGTCATTTTAACGACAGAGAGGGCTAATCTCCGCATTAGGATACGTTTCGCTCTCAGATATTTACTGGCAGTCAGTGAAGCCTTTGTTATCGTAGATAATCAAATCACATATATCGATTATCGCTATCACTTTCAAGATGAGCAAAACAGTCTGATTTTTCGTTATGACAGTACACCACACTTTCCCAACTTGCCTAGCTTCCCGCACCATAAACATCTTTTCGACAACGTAATTGCTTGCGAAAAGCCACACATAGCCGATGTCCTCCAAGAAGTGACGGAGTTTTTAGAGTAGGAATATGGAATTTGCATCGTTGCCATACGGTTTACAACTCTCCCCTAAATGCTCGATGTTGGAGGGAGGCAAAGAGGGCATTGAGTTCTGACAATGAGGCGCGGTGTGAGGCTTTGAGTTTTTCTACGGCTTCGACACGTTGGGCAAATTCTTTTTGGAGCGTGAGAGGGGGAATAAAAGTAGGTAGTTCACGAATCTGGTTTTGAAACAGATTGGCTTGACTGGAAGCATTCGCTCTCTGTTGCATTTTCGCGTGTAAAGCAGGTGTTCTTAGAAAATACTCAAGAAATTTAGAATTTATTAAATCATGCTTCAGCTTTAATAAAGCAACGCTACGAACAAGCGAGAAAAGCTCATCAGTGTCAACAGTTGTTACACGCCCAATTGTCCCAGAGCAAGAAAGTAGTATGTCACCTTTTCCAGGGTTACATCGCTTCATTATTCGTTGATAATCTTTAATGCTGACATAATCAACATCTCTAACGTCAATGTAGCCATTTTGTACATTGCGAGCCGATAACAATTTGATGCCCTGTAATGTTCTTTTAGGCGTTTGATGTTCTCCATCAGTAATCTTTTCTGCAATATCCCCAAGCTTTGAAACTGTCCACTCCTTTGGATTTGTCGCAGGATCGCCGAACATTTCTATAAATATGGCTTGGGTGAGAGTGTCAAGTTGTGCGATCGCTTCCCGTCGTTTAGACCTAAGTTCTTTTGCGCGATCGAGTATCTCTGCAATCCGCCTCTGCTCTTCTAATGGAGGCAAAGGAAATTGTAAGTTTCCAATTTGGGTGAGGCTGAGATTAGAAATCGTACCAGTTACAGTTGCCCCGATTATTTGAGATTGAGCATCATTACTTTCTAGCCAGTGTCTAAGATATGGGCGAAATATATTTTCGTTTGTCCGAACAATTGCGACCGCTTGATTACAGTTTAAAGGGGGCGCATTGTCAGGCACAATTCCAGCACGACCTATAGTGCCAGCAATAGAAACAAGAACCTCTCCCGCTAAGATTTGCGACCTAGCAAGAGCTTTATGTGTAAATTCGTCTATAAAGAGAGTCTGCTGTTCGTAGTTAACTTTTCCGTTGTTAATGTTCTGAACGCGCAAAAAAACAATTCCATTATCAGAGAATTTGAGTCCAATGCTGGTTGGTGTAGTCCCTTTGGTGATTACTTTGCAGAGATTAGATAGGCGTGTTATCGTTATATTCATCCCAGCATCCCCTCCAAATCCTTCATCCCCTGCTGTATCAGTATTTTCATTTATTCCTATTCCAGCAAGACAACGCGATCGCCTTCTGATTTCCAAGTCTGCACCCGACTTTCTAGTTCCATCGGCAATATTTCCCAACGTTGACGGATTCGAGCGATCGCTGCTTCTCTTGTTGACTCATTTGCTCCCACTCACTTCTGCCAGCAAGGTAGCTAATTAACCTCAGCCGTGCCTCATTTGAGAGGTCTTTTGTTTGATTCATCAGTTCTTGTAGCTGTTCTTGATTCATTTAGTCCTCCTCAATGGCACTGCAAAACTTGAACAGCAGTCAACTTTAGATCGGCAAATACTACAGATGCGATCGCGCGCTCAAATACAACGCCGCTAAAAGTATTAGTTGTAGACTTCTCTGCGATGGCTAACTCGGTCAATAAAGATTATTTTTTCTTCACGGTTAAATTCATAAATTACCCTATAGTCTCCGACTCTTAGCTTGAAAAAACCCGACAAATCAGCCGTCAATGCCTGCGGTGTAATTTGATCGAAGTTCTCAGTTAGCCAGTTAATCTTATTTATTATTCGTTCGCGGACTGCTTGAGTTAACTTCTCCAAGTCGGCAAGTGCTTCCGGCTCATATTCGACGAAGTAGCTCATTTATTTAATACTTGCGATCTAGTCTAAGTATGCTGAGACTCATTGAGTTTTCTTCTCCCTGCGTTTTCGGATTTCTAACAGTTGCCGTTTGAAATTCTCCTCGATTTTTGCCCCTTCATCGGGATCTGGCAGAAGTTCCTCTAGAGTTTCCCTAACTACTTCTCGAATCAAAATTTTTAGTTCATCAGTAGTAATATCTTGCACTTTCATAGTATTCGCTTTAGGTAGCGTAGTTAATTTAGTTTAGCCTACGGCTAGTCGCTGGGTTAGGGTTTTCAAGCTTGCAAAACTTGCGCCGCCGTTAACTGAAGATTGGCAAAAATTGAAGAGGCGATCGCACTTTCTCCCTGATAAAGCTCATCATAAAACCCCTCTACCCATTCCAGAACCGTCACCTTTTGGGCGATAGGATCGACAATCCAATATTCCGCAATTCCTCGCGCCGCATACTCCGATCGCTTATGGCGATAATCGCGATTAGCTTGATTTGGACTCACAACCTCAACTACCAACAACGGCGGCATTTCTGGCATTACCGTCGATCTTTTCGCCCCCTCTATTGCCGTCGTCAACTCCTCAGACAACACCACCAAATCGGGAACCCGCAACCGTGAGCCAGTTGTCACAATTTCCGTTTTCATCGACAACCGATAAGCAGGAATACCCAGTTGCACAAAGCAGACAAGGATAAACATGGCAATTCGTCGATTAATTTCACTTTCCGCCGTCATTAGTACCAACTTTCCATCTTCTAGCTCATACATCGCATCTGTGCCATCGTTATAACTAAAAAACTCGTCAAGAGTCATAGCCCCAGATGCCACTCGCTCTAAAGCGATCGCCATAATCACTTTACCTTCCAGTAAAAACAACATTAGTTTTATTCATTATCTTAATATTGCCTCCAACTCCTTCATCCCTTGCTGAATCTCCACCTCCAGCTTTGCCAAATTAGCAAGGATATCTTTAGGTGTGCGATGTTCTACTTCTTCATGCACCACTTCTTTGTAACGATTCAGGCTGAGGTCATAGCCTTGAGATGCAATATCAGCCTTGGGTACACAGAAACTTTGAGCCGTGCGGAGTCGCGATCGTTCAGTAGTATTGCGCGATCGCCAACGAGTCAGCACATCCGGCAGATTATTTTTAGTATGTTCCTCTGCTGTTAGCTCCGCACTAGGTACAGCACCTAATTTATCTTCAGCAAGCAAAAGCGCTCTTTTATCGTCCAAACTCTGCCCGTCAGCATCGACATCGTAGAACCAAACAAAATCAGTCCCGCCAGAATTAGTTTTAGTAAATAGCAAAATTGCAGTAGAAACACCCGCGTAGGGCTTAAATACGCCACCGGGCAGAAGATAGGACAGCATCAAGCTTCTAGCTCCTCTACGAGCAGCGGCGCAGTTCCTTATGCACCTTAGAAGAGCCAAAAAGCACCCCATCCGGTACGATAACCGCCGCCCGTCCCCCAGGCTTAAGCAATCTTAAAAATAGAGCCAAAAATAACAATTCTGTTTTCTTAGTCTTAACGATCGCCTGCAAGTCTTTAGCCGTATTCTCATAGTCCAATGACCCCGCAAAAGGCGGATTAGCCAAAACAAGGGTATAAGATTCTGCATCACCCGAATGCTTCTGTGCCAACGAATCTTGGTAGCGCACATCTGGGTTTTCTACCCCGTGCAACAGCATATTCATACTGCCAATCCGCAGCATGGTACTGTCAAAATCGAACCCGTGAAACATCTGATGGTGGAAGTGTTCTTTCAGCTTGGCATCGCGCAGAATTTCTGGGTAATGCTCCCTCAAGTATTCGTTAGCAGCTACCAGGAAGCCGCAAGTCCCACTAGCGGGATCGCAAATCACATCCCCCGGACTTGGTGCAGTAAGTTCCACCATCAGCCGAATAATGTGGCGCGGCGTGCGAAACTGTCCGTTTTGTCCAGCCGAAGCAATCTTACTCAACATATATTCATAAAGGTCGCCTTTGGTATCCCGGTCTTCCATCGGTACACCATCCAGCAAATCCACCACCTTAGACAAAAGCGCCGGGGTAGGAATTGTAAAACGAGCATCCTTCATGTGGTGCGCGTAAGTCGAACCATCCCCACCCAAAGTCCGCAGGAAAGGGAAAACGCGATCATTGACTACAGCAAACATCTCCAGCGCCGAAAAGTGCTTGAACCTCGACCAACGCAAATCATCGTAGGAACGCTCCTTAATATCTTTTCCTTCTGGAAAAATCCGCCGTTCCATCGGTCGCTTAAGTCGGCTAGCTTTATTTTCTTCTAGAGTATGCAGGTCATCGAGACGACGCAGAAAAAGCAGATAAGTAATTTGCTCAATAACTTCGAGGGGATTGGAGATATAGCCCTACGGAAATATGTTAGGACAATGTTTGAACGCAGCATCAACACAATCACGAAAGCTATCAAATTCATCCCACCGTTGCCGCATCCAATTTTTAAGCACAAACCACCAATACTCAATCTG
>JAABUN010003991.1_pt1 | contig 21265 bp, 10 predicted proteins | sample 5559311 | NCBI WGS metagenome assembly JAABUN01 (sample SAMN10711877, study PRJNA513370) | rock metagenome | isolation source: Antarctica rocks | place: Antarctica: Victoria Land, Siegfried Peak sud
TAGAGCGCCAAGCCGGCATGACGCTGGCGGAGATGCTCGCCGATCTACCCACGCACTGCGCGATCGGCACGAAGCGCAACGCCAAAGGACACCAGACGAGCTGGATCGGCTACAAGCTGCACATCGACGTCGCTGACGGCGACATCCCGGTGTCCTGCCTGCTGACATCAGCGTCACTGCACGGCAGCCAAGCGGCGATCCCTTTGGCGCTGATCACCGCGCAGCGGGTGACCAGCCTCTATGACCTGATGGACAGCGCTTACGAGGCACAGGAAATCCAGGCCCGGAGCATGGCCCTTGGCCATGTGCCGATCATCAAGCCGAACCCCCGGCGTGGCGGGAAGGCCGCTGGCAACCAGGAGGAGCGGGCCAGACGGCATGCCAACTCCCGCTTGGCGGAAGAGCGGCGCTATGACGAGCGCAGCGCGGCCGAGCGGGTCAACAGCGGCTTGAAGGACAGTTATGGCGGCCGGTTCGTCCGAGTGCGCGGCCATGCGAAGGTGTATTGCCACCTGATGTTCGGCATCTTGGCGCTGACCGTGGAGCAGCTCATGCGACTGGTGATCTAGCCACTGCGCGCCGACGCGTGTCCTCGATCGCGCGCGTCATTGCAAACATCCGGTGACCGGTATGGCTCGACGCCGAGGCGGCAGGGTCCTACGCGCCCGAAATCCGGCAAACGGTGTCGATATTCGCTGCATCGAACCGATTTTGCCGATCCTTATCGGCCCCCGTCGCAGGCCGCCCCGGCGTCAGAGGCTACACACCCGGAGCCACCAAGAGTTTTGCAAGTGACTTGAGCTGGACTTTGGCGCTTTCTGATGGGCGGTGCTCATCTGGACTTTGGCGCTTTCTGATGGGCGGTGCTCATCTCGACTTTGGCCATTAGGCGGCGTGGCAGATGGCATAGGCAATGGCGTCTTGCAGCACCGGGCTAGGTTTTGCGGCTTCACCGCTGGGCCGCGATGTGAGCAAACCCTGTTCGCGCCCGACGTGGCGGCGCACGGCGGCGAGGGTATCGCTGAAGGTCGGGCGCTGCTTACGGTACCAGGCACTGCTGGCGGCGGCTGACCTTCCGGGGGAAGGTCAATGGCCCGCCAAGCCCGCATTCGGACAAAAACCGCTACTGAAACCTTAGCTCTTCGTGCCTGTGATGAAGGGCCAGAAGCCGTCGGGACCATGCTTCGCAGCAATCCCGCCCAGCAGGATGGACCAGTGAGACTCGTTGCCGAATTCGTCACGCCAAGACCAGAGCCTCCTAGTCGAATGCTGTAGCGCGTGCTCGTGGGTGAACCCCATTGCGCCATGCACCTGGTGCGCAATGGCAGAGCCGATGCCGGCCGCCTCGCCGACACGGATTTTAGCGGCGGCCACTTCGACCAGGGTCGCCTCATCCTGCAACCCGCTCAGCGCAACGGCTTCGGCCGCCGCCATTGCTGCTGCGCCGGCTGCCGCCACCTCACCGGCAAATTGCGCAAGGCTGTGCTGGATGGCTTGGAAATTCCCGATCGGCCGGCCGAATTGCACGCGGTCACCGGCGTACTGCAGCGACTGGTTTAGGATGCGTTCCAGCGCTCCGGCCATCTGCGTGACACGGATCGCGGCGCCCAGCGTCAACAGTGCCCCGTGGCCCATGTCGGGCTCTGCCGCAATCGCTTGCGCCTTCACGCCTGCGAACGACACCCGGTCACGCGGCTCCCCGGCAAGGCTCACACCCGGCGATATTCCGCAATCCGCAGCAGCGACCAGTGCGACGCAAGACTGGCCGTCACGTTGTGCTAGCACGGCAATGTGCCGCGCCCACCGTGCGAAGGGGACATCCCACGCGGTCCCGTGCAGCCGGCCATCCCAATCCAACGTCAGGCAATCGGCGACATGGACCGGCGCAACCGTCATCGGGCCTGCGGGCATGGGCAGGCCCACGCCCGCCAGCAGGAAACCCGCCATCAGGGTCTCGGCCAGCGGCACGGGCGCCGCGAACTCGCCCGCGACCTTGAGCACGCCGAACCCATCAACCACATCCGCGCCGGCACCGCCGAGCGTATCGGACACCCAGGCCGCCGCGAGCCCCGATTCCTCCAAACTGTCCCACAGCGGCGCCGGCCACCGGCCTGCCTCCATGTCGTTGATGGCCGCAGGCGTACAATGGTCCTGAAGGATGCGTAGGGCAGTCTCGACCACGATGTTGGCAGTGTCAGGCATGTTTGTTCCCCCGCCCTGTCGCTACCCATTGCTGTAAGCCGCGCCGGCTTACCGCGCGAGCCACGCGTCTTCCATGCGCGAGTGGCTGTAGATTGAATTCACGCCGATCGTGATTCCCCTGACATGGGGATACCAGCAGGTCCCGCCCGTCGTGTGATAAAACACGGGGCGACCGATATCCCGCTGGATTTCGATATCGATCTCGCGCACCAAGTGCCGGCGCGCCTCCGGATCCAACGTGGCCGATTGTTCCTCGACCCGGCGCTCGATATCCTTGTTGCAGTAGTTCTCGTAGTTGCGCTCGCCGCCGCACGCAAAGCCCTCATAGAAGGCAACGTCGGGATCGTCGATTCCCATGCCCGACTGATTCATGGCGATCGAGAAGTTTCGCCGCGTCATCGTCGCGTACCAGACGCTGGTGTCCATGATCTCAAGCTGGCCTTCAATGAAGATGCTCTTGAGGTGGTCGATCATGATGACAGCTGGGTCGCGGTAGCTGGGGATCTCCCGGGTCGCGACCTTGATCCGCAACGGCCGCTCTGCGCTGTAGCCCAGCTCGCGCATGATCCGGCGCGCCTCCTCGCGGTTCTTCTCGACATCGCGGCCGTAGCCAGGAATATCGGTCATGTCGTCGCGCGAGAGACCCCAACTGCCGTGCGGCGGCGGAAGCATCACGCCCCCCATGGCGAACTGCCCCTCGCTCATGATGTCGATGAACGCCTGACGGTCGATCGCCAGCGCCAACGCCCGCCGAACCGCGGGATTATCGAACGGTGCGACCTCGCGGTTGATCAGCAGTTGGTTCGCCACGTTGGTTGGCTTGATCTCACACTGGGCCGTTGGGGCCTGCGCCCGGATGTCCCGGACCAACGGGATCGTCACGTCATATGGGAAGGTGATGTCGAACTCGCCCGCGACGAAGGCTAGGATGCGGGTGGAGCGGCTGCGAATGATCCGGTAGTCGATCCCATCGAGGTACGGCCGATCCGGCCGCCAGTAATCCGGGTTGCGCGCCAGTTGGACGCCGGTGTTCGGCCGGAACTCGACGACGCGGAAAGGACCGGTGCCGATCGGCTTCTGCCGCATCGCACGGCCATCCACATGGCAGGGATAGACCGGCGAAAGCCCGCTCGAGAGGAAGTTCATGAACGAAGGCTGCGGCCGGCCAAGGACGAAGGTGACCTCGTGCTCGCCGTTGGTGACTACCTCCCGCAGGTTGGTGTACCAGCCACGGCGCGGGCTCTTGCGCCAGCCGGCATTGCGGCGCCCGGTGACGGTGTCCCAGGTGCATTTCACGTCGGCGCTGGTGAAGGGTTTGCCGTCATGCCACTTGACCCCTTCCCGCAGCCGCAAGGTCAGCCGGGTACGATCGGCGGTCCACTCCCAATGCGTAGCAAGCTCGGCCACGATGTCGTCGGGGCTGTTCCGCTCGGTGTGCTGGTTGAACACGATCAGGTTGTTGAACACCGGCATGAATGGCTGCGCGGTCGAGATCGTGGCTTCCTCGTGGATCGAGGCGCTCGGAGGGTTGTCCCGGTGATAGAAGCGCAGGGTGCCTCCTGGTGTCTGCCCCAGGGCGGCACCTGCCACGACCCAGAACCCGAGCAGAATCGTGATCGCTGTCCTTCGAATGAGCGAGATCATGCAAGGCTTCCTCCCAGCTTGGCGTTTCGGCCGTTTGCGTCTTTCGAATTCCGACGGACGATCAACGCGTCCACGACGCTTATCCCCTGCCCGGCCGGGTGCACCAGCACGGGATTGAGATCGATCTCCTCGATCTCCTCGGCGAAGTCCGCCGCGAAGCGGCCGAGCCGCACCATCAACCCGGCCAATGCCCGAGTATCCGCCGGCGGCGCGCCGCGTACGCCCTGCAGCAGTTTGGCGCCCCGCAACCCTGCCAGCAGGCAGAGCGCATCCGCCTGGCGTTGGTGCACTTCGATCACCTTCAGGGGTGGTAGGATGCCGTTCCCCTTCTGGTTCTGACCGCATCGATGCCACACAAGCACAATGCCGATCGTCGTCACCACATTCCGAAGATGTCGTTCAAGGTGCAGAACTGGCCGACCTATGAAGCGGGTCTGCGCCGGCGTGGCAGCCTGACGTTGTGGATCGAGGACGACGCGCTGGAACACTGGCAGAGCTGTGGACAGGGTGGACAGGCTCGCTACACGGACGCGGCCATCCAGACCAGCCTGATGGTGCGTGCGGCGTTCAAGCTGCCGTTGCGGCAGACCGAAGGTCTGATGGCATCGGTCCTCACGTTGATGGGCCTAACGATTTCAGCACCTGATCACACCACGGTCAGCCGTCGCGCAGTCAGGTTGCCCGTGATCCAACCGGCGTCGGTTCCACATGGTCCCTTGCACGTGTTGATCGACAGCACCGGCCTACAGGTCTACGGAGCGGGTCAATGGCTGGAAAACAAACATGGCGCGAGGTCGCGTCGGACATGGCGCAAGCTGCATCTGGCGCTCGACGCCGCCAGCGGCACGATCGTTGGGCAGACCCTGACCCATCAGGACGTTGACGATCCATCCGAGGTGGCGCCGCTGCTTGCTCAGATTGAGGCCCCGATTGTCCGGGTGACGGCCGATGGCGCGTATGATGGCGCGCCCACCTACCAGACCATTGCCGCGCACGGCGAGGGCATCGAGGTGGTGATCCCACCGCGCTCGACGGCCGTCCCCAGCGGTGAACCTGGCCCGCCCACGCAGCGTGACCGCCATCTGCAGATGATTGCGGAACAAGGGCGACTGGCTTGGCAAGCAGCCACTGGCTATGGCCAACGCGCGCTGATCGAGACGACGATGGGCCGCTACAAGGCGCTGATTGGACCTCGGCTGCGAGCTCGCGGTTTCGCGGCCCAACAGACCGAGGCTTCCATCGGCGTGGCGGTTCTGAACAGGATGCTGGCAGCTGGACGCCCGAAATCCGTTCGGTGCCAGCCTGCCACTGCGTAGCGGCCCGAGGCTGGAGGCATCTCGCCCACCACCCGACAAGTGCACCAACGCCAACGGAAAGCAATCACATGGAGGCAGTCCCGCGGATTGGTGATTTCGTTAGGGTTAGAACCCGGCGATGGCTGGTCGAGGGTGAGATTGCCGTGGGGCCGCAGCTCACCGCGCTGCGCCTCGCATGCGTGGACGACGACGCGCAGGGCGAGGCCACTGACGTCCTTTGGGATGCGGAATTCGACGGGGAGATCCTGCGCGACGCGGGTTGGGACGCCGTCTGCCGGAAAGGCACCGACGACCCCGCCGTATTCGCAGCCTACATCCGGACCCTTCGGTGGAACACTGCGACCGCGGCCGACAGAGATCTTTTCCAGGCCCCCTTCCGTGCCGGCATTCGCCTCGACGCCTACCAGCTCCTGCCGCTCCGGAAGGCTCTGCGGCTGCCCCGCGTGAACCTACTCATCGCCGACGACGTGGGTGCCGGAAAGACGGTCGAAGCTGGCCTTGTCCTGCGCGAGATGCTGCTCCGCCGGAGGGTGGATTTTGTCGTGGTCGCCGCCCCAGCGGGGATGGTTCGTCAGTGGCAGGACGAACTGGAGGCAAAGTTCGGTCTCGCATTCCAGGCTATCGACCGCGAGCAGCTGGCGCTCTTGCGGCGAGACCGCGGCTTCGGCGCCAACCCCTGGGCCACGGGGTCGCGCTTCGTCATCTCCCATTCCCTCCTGGCCGACGAGACCTATGTCTCGGGCCTCCGTGACCTGCTTGGTGCGTTCCGCCCGCGGGCGATGCTGATCCTCGACGAAGCCCACCATGCCGCTCCGGCGAGTGGGTTGCGGTACGCGATCGACAGCCAGTTCACCCGGGCCGTGCGCGATCTTGCCGACCGCTTCGAACACCGGCTTTTTCTCTCGGCCACCCCTCACAACGGGCACTCCAACTCCTTTTCCAGCCTGCTCGAGATCCTCGATCCGCAGCGCTTCACGCGTGGTGTGCCTGTCCGGCCGCGGGACCTCGACCTGGTGATGGTCCGGCGCCTGAAGGCTGACCTTCGCCACTTTGGCGAGCGCTTTCCCGCGCGCGTGATCGAGCCAGTTAGACTATCGGGCCTGCCTGAAAACGCGCCGGAGCTTGTCTTGTCCAGGATGCTCGCCGCTTACGGTGAGACCGTGCGCGCCCGCGCGGCGGGTCTTCCTCCGCGCGAGGCCGGGTACGCGCGGTTGGCCATCATCGGACTTCAGCAGCGCCTGCTCTCCTCCATCGCCGCTTTTGCCCGCACCCTTGAGGTTCACCTCAGGGGACTGCGGAGGGCGGCCGACGGAGCCTCGGTGGCTGCAGCGAAGGCATTCGTCCACGGGGCGACCGAAGTCGAGGACGAGCCCAAAGAAGAAGCTGCAGGAGAAGCAAAGATCGACGCCGAGGAGGATGAGGCTGCCGAGGCGGCGGCCGTCCTCGCCGCACCGGTCTCTAACATCACCCAGGTCGAGGCGATGCTGGTTCTGGCGAAGGAAAACGTCCGCCGGCCCGACGCGAGGGCCCGGTGGCTCGCCGACTGGGTCAAGGCCAACCTCGCGCCTGGCGGACGCTGGAACAACCGGCGGCTTATCCTCTTCACCGAATACGAGGACACCCGCCGCTGGCTGCAGAAGTGCCTTGCTGCGGCGCTCGATGACCTTGAGCCCGATGAGTGCATTGCCGCCTTCACGGGCTCCACACCTACCGACCGCCGTGAGGAGCTGAAGCGGCGCTTCAATGCCGACCCGGCAGCCGACCCGCTACGCATTCTGATCTGCACCGACGCCGCGCGTGAAGGCATCAACCTCCAAGCCCGCTGCCACGACCTCATGCACGTCGACCTGCCGTGGAACCCGGCGCGGCTCGAGCAGCGCAATGGCCGTATCGATCGCAAACTGCAGCCTTCGCCGACGGTCTGGTGCCGCTACTTCCTGTACGAGCAGCGCGAGGAGGACGTCGTTCTCGAGGCGCTCGTCAGGAAGACCGAGCTGATCCGTGAGCAGCTTGGCTCGGCAGGCCAGATCATCGCCCACAGGCTTACCGACCGCCTGGAGCGCGAGGGCATCGTCCGCCCGGCTAGTCTTGCTCGCGAAGTGGCCGAGGCCGGCGACGATGAACTGGTCCATACCGCCCTTGCGGAGATGGACGACGAGACCGCCACCCGCCGCGCCCGCCAAGCGAAAGAGCTCGACGAGTTACGGAAGACTCTGGAACATTCGCGCGAACGGGTCGGCGTTGATCCAGAGGTGCTGCGCGACGTCGTCGGCACAGCCCTCGAACGGGTTGGTCTGACGCTCAACGCCACGCGGGAAGGCGAGGTCGGTGGCACCGCACTCTTCCGGCTCGACGCCGGCCACCCCACCTTCCAAACGGCCGGCTGGCCGCAGGCGCTTGATGACCTGCGCATCCGCCGCCGTGGGCGATTCGAGAAGCTGAAGGACTGGCGGGCCACCGCGCCGCTGCGCGCGGTCTCCTTCCGCCCTGCAATAACGGAGGAGGGCGCCGACGCCGAAGGTGTCGTCCAGCTGCACCTCGAACACCGCCTGGTGCGTCGTCTGCTCTCACGCTTCCTAAGCCAGGGCTTCCAGGCGGACCTCTCGCGCGCTTCCGTCGTGATTGGGCCGGGCGCTCAGCCACGCGCAATCCTGCTCGGACGCCTCGCCCTCTACGGCCCCACCGCAGCGCGGCTGCATGAGGAGATCATCCCAATTACCGCCGCTTGGACTGAGGCCGGACGCGGTAGCAAGCCGCTGCGCGCCTTCGGCACTGTCCGCGAGGAGGCGACGCTCGACCAGCTCGAGGAAGCCCTCCGCGACCCGCGTCGGCCCGCAGCGCTGGTGACCGAGCGCATTCGCGCCTGGGCCGCCAAGGACGCCGCCGATCTGGAGCCCGAGCTGCAACGGCGTGCCGCGGAGCGGAAGGTACAGGTTGCGAAGGATCTTGCCACCCGTGGCGAGACGGAGGCCTCCTCCCTGCTACGTCTACTGCAGGACCAGCGCGCCCGGATAGCCAAGGAGGAGGCCAAGCCGGATGACCAACAGCTGCGCCTCTTTCCAGACGCTGAAGCCGAGCAGCGCCGACGAGATCGGCGCCACTGGCGCGACAAGCTCGACCGCCTTTCCCGCGACATTGAGCATGAGCCGGCCCGAGTACGTGAGGGCTACGCCGTCCGCGCCGACCGGGTTGAGACGGTTGGCCTTCTCTACCTCTGGCCGGAGACCGGCTAAACGATGTCGATCCCTGATCCCAACCTCGAATGGCTAGGCCACGTTCAGCCCATCGGTCTTGTCGTCGCGCCGGCGGTGCTGTCGCGTCACGGCCTCGCCCCGGAGGAGCAAGGCCGGGCGGATACGGAAGCGGCTGCCGCGCTCTTGGCGGAAGCGGATGAAGGTCCCGCGCTGGCCGATCCCTGGGCATTCTTCTCGCAGATACTCGGCTGGCGCCCGGCCCAGGTGGCAGGCGCGCCCGGCGGGCCGGACCTGCCGGCGGACCTCTCGGCCTGGCTGCCGGAGAGCGAAACGCGCCTCGCGCCCCACTGGGCCGTCCAGGCGCCGGATGGCAGCGGGCAATTGCTTGTCCGCCTCGAAGCGCCCGGCGTGGCACCCGACGCCCGCGGCGCGCTGGATGGGTGGGAAGCGACACCCCACCAGCGCCTTGAACGGCTGCTGCGCGAGACGGGCGTGCCGACCGGCCTTCTCCTCACCAATCACGAAGTGCGCGTGGTCCACGCGCCGCGCGGCGAGACGAGCGGCTGGCTACCCTTTCCCCTGCGGCCGCTGCGCGGCGTCGCCGGGCGCCCGATGCTGGGCGCGCTCAAGCTGCTGCTCGCCTCCTTCAGGCTGCACAATGACGCGCCCGACCGGCGCCTGCCCGCGCTGCTCAAGGCGAGCCGGGACGCGCAGGCAGAGGTCTCGACCAAGCTCGCCTCCCAGGTCCTGGGCGCCCTGCATGAATTGCTGCGCGGCCTGCATGCGGCCGACCCCGTCCGCCTTGGGCGGCTTGCGGCGCAACGGCCGGCGCATCTCTATGAGGGGCTGCTGACGGTTCTGCTGCGGCTGGTCTTCCTGCTCTATGCCGAGGACCGCGACCTGGTGCCATCGGTGACCGATGCCGAGGCGCGGGCGCTCTATGACCAGGGCTATGGCGTGCGCGCCCTGCATGCGCGGCTGCTCGACGACAGGGCGCGCCATCCCGACACCATGGATGAGCGGCGCGGCGCCTGGTCGCAGCTGCTCGCGCTGTTCCGGCTCATCCATGCCGGCCATCCCTCGGGCTGGATCCGCGGCCGGGGCGGCAAGCTGTTCGACCCGGCGGTCTTCCCCTTCCTGCAAGGTCAGGACGACCCGGCCGACCGCCCCGCGCCGGCGACGGTCTCGGATGGCTGCATTCTGCGTGTGCTGGACGGGCTGCTGACGCTGGACGGAGAGCGGCTGTCCTACCGGACCCTCGATGTCGAGCAGATCGGCAGCGTCTATGAGACGGTAATGGGCTTTACGGTCCTGACAATGCCGGGGCCGGGGCTGGCCATCCGGGCGGGCAAAAACAACCGCACTCCAGTCTTCCTCGACCTGGCGGCGCTAGCGGCGAAGAAGGGAACCGAGCGGGCGAAGTTCCTGAAGGAGGAGGCCGACCGCGGCCAGGTGCCGGCGAGGGTCGCGCAGGCGCTCTCCGCGGCGACGACCGCCGCCGAGGTGGCGGAGGCGCTGCGTGCCATTGTGGACGAGCGCGGCTCTCCGGGCGGGCGGCAGGCGCCTCCCGGCACGCCGCTGTTGCAGCCGACCGACGAGCGCCGGCGCACCGGCAGCCACTACACCCCGCGCAGCCTGACCGAGCCGATCGTCCGCCACGCGCTGGAGCCGGCCTTCGAGCGCATCGGCGAGGCGGCGCGGCCGGAGGAGGTGCTGGCGCTGAAGGTGTGTGACCCGGCCATGGGCTCCGGCGCCTTCCTGGTGGAGGCCTGCCGGCAAGTGGCGACGCGGCTGGTGAAGGCCTGGACGCGGCACCCGGGCACGCGGCCGGAGATTCCGCCGGATGAGGATGAGGATCTGCTGGCGCGCCGGCTGGTGGCGCAGCGCTGCCTCTACGGCGTGGACAAGAACCCGATGGCGACCGATCTGGCACGCCTCTCGCTCTGGCTTGCCACGCTGGCGCGGGACCACGAGTTCACCTTCCTCGACCACGCGCTGAAGACGGGCGATAGCCTGGTGGGGCTGACGCGGACGCAGATCGGCGCGCTGACCTGGGGCGATGACCAGCAGGACAGCGCCATGTCCGGCTTCGTGCGCGGGCGGGTGGCGGAGGCGGTGAAGGCGCGCACTGAAATCCGCGATGCGCCGGATGATGTGCCGCGGGCGATCCAGGAGACGCGGCACCGTGCGCTAGAAGGGCACATGGCGGATGTTCGGGCGTTGGGCGATGCGGTGCTCGCGTGCTTCTTCGCGCATGACAAGCCGCGAGCGCGGGAAGGCGCGCGGCAACGGCTGGCGGCCATGCCGGGCGGCGGTGACGCCATGTGGGCGGAGGTGCGGCGGCTGGCGGCGACGCTCTGCCATGGCGCACACCCGCTGCGGCCCTTCCATTGGGAGGTCGAGTTCCCAGAAGTCTTCGCCGGCGCCGCACCAGGCTTTGACGCCATCGTCGGCAACCCGCCCTTCGCCGGCAAGAACACGCTGATCAATGGCAGCCGGGAGCATTTCCTCGATTGGTTGCAGACGCTGCATGCCGGCGCGCATGGCAATGCCGACTTGGTCGCGCATTTCTTCCGCCGTGGTTTCGCACTACTGCGGCCCAATGGCTGCCTGGGGCTGATCGCCACCAACACGGTGGGCCAGGGCGATACGCGGGAGAGCGGGCTGCGCGCCGTGATCGCGGCGGGCGGGGCCATCGCGCGCGCCACTCGGCGCCTGCCCTGGCCGGGTGAGGCGGCGGTGGTGGTCTCCGTCGTGCATGTGCGCAAGGGGGCGGTGGCGGCCCCGATGCTGGATGAGCGGCCGGTGCGGCGGATTTCCGCCTATCTGGTGGAGGGCGATCTGGACGCCTCGCCGGCTTCGCTAGCCGCAAATGCGGGTCGGGCGTTCATCGGTTTCTTCATTCACGGCGCTGGATTTACTTTCGACGATGAACTTGCGAGGCAGGAACAGGCTAGCTCGACGCAGCTAATGCATCAACTTATTCAAAAAGACGCCGCGAACAAAAAACGCATTTTTCCTTACACTGGTGGAGAAGAAATTACGTCGCATCCCCGACAGACGCCTTCGCGATGGGTGATTGATTTTGAAGCCTACCCTCTTCGAAGAATCTCGAGCGAGCGTCCCTGGAGCCAGATGAGTGACTCCGATCAGGACCAGTGTCTGCGGAACGGATTGGTGCCGCTCGATTATGGCGGCCCCGTCGCCGCGGATTGGCCAGACCTCTTAGAAATAATCGAAAGACTCGTCAGACCGGAACGGCAAAAAAATAAACGAGAGAATTATAGAAAGAAATGGTGGCAGTTTGCGGAGCTGCGGCCTTCATTACGCAAGGCAATCCGCGAAACAAAAAACATTGTGTTTCATCCAAACTTAAATGGCAATCTTGCCTTCTCCGTTTTGGATAGCTCAATTATTATAGGCGCTCCACATAACGTTTTTGTTAAATTGAATGATTCAGAAGTTGCCCAGCTACAATCGCGTGTCCATGAAGTTTGGGCGAGATCGTTTTCGTCATCTCTGGGCGATGGGCTTCGCTACACACCATCCCGATGCTTTGGTTCGTTTCCGCTCACTGCCGCACAAGAGCAAAAACTCAGCGTACAAATCACTTTATATCTGAATCACCGCGCGGATCTTATGGTCGCCCGCAGCGAGGGCCTGACCAAGACCTACAACCGCTTCCATAACCCGTCCGAACGCACCCCCGACGTTCAGCGCCTGCGCGAACTACACCACGAACTCGATCTCGCGGTTCTCCACGCATACGGCTGGGACGATCTCGCCGCCCGCGCCGCGCCCGAGTTCCTCACCGAGGAGACGGAGCCGGACTACCGCTACCAGAACCGCCTCTTCTGGCCCGCCCCCTTCCGCGAGGAGGTCCTCGCCCGGCTTCTCGACCTCAACCGCGCCCGCGCCGAGGAGGAACGCCACCTCGGCCTCTCGCCACGCCGGGCCGCCGCCGCCGAGGAGGAGGAGGCGACTGAGGAGACAGACGTACTTCTTTGATCACTTTTCTTGCGAAACATCATTCGCAATATTTTCTTGCAAATTATATATTGCAAGCATATAAGGACGCTGTCACCCGAGGTTCCCATGTCCGCCCCCCTGATTGGTCCCCGCATCAAAGCCCGCCGCGAAGAGCTCAAGCTGAGCCAGGAAGACCTGGCCAGCCGCATGGGCTTCAAGGACCGCCAGACCCTCTCGACCATCGAGACCGGCGAACGCCGGGTCTCGGCCGAGGAGCTGCTGCGGGCCAGCGAGTTGCTCCAGCAGCCGGTGCAGTTCTTCACCGACCCCTTCCTGCTGGTTGGGGAGGGCAAGTTCTCCTGGCGGCAGAGCGGCGTGCAGCGCTTCAAGCTCGATGCCTATGAGCTGACGGCGGGGCGGCTGATCGCGGCCTTCCGCGTGCTGGCGCCCGAATTCGGCCAGGCGCCCCGGCTGCTGCGCCATCGGCTTGGCCTGCAGAAATCCAGCACCTTCGAGGAGGCAACGGCCGCGGCAGAAGCCTTCGCGGCCGAGACCAGGCTCGGCGATATCCCGGTCCGGCGCCTCGCCACCGTCATGGAGCAGGAGCTGAACATCCTGATCCTGATGGTCGATCCGGAGGAGGGCGTCTCCGGCGCCGCCTGCCGCCTGCCGAATCTCGACGCCGTGCTGATCAACCGCAACGAGGTGCCTGGCCGCCGGCACTACGATCTAGCGCATGAGCTGTTCCACATCCTGACCTGGGACAGCATGCCGCCGGCGCATGTGGAGGATAACCGTGTCATCTCGAGGGACCGCGTGGAGCAGCTGGCGGACAATTTCGCCGCGGCGCTGTTGATGCCCCCGCCCGTGCTGGCGCGCTTCGGCTCCTGGGACGGCCTGGAGAGCGACGCCCTGGTGGCGAAGCTGAACAGCACGGCGGAGCAGTTGGAGGTCACTGCCGTTGCGCTGAAATGGCGGCTGGTCACGGTTAAGCTGCTCAAGCTGGCCGTCGCGCGATCCCTGGATGACAAGTGGCTCCGCAACAACGGCCAGGCCGCCGCCACGCGCGCCGTGCCGCCTCTCTTCTCGAAGGGGTTTGTCGCGCTGGTGGCGCGGGCGTTGGAGGAGGGGCGACTCTCGGTCCGCCGCACCGCTTCGCTGCTCGGCCTCGCCGTGGATGATCTGCCGGACCTGTTCGCGTCGCACGGCGTCACGGCCGATGTGGATCTGTGACGCCCCATGTCGCTGCGGCGCCGCATCATCCTCGTGGACACCAACGTGATCATCGAGGCGCATCGCACCAACGTCTGGCCGGCGCTGGCGAAGGCGCTGCAGCTCGAGACCGTCGGTGTCTGTGTGCTGGAGACCCAGACTGGCGCGCAGAACCGGCGCCCCGAGCAGCGGATCGAGGAAGAGGCGCTGCGGGCCTCGCTGCGGCAGGTGCATGACGTGACCGAGCTCGATCGCGCCAAGGCCGCCACGCGTGACGTGCAGGTCGGATGGCTCGATGCCGGTGAACGCGACCTGTGGGCGCACGCGATCAGTCGCGCGGATGCCTGGCTGCTCTGCGGTCCGGATGCGGCAAGCCTGCGCGTTGGGATCCGGCTCGGCTTTCGGGACCGGCTGGCGGCCCTGGAAGCGCTCTGCACTGAGATAGGGTGCCGTCCTGCCCTCGCCTTGAAGAACCAATACACGCGCGCCTGGCTGGAGAAGAAGCTCATGGAGATGGCGATCCAGGAGGGCCGCTGGCCATGACGAGCCTTGCTCCACTTCCGCCTCTCGCCGCATTGAGCGCCGAGCAGGTGCGGTCCGGCCTTGTGGACGTCCTGCGCCGCGATCTGATCGGCCCCGGCCCGCAGGATGTGGACATCGCCCGGGAACGGCTGAAGGAGAACCCGTCCCGGTGGTACCTCACAGGCTACCTCGCGCCGGCGCCGGAGACCGCTGGCGCGGCTGCAAAGGCGGTCGCTGAGCCGTTGGAGGATGAGGGCGATCCTCACTACGGCGAGGATGAGGGCTCGGACCCCGAGACCGGCCGTGCCCGGGCGTCCGACGACAGTCCTGCGGATGAGCCGTCTGCTCGCCCCCGCCGCCTTCCTTCTTCATTGGGCCTCACCGTGCTGGTGGACGCGTCGGTGCGGGAGGTCGAGGTCAGGCTGACCTGGGGCGATTACACAACCATTCCTCCGCTCTCGTCTGGGGTCTTGCTGGACGAACAAGCCCAGTACGACCCGGCCTACCGCTTCGTCGAATGGCAGCGCGTGCCCGCGGAGGCCACGATCCGGCTACAAGTGCCGGAGAACGGGCGCGGCAGCCCTCTCCTGGTTTCTGGCTCCGGCGGCGCCCAGCACCCGGCCGGCGCGCTTGTGCTCGAGGCCCATGCTCGCCCCTATTCAGTTACCGAGCCCGGCGGTTCGCAGACGCATCTCCGCGTGCTGACAGTGATGGTGGTGAACCGCCGCCTGGCTGCCCCGCGCCGTTTCGCCGACGTCGCCCACGCCTTCCAGGTCCGCCTCGATATCCGCTGCGAAGCGGGTCTCTACCCTCGCCGCGACCTCTCCGGCCATGGCTCTCCTGATCCAGACGCGGCTACCGCGGACCTGCATTACTGCGACGTGGCTGAATATGGTGTCGGCCGCAATACATCGGCCGGCTGGGTCGCCGACGATGATCGCGTTGTGCGGTCAGCACATACCGACTTTCTGCCCACGGCCGAGGTAGAGCGGGTTGAGCCGAACGAGGCCATCGCAGGTGTCGAGTTCGGGATGGAGGCTCTGGCGGCCTGTGCCGAGGCCGGCCCCGATCCCTTGCGCCAGGCCCTGCACAATCTGCCGCGCCTCTATGGGGAATGGATCAAACTCCGTGATGCGGCAGTCGGCGACATCATCGGCGCATTCCGTCAGCAGACGGCCAAGCGGCTCGTTGATGCCGCCCGCGGCGCGCAGGCTCGGATTGTAGATGGCATCGAGCTGCTCTGCGCCAACGAGGACGCGCGGCTGGCTTTTCGTGCGATGAACGAGGCGGTCGCCCGTGCCGCGAGGCAACGGAACGCTGGCCTCGAGGGCGACCCGGCAGCTCAAAAGGCCCCGCGGTGGCGTCCCTTCCAGCTTGCCTTCATCTTGCTCAACCTGCGCGGCCTGCAGGACCGGTTGCATCCAGACCGGGAGGTGGTGGATCTCCTCTTCTTCCCGACGGGCGGCGGTAAAACGGAGGCCTATCTTGGCCTCGCGGCTTGGACCATCTCGCACCGACGCATCACCAACCGCGGAACGCTCGGCGCCGGGGTGGCAGTGCTTATGCGCTACACGCTCCGCCTCCTCACGCTTGACCAACTGTCACGCGCGGCAGGCGTCGTCTGCGCACTGGAGCTGATGCGGGGCGAGGCCGCCTGGCAACAGGATGGGAAGCGGTTGCTGGGTGATTGGCCGATCGAGATCGGCCTCTGGGTCGGCTCGGCCGCCTCGCCCAATCGCCTCGGCAAAACCGGCGACGGACGACAGGACACAGCGGTCGCCCGCGTGCGGCACTACCAGAAGGACGGCCGCGAGGCTCCCGCCCCGATCAAGGCCTGCCCCTGGTGCGGGGCGCCCTTTGAGCGGTCCTCGTTTGCCTGCGTGCCAAACAACCAAGCGCCGAAGAACATGGAGATCCGCTGCGCAAACCCTAGTTGCGCCTTCACCGGCGACCGCGCGCTGCCGGTGCTCACGGTGGACGAGGCGGTCTATCGACGGCTGCCCGCCTTCCTCATCGCTACCGTCGACAAGTTTGCCGGCCTGCCCTGGATCGCCCAGGCTGGCGCCTTCTTCGGCCACGTTGACCGGGCGGACCAGTGGGGCTTCTACGGCGCTGCGGAGCCGGGTGTCGGCACGCCGCTCTGGAATGGGGCCAGCCTCGAGCCGCCCTCGCTCATCGTGCAGGACGAACTCCACCTCATCAGCGGTCCACTGGGGACGGTGGCCAGCCTCTACGAGATTGCCCTCGACCGCCTCGCAACCCGGCATTGGTTAGGGCAGCGGATCCGTCCGAAGGTGGTGGCGAGCACGGCGACAGTTCGCCGCGCCGACGCGCAGATCCGCGCCCTCTTCGACCGGAAGCGGACGGAGGTTTTCCCGCCCCCGGGTCCAGACCGACGGGACTCCTTCTTCGCACTGACAGCACCCTCTTCCGAGCAACCGGCCCGGCTCTACGTGGGCCTGGCCGCCCCGGGTAAGGGCCCGAAGCTGATCTTCCTCCGCACCCTCACCACGCTGCTCGCGGCGGCCAAGAAGGCGGCGGACGGTGGGCAGGCAGACGCCTACTTGACCGCCCTCTGCTACTTTAACGCGCTGCGTGAGCTTGGCGGCGCGCGCCGGATCGTCGAGGACGAGGTGCGTGCCCGCCTCGCCACCTACGGCGCCGAGCGGCGACGGCTCGACCCGCCCGACCAGCCCTTCGCCGACCGACGGCTGCGTGAGGTGCTGGAACTGACCTCTCGCGTCAGCACCGACCAAGTTGCGCAGGCGAAGGAAGCCTTGGAGAAACCCTGCACAGACGAGAAGCACGGCGTCGATGTGGCGCTGGCGACCAACATGATCTCCGTCGGCCTCGACATCGGTCGGCTTGGCCTCATGCTTGTGCAAGGTCAGCCAAAGACGGCTTCGGAGTACATCCAGGCGACCAGCCGCGTCGGCCGCCAGCCGGACAGGCCGGGCCTCGTCCTTGTCCTCCTTAACGCCCACAAGCCACGCGACCGCTTGCATCACGAGGGCTTCCGGCATTTCCACGCCGGCTTCTATCGAGCGGTGGAGGCGACCAGCGTCACGCCTTGGGCGGCGCGCGCGATGGACCGCGCTCTGGCGGCGGTCGTTGTCGCCATCGCGCGCCACCTTGCGCCAGACCTGACGCCGGATGGGGCTGTCGCGCGGCTCAAGCAAAATCCCGATGTGCGGACCGCGGTCGTTCACGCAATCCTCGACCGCGCCAAAGATGCCGACGTGGTCGGTGGGCAGGCGGCGCTTCGAGCAGCAATCGAGGGACTTCTCAATGACTGGGAGGCCGTCGCCGACGACCTGACGGCGAATGGCGACATGCTCACCTATGCCTACCCGCGTGAGCGGGCGCTGCTGCATGACCCGCTGGATCCACTACTAGACAGCTTCAAGCCCCAGCATCGGCGCTTTACCGCAGGTCGATCAATGCGCGATGTCGAGCACACCTCCGTGCTCAAGGTTGTCGATCCGAACGGCTCCCCCCTCTCCCCATAGGCAAGCGCCACGATGGCTGACGATCGAATTAGACTGAGCCAGGTAGTCGGCGTCTTTGGCCCGGGCGCGATGCTCGACTTGCCCGAGAGATCCGTCCTCGTGCAGGGCCTCGACGACTGGGAGATGTTCGGCACCGGTACCTTCAAGGTGATCGAGGAACCCCGGCTGGCGCGCCTGCTGCACCAGCGCTTGGCGGGCGACGGGCGCCTCGCAGCGGATCGGCCGCCGGAACTGCGCACGCCTCCCATCGACCATGGCGACCCGAGAAGACGGCCGATCGGTATCAAGGCGACTGTGTTCCCGAAGTGGTTCGTTTGCGAGGCGGCCCCGAGTGATCCCCCAAGCCGGCGCCGACTTGTACGCTTCCAGGACCTGCATCCGCCCGGTCGGAAGGACCACCGGGGCGAAGACAACAAGCGCCGCAAGGTGTCGCCCATCCGCTTCGTTTGCGGTTGTGAGAAGGGGCACCTTCAGGACATCGAGTGGCGCCGCGCTCTCCACGCGGCTGGGCAGGGCTGCCGCGAACAGATGTGGCTTGAGGAGTCCAGTACGAGCGCCGACCCGAGGGATACCCGGGTGGTTTGCGACTGCGGCGCGTCACTCTCGCTCGAAGAGTTGTTCCAGCCACAGAGGCTCGGCACGTGCTTCGGCGAGCGTCCCTGGATTGGTGACCGGGACCCGGACGGGTGTGATGCGCCAAAAGGCCTGCGCCTGCTCATTCGCAGCGCGACCAACACCTACTTTCCCCAGGTTGCTCGGGTCATCTCGCTGCCGCAGGCAGTGGACGAACTCGCCAAGCGCATCGAGAGCCTCTGGTCCACCCTGAGCAAATGCACCTCCCGCGAGTTGGTGACGATGGCGCGGATGCTGAATCCTCAGGTGCAGGCGAACCTTGATGGCTATTCAGACGAGGAGGTCTTTGCCCGGATCGGCCCGATGGCTTCCAACACGACTGGGGTTGACGCCGCGGAAGACCCACGGTTTGCCGAGTTCATGCTGTTTGCCAGCGGCCGAGCACTGATCGGCAACAACACCCCGAACGCGCTGCTGCACGCCGAAACCTTGCCACGCAGCCTGTGGGACCCGGAGCGCGACGCTGCCCTGGCCGGGGTTCGGTCCCTGGTCGCGGTCCACCGCCTCCGCGAGGTTTCTTGCATCTATGGCTTCACGCGCTTTGAGCCCGCGCCGCTTGCCAGTGACGGCCTTGAGGATGTCGGGCTTGCCGTGAGTGGGGCACCGCTTGCGAGAAGCCCCGACTGGCTCCCTGCAGTCGACCAGTATGGCGAGGGATTCTTTCTGCAGCTCTGCCCCGATGCACTGGCGGCCTGGCTGAGTAAAGACGCCGTCAAACTCCGGGTTGGCCAACTCCAAGCAGGCGTGGACGCCTGGGCTGCAGCCCAGCGCGCCAGCGGGCTGCAGATCAGCACGAACAGTCTCAAAGAGCGAGAGAGGCCCGATTACGTGATGGCGCACGGCCTCGCCCACACCTTGATGACCGAGGTGGCCATCGACTGCGGATACCCCGCGAGCGCGCTGAAGGAGCGCGTCTACGTGCTGCCCCGCGCGCCTGGAGAATCGATCCGCTGTGGCATCCTTATCTACACGGCGTCCGCTGGTAATCAGGGAACACTGGGCGGCCTGGTGGAAGTGACACGCCGCTTCGGCAAGGTGCTCGCTTCCGCACTCGACCGCCTCAGGCTCTGCTCTGGCGACCCTGTCTGCGCCGACCATGATCCTGCGGCCGCGATTGACGACCGGGCGTTGCACGGCGCGGCCTGCCACGGCTGCCTGCTCGTGGCCGAGACGAGCTGTGAGGCGCGAAATCTCTTCCTCGATAGGGCCCTCCTTATGGATACCGTCGGGGCCTCGGGCTGCGGATTCTTCTCTTGATCTAGGCCTTGGGTGGGCATGGCGCCAACGAGGCGGTGTGCAACGGCGGTCCTGCGTGGCGGTGGTGCAGGCACCAAGCCAGTTTACCGCAGCCGGCCCTACTTCGTCCCGGGCACCCTACATTTCGTCATGCTCCCGTGGTCGTGCTGCAGGAGGGAGCGGTGACCGCCAACGACTTAAGTGCCCACCTGCGCATCCTACTTGGAGGCTGCGGGGCGGTACGGCGCGGGGCAGCCCTCCGGCGGGGCGATGCGGCCGCCGAGCGCGCGCAAACGTATCCATCCGGTGACGACCACGGGGCTTTGCGGTTAGGCAGCCTCAGCGATGTCGGCGGCGGGTTTATGCCAGTGCCAGGGCAGCAGCTCGTTGAGCTGTGATGCGGGGTGGTTGGCGATGCGGGCGAGGACATCGGCGAGCCAGGCGCGCGGGTCGATGTCGTTGAGCTTGGCGGTGACGATGAGCGAGTACATGGCCGCCGCGCGGTTCCCGCCGCGGTCCGATCCGGCGAACAACCATGACTTGCGGCCAAGGGCGATGCCACGCAGCGCCCGCTCGGCGGCGTTGTTTGTCAGACAGATGCGCCCGTCGCCCAGAAAGCGGCTGAAGGTGTCCCAGCGCTTCAGCATGTAGTCCATCGCCTTGGCGACATCGGCGTGGCGCGACAGCTTGCTGCGAGCATTCCGCATCCAGGTTTCAAGGTCGGCGACCAGGGGCGCCACATGCTTCTGCCGCAAGGCAAGCCGCTGCTCGACTGGCAAACCGTTAAGCGAGCGCTCGACATCAAAGATGGCATCGATCCGCCGCACGGCGTCGGCCGCGAGCGGTGCGCGTGCCAGCTCGGCCAACTCGAACAACTTGCGCCGCCCATGCGCCCAACATCCTGCCTCGATGACCGGGCCAGGTTTGCGCGCCTCCACGTAGAGGGCATTGAACCCGGCATAGGCGTCGGCCTGCAGCACGCCGGCATACCCGGCCAGATGCTTGTTTGGGTGTTCACCGCCACGGTCGGGCGAGTAGTAGAACACCGCGGCAGGCGGCGCCGGCCCCCCGAATGGCCGGTCGTCGCGCACATAGGTCCACAATCGGCCGGTGGTCGTTTTGCCCTTGGCCAGCACCGGCACGGTGGTGTCATCACCATGCACGCGCCCGGCCGCCATCACATGGGCCTCGATCAGCGTGACCAGGGGTGCCAGCGTCGCGGTGCAGGCACCGACCCAGTCCGCCAGGGTGGAGACGTCGAGCTCGATCCCCTCACGGGCGTAGGCGTCGCTCTGCCGGTTCAGCGGCTGGTGGTCGCAGAACTTGCTGGCCAAGATCATCGCCAGCAACTCCGGCCCCGCCCGGCCACGGGCGATCGGGTGGAACGGCGCCGGCGGCTGGGTGATGCTCTCGCAGGCGCGGCAGCTGAACTTCTCCCGCACCGTCTGGATCACCTTCCACTGCCGCGGAATGCTCTCCAGGCTCTCGGTCACCGTCTCGCCCAGCTTGACGAGCTTGCCATGGCAGCAGGGACAGGCGGTCGGGCCAGGGATGACCACGCGCTCGCGCGGCAAATGCGCCGGCAGCGGTCCACGCACCGGCTTGCGGCGGGTGGTGCCGCGGACGGGGATGTCGTCCTTGTCTGGATCCAGGGCCGCCGCGTCTTCGGCCGCGGCAGCCTCGCACTCCTCCAGCTGGAGTTCCAGTTGGTCCAGCAGCTTGCGGCCACGCTCGGAGGAGGCGCCGAACCGGTCATGCTTGAGCTTGGCGATCAGCAGCTTGAGATGCGCCACCATCGCCTCGGCGCCGGACGCGCGCGCCTCTGCCT
>JAABUN010003992.1_pt1 | contig 21254 bp, 16 predicted proteins | sample 5559311 | NCBI WGS metagenome assembly JAABUN01 (sample SAMN10711877, study PRJNA513370) | rock metagenome | isolation source: Antarctica rocks | place: Antarctica: Victoria Land, Siegfried Peak sud
CCATACGTTTCCAGCCAAACATTTGTTGTATTACGCCATCAAACCTCGTTACCTCCAAATGTTCATACCTGCTTGCCCCACACCAGATAGATATAATAAACTGAAGAATAATTTGTACAGGATCATAACCGCGGTTTGAACCTTGAGCAGGTAAGGGACTGGTTTTTAATAGTTCTATGAAGGACATTTTGTCCATCATTTTCTTTAGCAATGCAATGCCACCCCAAGGGGTAATTTCCTTGTCGGTAAATTCTATTTTCAAGTCAGCCATCAAGATAGATTTTCTTACAGCTAAAGTCGCGAAGTTTTATAACAACTATGAAAACTAAAACCAATACCAGTATGAGTTTCAGAAAAAAAATCTCTAATGACAGTCATTAGACTTGTAGGCTAATGACTATTTTGGGTTAAATGCACTAAGGATTTTGTATCCTGCATCAATTATCAACCAATAGAAGATGAAAAGAATTGCCTCTATTGATGTTGTAAGAGGAATAGTGATGGTAATAATGGCGCTTGACCATGTACGGGATTTGATGCATGTAGGCTCTATCACACAGAGCCCAACAAATTTAGCAACTACTACTCCCGTGTTGTTTTTTACAAGATGGATTACTTATTTATGTGCTCCCACATTTGTTTTTTTAGCAGGCACATCCGCCTACATATCCTTTCAAAAAGGCAACAACCTTTCACTAAGCCGAAGCTTTTTACTAAAGCGCGGATTTTACCTGATACTGCTGGAGTTTATTGTGGTAAATTTTATTTTGTTCTTTGATCCCGGTTATCATACCATCCTTTTTGAAGTTATTGCTGCTATTGGATTTGGTTTTATTATTCTTGGCTTATCACTAAAGGTATCGGTAAAGGCAATTGGCATTATCGGCTTGTTAATAATATTTTGTCAAACCCTCGTTTCCATTATTCCGCTTGCGGAAAATTCAATTACAAAAACTATCCTTACGTTACTTTTTAGCCCCGGCGCTTTCCCGGTGTTTTCAAACAGGGTATTTGTTATGGGTTATCCACCCATACCATGGTTAGGTATTATTCTGGTTGGTTTTGCTTCAGGAAATTTCTTTGAATTGAAAGATAAAAAAAGAAAAAGCTTATTTATCAAAATTGGTATGGGTGCCTTATTCTTATTTATTGTTATCCGCTATTTCAATTTTTATGGTGATCCGGTGCAATGGTCACCACAAAAAAGTGCTGTTTTTACCTTCCTGTCTTTTATGAATGTTGCTAAGTATCCGCCTTCACTTTTGTTTTGCTTGGTCACTTTAGGCATAATGTTTATAATGCTTGCACTTGCAGAAGGGGCAAAGAACCAACCATTAAAAATTGCATCTGTTTATGGAAAAGTTCCCTTATTCTATTTTCTTGCACATTTTTTTCTTATACATTTAATAATGCTGGCAATGATGTTTTTGCAAGGCTTTACCTGGGCCCAACTGGATTTTGCTTCCGGTAGTTTTGGCAGACCCAAAGGAGTACAGAGCGGAGTGGAACTTTGGGTAATTTATTTAATTTGGATAGGTGTAGTAGTTATTTTGTATAAACCTTGTATTTGGTTCAGAAATTATAAAACAGAACATAAACAATGGTGGTTGAAATATATTTAACCTGTATAGGCCCTGCTACCTTGCCACTCTGTACACACTTGTCAAATACTTTTTCAAACAGTTGCTGAAAAACCTTTTCGCCGTAACATAAATGTTATATGGCGATGTAAGCAAATCTTCTGCACGTACTTCTTTCGTTACTTTGCATGTATGAACTATTCATCGCTGGAAGAATGTTTGATTGACCTGGAAAGAAACAATCATCTCATTAGAATAAAAGAAGAGGTTGATCCATACCTTCAAATGGCTGCCATACATTTAAGGGTACACGAAGCAGGCGGGCCTGCATTATTATTTGAAAACGTGAGCGGATCAAAATACAGAGCAGCATCAAACATATTCGGAACATTAGAAAGAAGCAAGTTTATTTTCAGAAATACATTTAAGGATGTTCAAAAACTAATTGAGCTTAAAAACGATCCGATACAGGCACTTAAGCAACCTTTTAAAAATTTAAATACCGGTTTAGCTGCGCTTAAAGCGCTGCCCCTTAAAAATCCTTCCGATAAACCTGTTTTAGGTAAAGAAATAAAAATTTCAGACATTCCGCTAATTCATCATTGGCCTATGGATGGGGGAGCATTTGTAACGTTACCACAAGTATATACAGAAGACGTAGATAAGCCGGGAATAATGAATGCAAATCTGGGAATGTACCGCATTCAGTTAAGTGGGAATGAATATGAACTGAACAAAGAGATTGGCCTCCATTACCAGTTGCACAGGGGCATTGGTGTACATCAAACCAAAGCTAATAAAAAAGGATTGCCATTAAAAGTAAGTTGCTTTGTTGGCGGACCGCCTTCGCATACTTTAGCTGCTGTTATGCCATTGCCTGAAGGAATTAGTGAAATGACTTTTGCAGGGGTGTTGGGCGGTCGTCGCTTTCACTATACTTATATTGATGGTTTTTGCGTTAGCACCGATGCTGATTTTGTTATAACAGGTGAAGTGCATCCCGGAGAAAATAAACCCGAAGGACCTTTCGGTGATCACCTGGGTTATTATAGTCTGAAACACTCTTTTCCCCTAATGAAAGTGCACAAGGTGTATGCAAAGAAAAATGCGATATGGCCCTTTACGGTTGTAGGCCGTCCGCCACAGGAAGATACCAGCTTTGGTAAGTTAATACATGAAATTGCAGGTGGAGCGATAGAAGAAGAAATACCGGGACTAAAGGAGGTGAATGCAGTAGATGCCGCCGGTGTTCATCCATTATTATTAGCAATCGGCAGCGAGCGTTACACACCTTACATGCCTGCAAAACAGCCTGCTGAAATACTTACGATTGCTAATCATATTTTAGGCACAGGCCAGTTAAGCCTTGCCAAGTTTTTATTTATAACTGCAGACGAAACCAATCAATTAAATACACATGATGTTCAGCGCTACTTTGAATATGTTTTAAAGAGAATTGATCTTACCCGCGATGTTCACTTCTACACTAACACTACTATAGATACTTTAGATTATTCAGGAACAGGATTGAACAGTGGAAGCAAAGTTGTGTTTGCAGCTTATGGAGAATTGAAGAGAGATTTGTGTGCGGAAGTCCCCGCTGCGTTAAAAGATTTACAGGCTTTTGAAAATCCGCAGTTAGCAATGCCCGGAGTTGTAGCATTACAAACAAAACGCTTTGCAACTTATGAAGTAGCGCAAAAAGAAATGGACGTTTTGAATGAACAATTAAAATCTAAAACACAGGAATTATCAAATGTGCCTTTAATTGTAATTGCTGATAACAGTTCTTTTGTTGCTAAAAAGCTTAATAATTTTTTGTGGGTCACATTTACCCGCACCAATCCATCTCACGATATTTATGGAATTGCATCTTTTGTTAAGCATAAGCATTGGGGTTGCCAGGGCTCTCTTATAATTGATGCCCGTATAAAGCCCCATCATGCCCCGCCGGTTGAAAAAGACCTTGCGGTTGAAAGAAAGATTGACAGGTTGTTTGATAAAGGCTCGAGTTTATACGGAATGATAAAATAATGGAACTCCACATACAGTTATATGTGTATTAGTTTAAAAAGGATACAAGGCTGCATCCCCTTTAAACTATAGTTTTTAATTTTAGTGCCGTAGCTCTACCTTCTTGCTATCAATTTTTTCTAATGCTAAAAACCACTCCATTCTATATAGGTAACAATAGCAATTGTTCCAAAAATAGCTATAACAATAATGGCATTTCTTACGCCTTCAGATACATGTATTTGTTGAAGTTTTTTCATCTTGGTTGTATTTGGTTGGTTGATAAATGAATTCCCCTGTTGGGTTTTTCATAAAATTTGCGAAGGCTTTCAAAGAATTGGAGAAGTAGAAATCCGGTTAGTTCTTCATAGATGAAAAAGAATAATTTAAAGTTAAGCAACGAAAAATGATTATGCAAGTATTTTTCTATTTTTATTTGTTTAAACGCAGTGCATGGTATCTTTAATGCTTCTTACATTATAATGTTTGCAATTGTTGACATAGAAACAACCGGCGGTTATGCAAGTGGTAATTGCATAACCGAAATTGCTGTCGCTATACATGATGGTGAACGGTTAGTAGATTATTTTGAAACTTTAATTAACCCACAGATTGCCATTCCTCGCTACATCCAGGCATTAACAGGCATAACACCTGAAATGGTAAGCCAAGCGCCGCTTTTTAAAGAAGTAGCTCATAAGATTTATAGCCTTTTGCATGATAAGATATTTGTTGCTCACAACGTGAATTTCGATTACTCTTTTATTAAATACCAGCTTGCACAAGCAGGTTATGAAATTGATTGTAAAAAGCTTTGTACCGTGAGGCTTGGGCGAAAAGTTTTGCCGGGTCATCCCAGTTATAGTTTGGGTAAGCTTTGTCGTTGTTTAAATATAGACGTAGAACAACGTCACCGTGCAGGAGGGGATGCAATGGCTACAGTTAAACTGTTTGAATGTATTTTAAAGAACGATGTTTCGGGCGAAATAAAGGCAATGCTGAAAGGAAATTCGAAAGAGCAATTTCTTCCGCCGCATTTACCGGTTGATAAAGTGTCGAAGCTACCCTGCGTTCCCGGCGTTTATTATTTTCATAACTCAAAGGGCAAGGTAGTATATGTTGGTAAGGCAAAAGATTTGCGTAAGCGTGTAAACAGTCATTTTTCCAACAACAAACCCGGCAAGCAAAAGCAGGAATTTTTACGCGAAATATATAATATAACTTACCAGGAATGCGGCAGCGAACTGATGGCATTTATATTAGAATGTGTTGAAATTAAAAGACTGTGGCCTTTGTACAACAGAAGCTTAAAAGGCTTCGAGCAGGCTTTCGGTTTGTATATGTATGAAGATGCACGGGGCTATCAACGGTTAGTAATTGAAAAGAAGAAAAAGCATTTACAACCTTTATATACTTTTAATCTTTTGCTTGAAGGGCATACTTTACTAAAAGGCTTAATTAACGAACACAACCTTTGCCCTAAACTTTGTTTTATAGATACTTCGCCCGGTACTACCCTTGCAGAGGCAGAAGGTTTATCTGCTCCAGAATATAACAGCAGGGTTTCAAATGCACTTGATCACCTCAAAAATTCTTTACCAACTTTTGCTGTAGTTGAAGAAGCAACTTTCCCAAAGAAGGATGATAAACAGGGAATTATTTTAATGGAAAAAGGACGGTTTTATGGAATGGGATATGTGCCTGCTAACATATCTGTGCACCATCCTGATGAACTTAAACCGCATTTAACGCCTTATCCTGAAAACGGTTATATACGTGGACTGGTTTATCAATATGCTTCAAAATTTCCTGAAAGGAAAAGGGAGTTCGTATGACAGGGATTGCTTGAACCTGGATTTTTGGGATTTTCAGGATTATAGGGAAATAGTTGGGATGATATAGAAGCGGCAAATATTTATGTTGATATATGTCTTACTCATTAATAACTTCTGCACATCAATCATCTAATGTATTTAACTGCTTTGTTATTTTCTATCCAAGCTCTATTTTAGCATCTGATATTTCAAAATGGTTTGAAGTTTGAATTCCTTCAATGCATTTAGAAACAACTATAGTAGTGAAAGCGTTTCACTTATTCATTACATAAAAATACTCTCATGAAAAAAACTATTCTTCTTTCTTTCGCAATCATCGCAGTTAATTTCGCTATTGCACAAAGTGTTCACTATGGTATAAAAGGCGGACTAAATCTTTCCAATCTCACTTATAAAGCAAATAGTTCGTTAGATTATAAAGTTGGTTTTCATGCAGGCGCATTAGCTCACATCCATGTAAGTAAGCAATTTGCTTTGCAACCCGAAATAATGTACTCAAACCAGGGAGGGGAACAAACCTATAATAATACTGATATTAAGACTAATTTAAATTATATAAACATTCCTGTGCTTGCTCAGTATATGTTTGGTAGGGGCTTCAGGTTGGAAACAGGGCCGCAACTTGGCTTTTTAACAGGCGCCAAACAAAAAGTAAACAGCACCGAAACCAATATTAAAGGCCAGTTCAAGTCAACTGATTTCTCGTGGGCATTTGGTATTGGTTACGTAGGACGAAGCCGTGTAGGTGTTGATGCAAGATGGCTGGTGGGAGCTAATGATATTAATAAAGTGTCAACCCGTCCCGCTACTTTTAATAATAATTTTCAGGTGGGATTATTTTATCAGTTCGATCCGGGACATGGGCATTCCCGTTATAACAGGTAAGCCCCTTACCCCTAAAAAGGGATAATTTATCGTAAGATGAAATTGCCACGACCTAAAGTCGTGGCAATTTCATTTAACCAAATCATTTTTGAACTTTTTATATTCTCCAGTGATCGCACTTCTTGAGAAAGCTTTCATCCACGTCTGCACCAATACCAATGTTATCCTTAACGTCAAGAAAGAAACCATTATAAGTAACACCGCCAACAACAGGGTCTTCAAGCTGACCCATAATACAGGTATCTAAATCAAAAAATAATATGTTGGGGCTTGCATACGCATAGTGAAGGTTGGCTGTTAAAGCGAGCCTGCTTTCAAGCATGCTGCCTATCATACAAGGTATGCCTGCTTCTTCGGCGAGGTCGTGTATTTTCTTTGCTTCCATTATGCCGCCCGACTTTGCAAACTTTATATTTATAGAATGACATGACTTTGTTTTAAGGAGCCTTCTTGCATCGTGATGATGGTAGCAGCTTTCATCAGCCATAATAGCGATGGGAGATTTTTCGCACAATTCGGGCAAATGATCATCATGCCAGGTGCGCATCGGTTGTTCGCAAAATTCAATTTTCAATTCCTTCATAGATTGCAGAGCGTATAAAGCATCTATAAAAGTCCAGCCCTGGTTTGCATCAATGCGTAATTCCATTTCGGGCTTTACAGCCTGCCTTATTTGTTCTATTCTTTCCAGGTCTTCAGATACTTTTTTCCCGAGTTTTATTTTAAGTATGCTGGCTCCGTCCTGTTGGTATTTAAGTGCCTGTTCAACCATTTCGTGTGGAGTACCGATGCCAATGGTAATATCAGTTTCGATGCTGCGCTTTGCACCGCCTAAAAATTGGTAAAGTGGTTGATTTGCTGCTTTTGCAGCAATATCATACAAAGCCATATCGAAAGCGCTTTTAGCAGTAGGATTACGGGCTGTAAAATCATCAAGCTCTTTTAGCCTGCCTTGTATATCCAATGCATCTTTACCTTTTAAAAGCTGTGCAAAATCTTTAGCCATTGCAAGGCAGGTTTCCTGGGTTTCGCCTGTAATAAAAGGAAAAGCTGAACATTCACCCACACCATTTATCCCTGTGCTTGTAAGTACTCTTATAAAAACATTCTGTGCATAATACATTGTTCCCGTTGCTATGGCAAAAGGCTCCATGCGAATGTTGTAACGGTAAATATCGGTGTGTGTTATCTTCATAAGAATTTATTGGCAAGCAAGTTAAGTATGAATTTGCGCTAACAACATACATAAAAAAGCCGCTCAAAATAGAACGGCTCGAAAATATTTTAAGAAGCTGATCTAATATGGTTTTGCTTCGTGCGCAACCTGTTCAGCTTGTTGAACAGCTTCCTCTTTCTGTGCAACACTGCCTGCCTTCGCATTACCATTTTGTTGCATCATTTCTTTGGCTTTCCTTATGCCATCCGCTACACGTTGTCCATATTCAAGGTCGCACTGTGTACATAGTTCGATCATCTTGTCCTGGATGATTTTATTTGCAGGCGCAAGCGCATTTACAAGATTAGAAATGAGGTCATCTTTCTCCCAATCTTCATGTAATCTGTATCTTTCTCCTGCCTGCTTAAAGTTATTTTGCCTGTCAATTTTTTGACGAACAAGATTTGCTGAATAAGATGGCGTATGATCCTTACCTGTTTTAGGAGCTTCTTTTAAACCACCTAAACTTGATGGTTCGTAATTGACATGAGGGTTTAATCCCGGCACAAGATCCTGGTGATATGCCATTTGCCCATCCCGTTGATTAGTAGCTACCTGCTTTTTTGGAGCATTAATAGGCAACTGTAAATAATTTGCACCAACTCTATGACGTTGTGTATCTGAGTAAGAGAATGTTCGTCCCTGCAACATTTTATCATCAGAAAAATCTAAGCCATCAACCAAAACACCTGTGCCAAATGCAGATTGTTCTACTTCTGCAAAGAAGTTAACGGGGTTTCTGTTTAAGGTCATTTTACCTATGGGCATCCACGGAAACATGTCCTGCGGCCACAACTTCGTATCATCCAATGGATCGAAATCGAGTTCAGGATGTTCACCATCTTCCATTATCTGTACAATTAATTCCCACTGGGGAAAATCACCTCTTTCAATAGCCTCGTAAAGGTCTTGTGTGGCATGGTTGAAGTTCTTGCCTTGTATCTCCTGAGCCTGCGCCTGTGTAAGGTTTTTAATACCTTGTAATGGCTCCCAGTGGTACTTTACCAAAACACCAACACCATCGGCATTTACCCATTTATATGTATTTACACCTGAGCCTTGCATTTGCCTGTAGTTAGCAGGGATACCCCAGGGCGAAAATAAAAAGGTAACCATGTGCATTGCTTCCGGCGTATTGCAGATGAAATCGAAAATACGTTCTCCGCTTTGAATGTTTGTAACAGGGTCAGGCTTTTGTGAGTGAATAAGATCAGGGAATTTTAGGGCATCGCGTATGAAAAATATTTTAAGGTTGTTACCTACAAGGTCCCAGTTGCCATCCTCAGTATAAAACTTAACTGCAAAGCCTCGTGGATCTCTAAGTGTTTCGGGAGAATGAATACCATGTCCAACAGTTGAAAACCTAACAAATAACGGCGTCTGTTTTCCTTTTTCCTGAAACAGTTTTGCTCGTGTATATTTTGAAATGGGTTCGTTTCCTACCATTCCATAAGCTTCAAAAACGCCATGGGCACCTGTTCCTCTTGCATGCACAACTCTTTCAGGAATACGTTCGCGGTCGAAGTGCGACATCTTTTCGAGGAACTGGTAATTTTCTAAAGTAGCAGGGCCCCGGTTGCCAACGGTACGAAGGTTCTGGTTATCGGTTACCGGATGTCCCTGGCGGGTAGTGAGTGTATCGTCCATGTCATTTTGGTTCCTACTCAAACCGTTTCCATTGGAGCCGGATGTATTTGGATTGCTTCCTCCATTTTCGTTTTGTATCATATAATGTGGATTTATGTAGTGATAAGTTAGTTAACTAACGCTGCAGGTTAATAAATAGTTTCGCAAATTTAGTTTATTAAAATATTGAATAGAAAATGGCACAAAAGAAATGCCACTAAAGTGTGGAAAATTAATATTCATTACATTTTGCAGGACATTATTTCTACTGCTTTATTAGCAGGGGCAGGCGAAGTAGAATTTTTAATTTTTACTTTAACTACAACGTTTCTTTCAGCCACTTGTAAAACTCTCGCTGCCACACCAATGCATTTTGCGGTTTCAGCACCCAATGGTTTTCGTCCGGTAAGTAAAGGAGTTTACTTTTTATTCCTCTAAGCTGTGCAGCCTGAAATGCCTGTAACCCCTGCTCCATCGGTACACGATAATCTTTACCTCCTTGTATGATAAAAATGGGTGTATTCCATTTTGCCACAAGGTCGCTCGGGTTAAATTGTGTGAAAGATTTTTGGGCAGCTTTATTATCCTTTTCCCAATAGTAGCCGCCGTTTTCCCAATTGGTAAACCACAGTTCTTCAGTAGTGCCGCTCATGCTGCGCAGGTCGAAAACGCCATCGTGTGCTATGAATGTTTTGAAACGGTTGTTGTGAATGCCGGCAAGATAAAATACAGAATAGCCGCCATAGCTTGCACCCACACAACCAAGCCGGCTTTTGTCAACATAAGTTTGTTTGGCAGCATCGTCAATGGCTGAGAGATAATCTTTCATTACTTGTCCACCCCAGTCTTTGCTGATGGCTTCGTTCCACGCTCGTCCATGCCCGTACATCCCACGACGGTTTGGTGCAACAACGATGTATCCATTCGCTGCCATCAACTGGAAGTTCCAGCGGTACGAATAGGTTTGAGTAAGCGGCGATTGTGGTCCACCCTGGCAATACAATAAGGCTGGGTATTTTTTAGAAGCATCAAAATTGGGAGGAAAAATCATCCACACCAGCATCTTTTTACCGTCGGTAGTAGTTACATATTTGCGCTCAAATTTGCCCATTGCTAATTTACTGTAAACTGCATCATTCACATGGGTAAGTTGTTGCATCGAGCCGCTGCTTAAATCAACAGTGTAAAGTTCGGCTGCATGGTTCATGTCAGTTCTTGCAACCACTAATGTATTGCCAACTTGTCCTATAATTGCGCTGATGTCAAAATCGCCGCGGGTTATTTGTTTTACTTCGGGTACTTTCATCGTTAGTCCTGTGTAGTCAACTGCAAACAATTGCAATGTTCCATCTATAGGAGCATAAAAATAAATGCTGCGTCCATCGTTGCTCCACTTAAAACCTTCTACACTTCCATCCCAGTTTGCAGTAAGGTTAATTTTGCTGCTTCCGGTGTTTACTATAATATCCTGCTTGTCGGCTTCGTAACCTTCACGCTTCATGCTAAGCCAGGCAAGTTTTCCCTGGGGAGAGTAAGCAGGATTTATATCGTAACCTTCCATCCCCTGGGTTAGATTAATCGTTACACCTGTGGTAAGATTGTAAGAAAAAATATCGGTGTTGGTGCTGAGGGCATACGCTGTTCCAACTTTTGGTTTTGTTACATATACTATGCTGCCATCCGGTGCCCATATATAATCTTCCTCGCCGCCGAAAGGTTTTTGAGGGCAATCGTAGGGTTGGCCAGACATGATATCTTTACGTTCGGTTGGTTTGCCTATTGTCGTTACAATTACGTGGCTGTAAGCGCCGTCTTCCCACTCATCCCAATGGCGGTAACCGAGCTGGTCGTAAACCTGTGCGGTTGATTTTGTAAGATCGGTATATAAATCTTTTCCAAACACATTGCGAAGCTTTACATCTTCAGGAGTTATTTTGTATTTTCCATCAGGCGAAATGCGATCGCTCTTTACATAATCGTTGCTGTCGGCAATTTCCTTTGCGGTACCACCTTTAATGGGAATTATATATACCTTTTTTGTGCTTTTGTTTTCATCAACGTTAGGTATGCTAACTGAGTACACAACATTTGCACTGTCTTTGCTAATGCCCACTCCATTAACCCGCCCTATTTTCCAAAGAAGTTCGGGCGACATACGGTCTTGCGCAAATGTGCTTAAAAGGAGAGTAGTTAAAATACTTAAAATTGCAATTTTCTTCATTGAGTTGTTATTTGGAAGGCGACAAGGTACAAAGAAGATTTTGTTAGAAACCGATGTATCGCCCTTGATTATTGCTGCTTATAAATCTTATATATAGAATTTTTTATTTAAAAAGTTGTTACAACAACAGCACACAGTAAATATAAACTTGTAGAGAAAAAATCGCCTGCTTTCTTAATGTTTTTGAGACTAGAAAAATTTGAAAAAAATTATTTAAAATATACGTATAAAATTTTTTTATTTGTAGTAAAGATATAAATTTGTGGTATGGATGCGAAAATTACATTAAGCTTTAATGAAGCAATTATTAAACGGGCTAAGCAATATGCCGAGGCTAATAACATAAGCTTATCGCGTATGATAGAGTTTTTATTACAAAAAATTACTTCGTCTAACTATACAAGTTTAGAAGATTTTCCTATTTCGAATTGGGTTCAGCAAATTGCCGAAGGCGAAGCTGTTTATCAAACCAAGCACAAAAGCCGCAAATCTTTAAAGGAAGAGTTTTATAAATCTAAAAAATGAGGGTTTTTGTAGATGCTAATATTTTAGTTTCTGTTCTTAATAAAGAGTACCCGCTTTTTACAAATACTTCACGCATTTTAAGTTTGTCGGGTTCTGCCAATTTTGAAATTTACACTTCACCGGTTTGCCTTGCCATTGCATTTTACTTTGCCGGAAAAAAGTATAAAGCTGAAAAAGCAAAAGAAAAAATAAGTGTGTTGTGCGGGCATATTGAAATTGCCGAAGCAACAAAATCTTCTGTTCAAAAAGCTTTAAAAAACAAAAGCGTACTTGATTTTGAAGACGGACTTGAATATTATTCAGCTGAAGAAAGCAGTTGTACCTGTATAGTTACAGAAGATATAAATGATTTCCATTTCTCCAAAATGGAAGTATTAACAAGTGAAGCTTTTTTTCTTAAGTATATGAAGAGAAAATAAAAAAGTTTATAATGGTTGGATCAGCGGCTATTGAATATTTTGGGGGAAGAATTTTAAGAAGGAGAAGCAGGGGAAATTATTCTGTGCGGGTTTTTACATAGTGCCTCCATTTGTTAATCACCTGTTCCATATCTGTTGGAAGCGGAGATTCAAAAAAAATCTTTTCTTCTGTTTTAGGGTGTATGAAACCAAGGGTTTTTGCATGTAATGCCTGTCTGTTACAAATTGCTAAGCAATTATCTACAAACTGCTTGTATTTAGTAAACACAGTGCCTTTTAATATTTTATTGCCGCCATAATGTGAGTCGCCAAACAAAGTGTGACCAATATGTTTCATGTGCACACGAATTTGATGTGTGCGGCCTGTTTCTAATGTACATTCTACAAGTGTTACATAATTAAAACGCTCCAAAACTTTGTAGTGCGTTACAGCATCTTTTCCGTGTTCGCCTTCGGGGTAGGCTTCAAACAATTTTCTAAACCGCTGGTTTCGGCCAATATGAGCTGCAATTGTTCCTTCGTCCTGTTCCATATCACCCCAAACTAATGCTATGTATTTACGCTGGATAGTATGATGGAAAAATTGTTGTGCAAGATGAGTGGCGGCTTTGCTGTTTTTAGCCATTAATAAAAGACCACTTGTATTTTTATCAATCCGGTGCACAAGGCCGAAACGGGGCAAAACAGACTCGTCGAGAGATGGGTTTTGTTGTTTTAGATACCAGGCAATTCCATTTAATAATGTACCACTGTAATTTCCGCTGCCGGGATGTACTACCATGCCTGCAGGTTTATTAATAACCATTAGCGCATCATCTTCATACATCATTAAACTTTGTATGTCCATCTGCTCAGCAACAATATCACTTGTTTCGGGATGGTGGGTTGAAAAGATCACGATCTCCTGGTTTGCCTTTACTTTAAAATTAGGCTTAACGGTTTTGCCATTCACGGTTACCATTCCTGCTTCAATGGCTTGCTGAATTTTATTACGTGTTGCCCCTTCAACACGGTTCATCAAAAATTTATCAATACGGTAAGGCTCCTGTCCTTTGTTGGTTTTAATAATCTGCCGTTCGTATAATTCTTCGGTGCTTTCGTGGGGCAGTATTTCTATTTCTTCATTCATACTAAGGGCAAAGGTAAGATGCAGTGTTTAGAGTTCTTGCCTAAGCGCAAGTAATGTAAGAACCTTAGCTTTGCAACAACATGAAACAGCAGGTATTATTTAAAGACTTCGGTAAGAACCAGCCTTATAAAGAAATATGGGACTTGCAGGAAAGTTTATTGCAGGAAAATGTGAAGAAGAAGTACGAAATTAGAAATACGAAGTACGAAGTAGGAAGTACGAAGTATGAAGTCGAAAATAAGAAGTTGGAAGTAGGAAATACGAAATACGAAGTACGAGATACGAAGTTAGAAGTTGAGGATGAACTACAAACTACAAACCACAATTTACTAACTACTACAAATCATCTTCTCTTTGTTGAGCATAACCCTGTTTATACATTAGGCAAAAGCGGAGACATTAATCACGTATTGATTAATGAGGATGATAGAACTAAAAAAGGAATTGAGTTTTTTAAAATAAACAGGGGCGGAGATATTACTTTTCATGGGCCGGGACAATTGGTAGGTTATCCGGTGTTAGATCTTGAATATTTTAAAACTGATCTTGGCTGGTATTTGCGAAGTCTTGAAGAAGTTATTATTCTTACCCTGAATGAATATGGATTGAAAGGAGACCGAAGCAGAGGCGAAACAGGTGTGTGGCTCGATCCTTATTTTGCAGGAAAGGAACGGAAAATATGTGCAATGGGCATTCGTTGCAGCCGTTGGATAACTATGCACGGTTTTGCTTTTAATGTAAATACCGATCTGCAATATTTTAATCACATTATTCCATGTGGCATTCAAAACAAGCAGGTTACCTCGCTTGAAAAAGAATTAGGCCGTAAAGCAGATATGAATGAAGTAAAGGAAAAAGTAACAAGGAATTTCGAAAGGGTGTTTGATGTGGAGATGATAATGGGTTTATAGTTTGTGGTTTGTAGTTTCATGAAAATGTATAGTAAAGATTAAAGAATAGCAGTTGCCCTACTCAATACAACAGATATCACAAATAATACAAGGAGAAAGTTTACTCCCGGAGCCCGCTGTTGTAATTGAGCACCTTTTAACCGATAGCCGACGCATCGTTTTTTCATCGTCCACTTTATTTTTTGCCTTACGCACATCACGAAAAGACGGGGCTGAGTTTATAGAAGAATTATACGAAGCAGGAGTTAAAAGCTTTATAGTTCATACAAGTTTTAATGCTGCTGCTTATACCGGGGCTAATTTTATTTTGGTTGAAGATACTTTACTTGCATTGCAGCAATTAGCAGCTTATCATCGTAAGCAATTCAATATTCCTGTAATTGGAATAACCGGAAGCAATGGAAAAACAATTGTAAAAGAATGGCTGTACCAGCTACTGAATGAAGATTATACAATAGTAAGAAGCCCTAAAAGTTACAACTCTCAAATTGGGGTTCCCATAAGTGTTTGGCAGATGAATGACAAACATACGCTTGCCATTTTTGAGGCGGGTATTTCGCAACTGGGAGAGATGAAACGGCTTGAAAATATTATTCAGCCAACTATAGGTGTTCTTACAAACATTGGAGAAGCACATAATTCGGGTTTCAGTAGTAAAAAAGAAAAATTTTCGGAGAAATGGAAATTGTTTACAAACGCTTCAACTATTATTTGCAATACCGGTAATGAGTTGATAAAGCAAGTTGTGAGCCATGAAGATGAAAAAGAAATATTTAACTGGTCTTATATATTAGCAAAATTGCAAATTACAAGCATAGAAAAACGGAGCACTACCACAACTGTTACTGCTAAATATTTAAATGAAACTATTTCAGTAACTATACCTTTTACCGATAATGCTTCCATTGAAAATGGGATTACCTGTTGGTGTTTCATGTTGCATCTTGGCATTCTGAACAATGTTATTGAACAACGAATGCTAAAGCTCGAAGCCGTTGAAATGCGACTTCAGCTAAAAAAAGCAATTAATAATTGCGCTGTAATTAATGACAGTTACAGCAACGATTTAAGCAGTCTCGAAATTGCGCTCGACTTTTTACAGCAACAATCCGGCAATCAAAAAACAACCGTCATCTTATCCGATCTTGGAGAAACTACTAACTCTGAAGAGCAGTATTTTAAAGTAGTGCATGCATTGGCACAACATAAAATTCAAAAGTTTATCGGTATTGGTCCGAAGATAAATGCTTATCAGGCCACTTTCAGGCAAATGCTGCCGGAGGTTCATTTTTATGCTTCAGTCGAAGAATTTATTCACCATTTTCAATTTGTCGGTTTCAAAAATGAAGCGATCTTATTAAAAGGAGCAAGGGTATTCGAGTTTGAACGAATTGATCTTTTGTTTGAGCAACAGGTGCATCAAACGGTAATGGAAGTAAACCTGAGTGCAATGGTCCACAACCTGAAAGAATACCAGCGTAATTTAAAACCTGCCACTAAAGTAATGGCAATGGTAAAGGCATTTAGCTATGGAAGCGGAACTGCTGAAGTGGCGAGTGTGCTGCAATTTCATAAAGCAGATTACCTTGCAGTAGCCTATGCGGATGAAGGTGTTGAACTTAGAAAGGCCGGCATTAAAATGCCTATAATTGTTATGAACCCGGAGATCATAACTTTTCAGGCAGTTGTAGAATATAACCTGGAGCCGGAAATATATTCTTTTACAATTCTTAAGGCCTTTACTGACTATCTTATAAAAGAAGGTTTGCAGCAATTTCCTGTTCATATAAAAATTGATACAGGCATGCATCGGCTGGGCTTTGAAACCAGTAATGTTGAAGAGCTTTGTAAGTTATTGCATCAAAACCAGCATTTAGTAGTAAAGAGCGTTTTTAGCCATTTGGTAGCAAGTGAAGACTCTGCGCATGATGAATTTACCAACCAGCAGGTTCAACTCTTTACAACTGCTTGCAATGCTATAGAAAGTTCGTTGCGTTATCCTTTCATTAAACACATTTCTAATTCAGCCGCTATTTTCCGTCATCCTCATCTGCAGTTTAATATGGTGAGATTAGGAATTGGTTTATATGGCGTGGACAGTGTTGCTGAAAAGCAGCTTCCGCTTATGCCTGTTGCTACTTTACGTTCTACCATTGCCCAGATCAGGAATGTAAAAAAGGGGGAAAGTGTAGGCTATAGCCGCAAAGGTATTATGCAAACAGATGGCAAGGTTGCCACTATAAGAATTGGCTATGCAGACGGCTATAACCGAAGGCTGGGTAATGGAGTTGGTAAAGTATGGATTAACGGACAACTTGCACCTGTAATAGGAAATGTTTGTATGGACATGACCATGCTTGATGTTTCCGGCATTGATAAAATTAATGAAGGCGATAGGGTTGAAATATTTGGCCCTAACATTTCCATACAATCTGTTGCACAATGGTGCGATACCATTCCTTACGAAATCATGACCGGCATCAGTCAGCGCGTTAAGCGGGTTTACTTTGAGGAATAGGCAATGGTTATTAAGGGTTCGTGTCATGCTGAACTTGCTTCTACATCTCCCGGCAAACGTGTTGACGGAAATGTAGCAGGTTCAATTTAATCAGCAAGCCCGACAAGAGATCCTGAAATGACTTGGGATGACGGTGAATAGCTGGGCGGAAACCGATCTAACAACAGCCCACTTTTACATTTGTTTTTTACACTTTTATTTGTCTATTAATTTTGTAGACATTACTTTTGTGCCCGGTTCTTGTTAGGTGAATTTTCAATGCCTCATACAATCCTAACGATTTTTGCCAGCCAAACTTTATTATTTCTTCTTATGCAGGAAGTTCTTAAATACGTATATAACTCTCTTAAAGATATTGACGCTGATGACATTGGCAGTACACTTATGGAGTTAACAAACGTATTTCCCAATGCGGTTACATTTTCTTCAAGCTTTAGCTACGAAGACCAGGTGATCACCGATTTCATTGCTCATTACGCTCCTGAGATTTCAGTCTTTACTTTAGATACAGGCCGCCTTTTTCCTGAAACATATTCTACCTGGAACAGTACCAACGATCACTATAATGTAAAAGTAAAGGCTTATTATCCTAACCACGGTATGCTGCAGGATTTTATACAGGAGAAAGGCCCCAACTCATTTTACGAGTCTCTTGAAAACCGTAAAAGCTGTTGCTTCATCCGTAAGGTTGAACCTTTGAAGCGTGCACTTTCAGGCAACTCTGTTTGGGTAACCGGTTTGCGTGCGGAGCATTCTCCTGAAAGGCAAAACCTTTCCATGTTAGAGTGGGACGATGCTAATCAAATTCTAAAATACAACCCGCTTCTTCACTGGACTACAGAAGACGTTGTTGCATATATAAGAGATAACAATATTCCGTATAACATATTACACGACCGTGGTTTTATAAGTATCGGCTGCCAACCCTGCACCCGTGCTGTAAGGCCCGGCGAAGATTTTAGGGCAGGAAGATGGTGGTGGGAAGATGCCAGTAAAAAAGAGTGCGGGCTTCATATAAAGCAATAAAAAGTTTAGAAACGTTTACACATAATGAGTCATTATAAATTTGATTACTTAGACGAGCTTGAGTCTGAAGCCATTTATATCATGCGTGAAGTGGCAGGCCAGTTTGAGCGACCGGCCTTATTATTTAGCGGAGGCAAAGATTCAATTACGTTGGTTCATCTTGCGTTAAAAGCTTTCCGCCCCGGAAAATTTCCTTTCCCGTTAGTGCATATTGATACCGGTCACAACTTTCCTGAAGCATTAGAATTCAGGGATAGGCTTGCGAGAGAAATTGGCGAGAAGTTGATCGTTCGCAACGTAGGAGATACCATTAAAACAAAAAAACTTACCGAACCAAAAGGAAAATTTGCAAGCCGAAATGCTTTGCAAACCCATACACTTTTAGATACAATTGAAGAGTTTGAATTTGATTGTTGCATTGGCGGTGCACGCCGCGATGAGGAAAAGGCACGGGCTAAAGAAAGGGTGTTTTCGGTAAGAGATGAATTTGGACAATGGGATCCCAAACGTCAGCGACCTGAGCTTTGGAATTTGTATAATGGTAAAATTCATAAAGGTGAAAATGTTCGGGCTTTCCCTATCAGCAACTGGACGGAATTAGATGTTTGGAATTATATAAAAAGAGAAAATATTCCCTTGCCATCTATCTATTTCACACACGAACGCGAAGTAATTGAGCACGACGGGCAATTGGTTGCTTTATCAGAATTTATAAGGCTTGATGAAGGCGATAAAGTATCTAAAAAAAATGTACGCTACCGCACCGTGGGTGATATGACCTGTACTGCAGCAGTAGAAAGCACCGCTTACTCAATTGATGAGATCATTAACGAAATAACCGCAACACGAACCAGCGAAAGAGGCGAAACACGGATAGACGACAAAGTAAGCGAAGCAGCAATGGAAGACAGAAAGAAGAACGGGTATTTTTAGGGAAGTACGAAATACGAAGTACAAAATACGAAGTACAAAATAAGAAGTGCGAAATCGGAAGTGCCAAATATCAATACTCAATAACTATTCAACGATTCAACGATTCAACCATTTAACCATTCAACTAACATGGACTTACTTAGATTTATAACTGCAGGCAGTGTGGATGATGGCAAAAGCACTTTGATTGGAAGACTGCTGTACGACAGCAAAAATATTTTAGCAGACCAGTTGGAAGCGCTTGAAAAGCAAACCCGCAACCGCGAAGATGGCGGGATAGACCTTGCCTTGCTTACCGACGGCTTGCGTGCGGAAAGAGAACAGGGCATTACTATTGATGTTGCCTACAAATACTTTTCGACGCCTAAGCGTAAATTTATCATAGCTGATGCACCAGGCCATATTCAATATACACGTAACATGGTTACGGGTGCTTCCAACTCGGAGTGTATCATTATTCTGATAGATGCTCGCCTTGGAGTTGTTGAACAAACCCGCCGCCATTCTATCATTGCATCTCTCCTTAAAATGCCTCATGTTATTGTAGCCATTAACAAAATGGATTTGGTAGATTATGCGCAGGATGTGTATAACAATATCGTAATTGAATATTCAAAGGTGGCTGCAAGCCTGCATTTAAAAGATGTAAAGTACATCCCCATAAGCGCTTTAAAAGGAGATAACATTGTTGGTAACACAAAAAATCTCTCCTGGTATGATGGGCAAACTTTATTAGAGGTGCTGGAAACTATAGAAGTGGAAAGTGATATAGATTATACACATGGAAGATTTCCGGTACAATATGTTATTCGCCCACAAACGGAAGAACTGCATGATTACCGTGGCTATGCCGGAAAAATTACAAGCGGCGTTTATAAAAAAGGAGATGAAGTAACTGTACTGCCTTCCGGCCTTAACAGTAAAATATCCGCCATCGAAATAAACGGGAAAGAAATGGAAGAAGCTTATGCGCCGCAAAGCGTTATTCTTCATTTAGAAGATGATCTTGATATAAGCAGGGGCGATTTAATTGTACAAAGCAACAACCTTCCTTTGTTGGAAAAAGAGTTTGAGGTTTTGTTATGCTGGATGGACAGCAAGCCGTTAGTAGCAGGTAATAAATATTTTTTGCAGCATAACAGCCGTACAGTAAAAGCAATTGTGAAAGAGTTGGAGTACAAGTTAGATGTAAACACTTTCAACAAACAACCTTCACCCGATTCTGTTGCTTTGAATGATGTAATAAAAGCAATCATAAAAACGTCTGAGCCGTTGGCTTTCGACAGTTATGAAAAATTGCAAACAAACGGTTCGGCTATATTAATTGACCAGACAAGTTATGTAACCGTAGGTGCATGTATGTTGTCTGAACCGGAATGAATAGAATATCTGAACCGGGATTTATAGGATTTCGAGGAAGGACAGAAGATGCAGTAGTAATTAGGAAACAAAGATTAAAATCTGTGTAATCGGGGACAAAAATCAGTGAAATCAGCGATCATGATCGAAGAGACCTTTATACAACAACTTTTAAATAATACACGCGAATGTCTTATGCATTTTCCTGACAAGGAAACGGCAGAGGATTTTATAGATGAGTTGTTTCAGTTTCTTTTTACAAGCCCTAACCAGCGTGGTGCCAACATTAAAAATATGACAGGGCAGGTGCTGCAATTGCAAAGCACTTTTGAAGCATTGGTTTTTGAAACATATAATGATGCAGACAAAGCAAGAAACAACGGAGCAGAATTCTTTAAAGCTTTGCCCGATATTTACCAGGCCTTATTGAAAGATGCAGAAGCTATCCTTCAAACAGACCCTGCAGCAAAAAGCATGGGTGAGGTAATGGCAGCTTATCCCGGTTTTTATGCAACAGTTGTTTACCGTCTTTCTCATCAGTTATGGAAGCAAGGTATTACGCTGCTGCCGAGATTGTTTAGCGAATATGCACATAGCAAAACCGGTATTGATATTCACCCAGGGGCAAGAATTGGTGTGTCATTTTCTATTGATCACGGTACAGGGATAGTGATTGGAGAAACAACAGACATTGGCAACAACGTAAAAATTTACCAGGGTGTAACGCTTGGTGCATTAAATGTATCAAAGGATAAGGCGAGCACAAAACGCCATCCAACCATTGAAGATCATGTGATTATTTATTCAGGTGCTACCATACTTGGCGGTGATACAACTATAGGAAAGGGTAGTGTAATAGGCGGCAATGTATGGCTTACCAATAGTGTGCCTTCTAATTCGGTTGTTTACCATAAAAGTGAGATACACGTAAAAGATAATCATCAGTTTGCAGAGCCATTGAATTTTGTGATATAGTGTCTGAACCGGGATGCATGGGATTGTCTGGAACCGGGATTTATGAGATTATTGGGATTAGTGGGAAATGGGATAGAAGAACA
>JAABUN010003993.1_pt1 | contig 21249 bp, 15 predicted proteins | sample 5559311 | NCBI WGS metagenome assembly JAABUN01 (sample SAMN10711877, study PRJNA513370) | rock metagenome | isolation source: Antarctica rocks | place: Antarctica: Victoria Land, Siegfried Peak sud
CAATCGACTTCGACGAGGGGGTCGACGCGGCAGCGGTCGCTGCGGTGCTGCGCGCCAACGGGATCGTGGACACCGAGCCCTACCGCAAGCTGGGACGCAACCAGCTGCGCATCGCGATGTTCCCTGCCGTCGACCCTGCTGACGTGCAGGCGCTTACCGCCTGCATCGACCACGTGGTGGCGGCGCTCTCGTGAGAGCCTGGGTTCGGGCTCACGTCAAGGTGGCGGGGTGAGGCGGGACGCCACCACGCTCGCGTCCTACGCCTACTGCGGTACCTGGGGATGGTTCCTGTACGCGTTCGGGCCGGCGATCGCCCTGCTGCGACTGGAGCAGGACTCCTCGCGCAGTGTCGCCGCCCTGCACTCGGTGGCCGTGGCCTGCGGGGCGCTGGTGGCGGGCACCGCCGGACTGTGGGCGGTGCGCAGGTGGGGCCGGCGTGCGGTGATGCTCGGCGGCACGCTGACGTTCACGGCCGGGGTCGGCCTCCTGGTCAGCACCACCGTGGTGGCCGGCACGCTGGCCACCGCCTTGGTGGTGGGGATCGGCGGGGCGACCGCCCTCAACGGGATGTCAGCGGTGCTGGCCGACCACCATCGCGAGAGCACGTCCGCGGCCCTGAGCGAGGCGAACGGGGTCGCCGCCGTGATGGGAGTGCTCTCGCCGCTGGCGGTGGGTGGCGCCGTGGCGATCGGCTGGGGGTGGCGACCGGCTGTCCTGGCCACTGCGGTGCTGGGCGCCGTGTCGCTGCTGCTCATCTCCCGCGCGCCGGGCTCAGCCGCGTGGCACGCGGCGCCACCCCACCCGGACGCCGTGCCGACGCGGCTGGACCGCACGTTCTGGACCTGTTGGCTCCTGCTGGCGGCGTGCGTCGGGGTCGAGTTCGCCACCACCTTCTGGGCCGTGGACCTGCTCACCTCCGACAAGGGGCTGGACGCAGCCACCGCGAGCGCGAGCCTGGCCGCCTTCACCGCGGGGATGGCCGTGGCCCGCCTGACCTCGGGGGCACTGACCCGTAGGTGGGCGGACGAGAGGCTGCTGCTCGTGGCCCTGTGCGTCTCGGCCCTCGGCTGGCTGCTGCTGTGGGGACCCGCGAGCCCCGCGCTCGCCGTGGCGGGGCTGGCGCTGGCAGGTCTGGGTGGCGGGCTGCACTTCCCGGTGGCCATCACGCTGCTGATCCGCGCCGCACGGGGCCGCACGGACACCGCGTCGGGTGCTGCGTCCGTCGCAGCCGGGATCGCCAGCGGCGGGGCGCCGTTCCTGCTCGGGGTCAGCGCCGACGTGGTAGGCACCCGGACCGCGTTCCTCATCGTCCCGGCGCTCATCGCCTGCGCGGCAGTGCTGCTGCTCTCTGTGTCGCGGCGTGTCAAGGACCCGGCTCCGGGAGGCTAGGCCCGTCGGCGTCCCTGGTTGTACCTCCCTGGTGCCCGTCCCTGGTTGTACCTCCCTGGTGCCCGTCTCTGCTGCAAGGACGAAGACAAAGGCGTCTGTCGGACGCCGAAGTCTTCGCTCATCGCGCCGGTGACGACGGCTGGCCTCGCGGGCTGACCACAGCTGGGGCCGAAGCCGGAGAGCCGGCCACCCCGGCCAGCTCGAGCTCCGGCGCCAGCATGTCGGCGAGTGCCGGCCGGATCTGCCACTGCCGCACCAGGTCCTCGTACTCGGTTCGCAGCTGCTCGGTCGCCGGCGCACCCGTCCGCACGGCCCGGATCAGAGCGTTGCGCGGTGTGTGCGTTGAATCGACGAACTCGACCACCTCCACCCGGTATCCCAGCAACCGCAGCAGCTGGGCCCGCAGCGCGTCCGTCAGCACGTCGGCCAGCCGCTCGCGCAGGATCGGGTGCCTGGTCACCAGCTGGTACGGATCCGGACCGGGCGCACCCTCGTGGTCGGACAGCTGCCGCTGCACGTCATGGTGGCAGCAGGGCGCGGCCAGGATCACCGGTGCCCGCCAGCGGACCGCCCGCGCCAGTGCCTCGTCGGTGGCCGTGTCGCACGCGTGCAGTGCCAGCACCACGTCAGCACCCGCGAGCTCGACGCCGGCGATGGTCCCCGGCATGAATGTCAGACCGTCCAGACCGGCCCTGTCGGCGCGCTCGGTGCTGCGGTCCACCAGGTCCTGCCGCAGCTCGACACCCACCGTCCGGGTTCCTGGGCGCGCTGACGACAGGTACCGGTGCGCCGCGAGCGTGAGGTAGGCGTTGCCGCAGCCCAGATCCACCACCCGCAGGGCACCGTCGCGCAGCACACCTGCCTTCGCTGCACGGCGCAGCACCGCGTCCGCGCCACGCAGGAACGCGTCGACCTGGCGCCGCTTGTCGCCGTCGGCCCCGAGCACGGTGAACAGCGGGTCGTCGGGGTCGATGAGCCGGTCCTTGACCCGGTCGTGCGCACGGTCAGGGACACCGCTTCTCGCAGCGGCGGCGCCGACGTGCAGCAGCACCTCACCCTTCTTGGTGACCCGCAGCTGCAGCGTCTCGGCGACGGTCTCGACGTGCCAGTTGCGGTAGGGCTGGCTCAGCACCGAGTCCACCTGCCGGGCCACGGCCTCCGCGTCCGCGTACGGCACGTTCACGGCACTGACCCTGGGGCCGGTACGCGCCGCGACCTGGAGGACCCTGCCGCCGCGCAGGTCCACCGCCCGCAGCTCGACCCGCTCGGGCTCGGGAACCTCGCTGCCCCGGCGTCGCCCGCTGCCGACGGCACGCAGCAGGCGCTCCCCGTCCCGCAGCGCGGCCGCGACCTTGGCCAGGGCGTCGTCCTGCGAACCCGTCATCGGCTTCCCCTCGTTCGTTCCACCGTTCCACTACCGTCCCACTGTTCCACCGTCCCGGTGCTGCCAGTGCTGCCAGTGCTGCCGGTGCTGCCAACTCGCGCGCCCCTCCTCAGGCAGCGGTGGCGGCATCCCCTGCGTCGTCTGCGGCCAGCTTCTGCCGCGCCTGCGTGCGCTTCCTGTCGGGGCGGACGGAGAAGTGCGGCACCGGCGCCCACGCGTACCGCAGGGTCATCTCACGCTGGCGTACTACGACCAGCGCCGCGGTCACACCGACGACGATCGTCACCGCCGCGCCCAGCCCGATCGTCCAGCGTGCCCCGAAGGTCTCGCCGACCCAACCGACGATGGGTGAGCCGATCGGGGTCCCGCCCATGAAGATCGCCATGTACAGCGCCATCACGCGGCCCCGCATGGCCGGCTCGGTGGACATCTGCACGATGGTGTTGGCGGCTGTCATCAGCGTGAGCGCGCTCAGCCCGGTGGGGATGAGGGCCAGCGCGAACGTCCAGTAGGTCGGCATCATCGCGGCCAGGCCGGAGGCAGCACCAAAGGCCAGCGTGGCCAGAACCAGCAGCCGCATCCCCGGATTGGTCCTGCGTGCGGCCAGCAGGGCACCGCTCAGCGAGCCGATCGCCATGATCGAGCCGAGGAGCCCGTACTCGCCCGCGCCCTTGTCGTACACCTGGGTCGCCATCAGGGCGGTCGTCATCTGGAAGTTGAGGCCGAACGTCCCCACCACGCCCACGACGGCCATGATCACCATCAGGTCCGGGCGACGTCGGACGTAGGCCAGCCCGGCACGGATCTGCCCCTTCGCACGCGGAGCCTTGGGAGCGGGGATCAGCTCGCGCACCCTCATCCGGGAGAGCGCCAGGATCGTGGCCCCGTAGGTGGCGGCGTTGATGATGAACACCGGGCCGGTGCTGAACGCCGCGATCAGCAGCCCTGCGAGAGCGGGTCCGATCATGCGGCCTGCATGGAAGGAGGCGCTGTTCAAGCCCACCGCGTTCGAGAGCCTGTCCTCCGGCACCATCTCGGCGACGAACGTCTGCCGGGCCGGGGCCTCGAGCGCCGCAGCGGCACCGAGCAGGGTGGCAAGGACGTAGACGTGCCACAGCTCGGCCAGGCCGCTGATCACGAGCAGCCCCAGCACGAGCGAGAGCGTGCCGGCGAAGAGCTGGGCGACCACCATCAGGCGCCGCTTGGGCAGGCGGTCGGCGATGAGTCCCGCGACGGGAGCCAGCAGCAGCATCGGCAGGAACTGCAGGCCGGTCGTGATGCCCACCGCCACGGCCGAGTGGTCGGTCAGGACGGTCAGCACGAGCCAGTCCTGGGCCACGCGCTGCATCCAGGTCCCTGAGTTGGAGACCAGTGCGCCCATGGCGTACATGCGGTAGTTGTGGATCTTCAATGAGGCGAAGGTGGGACTCATCGAGCCACCACCCGGCGCAGGATCTCGCTGGCCCGCGCGAGCACGTCCCGCTCCTGCGGAGTGAGATCGGTCAGCTGCTGCGCGAGCCAGGCGTTGCGCCGGCGGCGGGTCTCGCCGATCTCTGCGCGCCCTTGCATCGTGATCTCGACCAGGACCTGACGGCCGTCCTCGGGGTGCGGGGAGCGGGTCACCAGACCTCTGTCGTCGAGGCAGTTGACGATCCTGGTCATGGTGGGCGGCTGGACGTGGTCGTGGTCGGCCAGGTACCGGGGCGTCTGCGGCCCGTCGCAGTCGAGCCTGGCCAGCACCGAGTACTGACCGTCTGTGATGTCCTCGTTGCTGCGCTCGGCACGGATCCTGCGCACTGAGCGCATCAACGCCACCCGCAGGTCGGCTGCGAGGGAGGCGGAGGCTTGAGCGGGCATGTCGTTAGCATAACTCATTACCTATGCTAACGACATTTCCCCCCGGCCGAGCTGGCGGGGAGGGTCAGTTGACGCCGACGAGACCCTTGAACGGATCCAGGGCGAAGTACAGCACGAACAGCGCCGCGGTGACCCACAGCAACGGGTGCACCTCGCGGGCCTTGCCCCGCGCCACCTTGATCACCGTGTAGCTGATCATCCCCGCGCCGATCCCGGCCGCGATGGAGTAGGTGAACGGCATCAGCACCATCGTCAGGAACGCCGGGATGGCGATCTCCAGGTCCTCCCAGTCGATCTTGCCGACCTGCTGCATCATGAGGAACCCGACCACGACCAACGCCGGGGTCGCCGCCTCGTAGGGCACCACGGCGACGAGCGGGGCGAACAGCGTGGCCAGCAGGAAGAGCACGCCGGTGACCACCGAGGCGAGTCCGGTGCGGGCCCCCTCGCCCACCCCGGAGGCGGACTCGATGTAGGAGGTGTTGGACGAGATCGACGCCGCGCCACCTGCCACCGCGCCGATCGAGTCGACCACCAGGATCCGGGTGATGCCGGGCGGGTTGCCCTCCTCGTCGAGCAGGTCGGCCTCGGCGCCGATAGCGACCATCGTCCCCATGGTGTCGAAGAAGTCGGCGAGCAGCAGGGTGAAGACCAGCAGCACGGCGGCCAGGACGCCGATCTTGGAGAAGGAGCCGAGCAGGTTGAACTGCCCGAGCAGCCCGAAGTCTGGCACCTCGAAGATCGTGTCCGGCAGTGCCGGCACCCCCAGGCCCCAGGCGTCGGGGTTGACCACGTCGCCGTTCTCGTCGAGCTGGCGCGGGCCGATCTTGGCGACCGCCTCGACGATGATGGCCAGCACCGTGGCACCGATGATCCCGATCAGGATGGCGCCCTTCACCCGAAGCACGTAGAGCACGATGATCGCCAGCAGGCCGACGACGAACACCAGCGTCGGCCAGCCGGAGAGGAAGCCACCGATGCCGAGCTCCAGCGCCGGACCACCGAAGGACTTTCGCACGAAGCCGGCGTCGACGAGCCCGATGATCGTGATGAACAGACCGATGCCGACGCTCATGGCGATCTTCAGCTGGGGGGGCACGGCATGGAAGACCGCCTGCCGGAAGCCGGTGAGCACCAGGACCAGGATGATCAGCCCCTCGAGCACCACCAGACCCATCGCGTCGGCCCAGGTCATCCCGGGCAGCTTGGCGACGCCGAACGCGACGAACGCGTTGAGCCCCAGTCCTGTTGCCAGTGCCAGCGGATAGTTGGCCACCACCCCCATCATGATCGTCAGCACTCCGGCGACCAGTGCCGTCGCCGCCGCGACCATGGCGAGGTCCGGCTCCGCACCGCCGCCCAGGAAGCCACCCGTCGAGTCCGCCTGGGTGCCGATGATGAGGGGGTTGAGAACCACGATGTAGGCCATCGTGAAGAAGGTGGCCAGCCCACCCCTGACCTCCCGACCGACGGTCGAACCGCGTTCGCTGATCGAGAACCAGCGATCGAGCCGGCCGCTGCCCGGTGGGGCCGCGGGCGGGAGGGATGTCTTCTGATCTGGCACGCGGATCTCCTGGGAAGGGGGCACAGGGCGGGGGTCGCTGCGGCGCTGAGAGGCGCTGCCGGCGCGATCATCCCAGATGGCGCCCCTGAACGCGCCGGGCTCCAGGCCGTAGCCTGGAGCGGTGACCGAGCCAGTCCCCGTCAGCCCGCTGCGGACCAACGACCGCCTGCCGGTACTGATGGGATGCGTCCTGTGGACGGTCCTGCTGGGGCTGGCCCTGCTGCTGCGCGAGGACCTCGCCGCGACTGGGCGCGGCTGGTGGGCGTGGAGCTGCGCAGCGGGGCTGTCGCTCGGCATGGCGGGTCTGGCCTACCTCCAGGTGCGGCACAGCAGAGCCAGCAGACGACGGGAATGAGCTCCTGGCAGGGGTCTTCCACCGGTCACCTCAGGACAGTGCCTCGTCCACCAGGGCGGCATCGGCATCGGGTCCACCTGCCACCAGGGCGGCCACCAGGTGCCGCTGGCCCCATGCACCGCAGGCGTGCGCCAGAGCCCGGCCCAGGCCGTCGGCCGTCGCAGCGTGCACCACCGCCTGGCGCCCTTCACCCTGCACCCACCAATGCACCTCGACACCGTCGACGCGCAGCTCCTCGTGCTCGAACCAGGTGGCCGGAGCGTCTTCCCACCGCGCCAGCACGGCCTCGGGAACAGGGGCGCGCTCACCGCGGGAGGTCACCAGGGCGTCGGCACGCTCGGAGGCCAAATCCAGGTCGAGGGCCTCGGCCAGGGTCTGTGCACCGCCCGCAGGAGCGACCAGTCGCGGCCCCAGGTCCGGGCGCTGCCACCAGCGCGCGTCGTCCAGCACCACGGCGTCCAGGCGTGGGCACCACACCGGGGCCGCGTCCGCGTCGAGCGCCCACAAGTGCTCGCCCGGCGTCCCGTCACGCTGCACGTCGACAACCGCCTCCACCAGGGCGGCCCACACCCGCAGCAGGAGTCCCAGGTCGACCCTGGCGCCGGCGAGCCGCTGCAGAGCGGCCGACCAGCCTGCGCCGTCGAGCTCGGCCAGGTCCGTCACCAGGCCGACCGCACGGGCAACAGCAGGGTCCAGACCGGCCGCCCACGCGGGCGCAGGGGGCAGGAGCAGCTCCAGCGCCCCTGCCGGCTGCGGCTGACCATCAGGCCGCGGCTGCGGCGCCCGGCAGCCCGCCGCGCCGGCGTTGCGGCGCATCCACCACGACGTGTAGGACGCCAGCCGCGAGCCCCCTGCGCGGGTCCGGACCTCCACCTCCTGCACCAGCGCCGCGTGCAGGTCGCGGTCCGCCGTGACCAGGCCCAGGAGCTCTCCCCACCCCTCGCGCCGAACCAGGTCGAGGTCGCGTACGGCCAGCACCTCTCCCACCACCTGCACCGGCTCGTCGTGCCCGTCGCCCAGCCCGCGGGCCCACTCGCTGGCCCCGTCGAGCTCGGCGAGCTCCTCGGGCGGGTCTTCCGGATCCAGGTCGCTGACCCTTACCAGCACCGGGGTGCCCGTCACACCCACCGCCTGCAGGACCTCCGCGGGCCACCGCGACGCAGTCCGGCGGTCGAGGCAGGCCACCGAGCCAGGGTCGAACAGCCCGGCCATCGCCGACCCGGGCAGGACCAGCAGACCGGCCGGGGTCAGCTCACCCTCGTCGTCCGGCAGCGCCAGATCCCCGAGCCAGCTGCGTCCGCCCGCGGGCCAGGCCGAGTCCTGCCAGGCAGCCCGCACCAGGTCCAGGACCGCTGCGCTGACGTCCATCGGCTCCGGGTCGTCGCTGGTCCAGCGCACCGCCGCCAGCACAGCCGGGTGGTCGAGGACGTGACCGGGCCGGGCCACCACAGCGCCCAGCCGCTCCAACAGCTCGCGCGCGCCCTCGTCGGCGGCCACCTCGGGGTGGACGGTGCGCAGGCCGTGCTCGGCCAGCACGGTCAGCACCTCCGCCGGCACCGCACCGGTCGGCAGCAGCAGCCCACGCACCCCGCGCACGAGCCGGCCGTCGGCCAGGGGCACCGGCAGCGCCGCCAGCGCTTCCCGGGCCAGCGGGTCGGCGGCCAGCGGCGCGAGCGTCCGGTAGCAGTGCACCCACGCAGACGGTCCACCCAGGTCGGGCCACTGATCCACGACGTCGCCGAGGGTGGTGCGCCGGACCTGCAGCAACCGCAGCGCGGAGTCGTCGCTACGCGTGCCCGCGACCAGCCCGACCACACGCTCGGCGAGCACCGCCAACACCGCCGGGTCGTCGGCACCGGCCCCTGAGAGCACCACCGCCTCCCGGGGGCGCAGCGGCCGCGAGGCTGTCTCTTCAGGCCGCACAGGGTCACGCCGCACCGGGTCAGGCCGCACAGGGTCAGGCAGGACAGGGTGCAGGATCCGTGCCTGCGCCAGCCCCGCAAGCACCTCCTCACGCAGCGCTGCGTCGAACCATCCCGCTGCGAGACCGGTGGGCACCAGGCCGAGCACCGAGCGTCCTCGCGCCGCCAGCTCTTCCAGCAGCTCCACGTAGGCACCGGCCGCTGCCACCACGACGCCCGCGGTGGCCGGCCCTTGGACGACGTGCCGACGGGAGGGGTCCAACGGCAGGTCGGCCACCAACAGCGCCGGCCACGACAGCGGCTCGTCCGTCGGCGTCGGGGCGTGCAACCGCGGCGGCACATGGGCACCGGAACCGGGCCGGGGCACCGCCCACGTCAGGCTCCAGCCGGGTCTGCTGCGTTCCTCGGTCGGCCGGTCGATCAAAGCCTGCGCTGAATGGAAACCGGTGCGGCGCAACGTGTCCCAGCGCTGGGCCACATCGGCGAGTACGCGCGGGTCGGCACCGGGCAGCTCGATCCGCACCTCACCGAGTGCCGGTAGTGCCAGCAGCAGCGCATCGTCCACCTGCTCCAGCAACCGGCGGACCAGGTCGGCCGCGGACTGATCGCGCAGCGGCAGCAGCACCGCCGTGTCGTACCCTCGAGGCGCCGATCCCTCCGCCGGGAAGGGCAGTCGCAACGCAGGCACGTGGCTGTCGCGCCGGCGCAGCTCGACCCCCAGGGCAGGCTCACGCCCGGCCACCGCCAGCACCTCGCCCAGCGTCTGGGACCGGGAGAACCTGACCCCGGCACCGTGGGCCAGCACAGACGGCTCGTCGCTGACCGCCAGCACGGCGCTGAAGCCGACGCCGAACCGTCCCGTGGTACCGCCGTCGCGCTTGCTCGAGGCACGCAGCGTCGACAGCGCCAGCACGCCGTCGGCCTGCAGTGGCGCCCCAGTGTTCGCCGCGACCAGGGCCGGCTCGGGGCCTTCCACCAGCCGCAGCAACAGCCGTCCCGGTTCCGGGCCCGCGCGGGCGGCGGCGTCCGCTGCGTTCTGCGCGAGCTCGACCAGCACGCGGTCGCGGTAGCCACCGAGAGCCAGGTCCTCCTCGCTGTTGGCGTCCTCGCGCAACCGCTCTGGAGCCGCGGCCCAGGCACGCAGCACGCGCTCACGGATGCCAGCCGTCCCGAACGGGTCCTGTGCCGCAGCCGGCTGCGGTGCACGCCGGCTCATCGCGAGGTGCTACCCGCCGTCGGCGGTGGGCGACGCGGGCACGACGTCAGCCCCTGCATCAGGCACGACAGCGGTAATCACATCAGCGGTGACCACATCAGTGGTGACCCCGGACCCGGACGGCACCGATTCCAGCAGCTGGTCGTCCCGCGCATGCTCCGGGACGGGGTCGCTGCTCACGTCGGCATCGGTCTCGGAGTGCGCACCGCAGCCGAAAAGCAGGCTCACGACCCGGCCGTCGGCCGGGGACCACTCGTTCGCGCAGATCCCGAACGCCTGCCGCATCACCCCCGGCACCGGGGAGAGGAACCCGCAGCTGCGACAGTGCGCAGCAGCGGCCTGCGCCGAGGCCGACGCCGGGCCGAACTCGCCCGCGTCCCACCTCGTGCCGGCCTCTTCGCGACCGTGCCGGGAGAGCACCCGGGGCCGGCCGAGGCCGAACTCCCACAGTGCGACCTGGTCCACGTCCTCTTCGCCGGTGGCCTCGAACCCCGGCTCGAGCCGCTCGTCCTGCAGCACCCTGGGCAGCACGTCGCCGGGACCCACGTCCCCCGGGCGCAGCCGCTGAGACCAGGGCAGCCACTGCGGCGCCAACACCGCGTCGTCGGCTGCGATGAGCTCGACCTCGCAGACCGTCACCTGCTTGGCCCGCGGGGCACGAGCCAGGGTCACGGTCCACAGCCAGCCCCGGTAACCCCTCGCGGTACAGGCGAACCGGTGCGTCACAAGACGCTCCGCCACAGCCTCGACGCGCAGGTGCTCTCCGACGGTGCCCGGCTCGGCCACCTGGTCGGCGGCCTCACGGGCCAGGTCGACGGCACTGGCCCCCACGCTGTCAGCCCTGACGCGGGCGGCGGTGCGCACGGCCACGCTCACGCCTCCAGGTCGCCCGCGACCGCGCGCAGCACGGACGCGATCTTGCCGGCGGCCTGCCGCTCGGGGTACCGGCCCCGGCGCAGCTGGTTGGACAGCCCGTCCAGCAGGGTGATGAGGTCCTCGACGATCACCGTCATGTCCTCGGGGTCCTTGCGGCTGGCCGCCGCCAGCGACGCGGGGGCGTCCAGCACCCGCACAGAGAGAGCCTGCTTGCCCTTGCGGCCGTCGGCGACGCCGAACTCGACCTTGTCACCGGGCTTGACGGTCGCGCCCTCCGACAGCGCGGAGGCATGCAGGAACACCTCCTCGCCCGCGTCGGTCGCGAGGAAGCCGAAACCTCGCTCGGCGTCGAACCACTTGACCTTGCCTGTAGGCACGTGAGGGAACCTTCTCGTCTCGTCGGGGCAGCAAGCACCAGGCTATCCGGCCTCCGCAACCCGGGCGCGCAGCCGCTCAGCGGAACAGCTCGGGCGAGGGCAGCAGTTCGTTCATCGACCCGGAGCGGAAGCCACGAGGGTCCAGCAGCACCTCTCGAAAGCCTACGGCACGCACCGACCGGAGCAAGGTTGCCGCCGTCACCTCGTCAAGGCCTGCGACGGCGTCAGCGTCCAGCTCGATCCTGGCCGTGTCCTGACCCAGGTCCCGCACCCGCACGTCCGTGCTCGCTACCCCTGCCCTGCCCAGGGCCGACCGCACCTCCCGCTCAGCCCGGTCCACGCGCGCCAGGTGGGGCGCTGTGATGACGACGCCATAGGCGACCCGGCTGGACAGGCACGCCGCAGCCGGCTTGTCCCAGGTGGGAAGGCCCCACGCACGCGAGGCCGCCCGCACGTCGTCCTTGGTCAACCCCGCGTCCAACAGCGGCGTCACGGCCCCACGCTCTGCCGCCGCACGGATCCCCGGCCGGAAGCCGGCCAGCGCGTCGTCGGCATTCGTCCCGGTGGCTACGTGCGCGAGCCCCTGCTCGGCCGCCAGCGGTGCGAGCGTGTCGAGCAGCTCGGCCTTGCAGTGGAAGCAGCGGTCGCCGGCGTTGGCCCGGTAGCCCTCGCGCTGCATCTCGTGAGTGGTAGGAGCGAACCAGCGCACGCCCAGGCTCTGGGCGAAGGCCTGCGCGGCCTGCTCCTCGCCGCCGGCCAGGGAGTCGGACACCGCGGTGGCCGCCCCGACGTGCTCGGCGCCCAGAGCCCGCACGGCCGCTGCGAGCAAGAGGGCAGAGTCCGCGCCGCCAGAGAAGGCCACCAGCACCGAGCCCAGCTCGGACAGCCTGGCGTCCAGGGCGCTCAACCGCTCTGCGAGCAGGTCCGGCCCAGAACCGGGCGGGCCGGAGCGAGGCGACGGCGACGGCGACGGCGACGGGGGAAAAGGCACGATGACAGAGTATGTCGGTCCACTCTCGTACGGCCGACACCCAGACGGCCACGAGGATCCCGGTCAAGCACGGGCGCCTCCCGATCGCACCCCTGCGCCGGCGCCAGCCAGCGGGAATTCCGTCGTAGACCTTGACGTGAGCCGCATCACAAAGTGGAATCAGCCCAGCAATCCACGCTCCACGTAGTAGAACTGTGCCAGCACGCCGTCCGAACGCACCACAGGCTGCCGCTCCATCCGACCGCCTGCCCCCCGCCTCAGGAGGCCCCACCCGTGTCATCCATCCTCACCAGCGGCAGGCGCGCCTCGTGGCGCCTCGCGACGTTGGCCGTCGGCACAGCGGTGGTCACCACCGCCGCCCTGACGAGCCCGGCGCTGGGCGTCGGTCCGGACACCGAGGTCACCACCTCGTCGACCCAGGCCAAGCCAGCGCTGTCGACCTCACCGGCCGACTACACAGCCGGCCGGTACATCGTGCAGGTGGCGGGAGACCCCGTCGCGACGTACACCGGTGGAGTCAGAGGCCTGGTGGCGACCAAGGCCGCCAAGGGCCAGAACGTCGACACCACCTCATCGGCGGCCCAGGCGTACAAGGCGTACCTGAAGCAGAAGCAGCGCGATGTGCTGGCGACGGTCGGCGTCGAGCCGGCTGCCAGCCACACGATCGCCTTCAACGGCGCGACGGTAGAGCTCACGGCGCTGCAGGCCGCGAAGCTGGCCAACCGCCCCGAGGTGGTCGCCATCACCAAGGACGAGCTGCGCCAGCTCACCACCAACCAGTCCCCGGACTTCCTGGGCATGCCCCAGCTGTGGAGCGCAGCGGGCGGCCAGACCAAGGCAGGGGCCGGCATCGTCGTCGGCGTCATCGACACGGGCATCTGGCCGGAGAGCTCCTCGTTCCGGCCGAACCTCACACCCGTGCCGAGCGACTGGAACGGCGAGTGCGTTACGGGTGAGGAGTTCACCGCGTCGGACTGCAACAACAAGGTCATCGGCGCCCGCTACTACGTGGACGGCTTCGGCGCGGAGAACCTCTCCCCCGAGGAGTACCTGTCCCCGCGTGACGGCAACGGCCACGGCAGCCACACCGCCTCCACGGCGGCGGGCAACCGGGTGCCCAAGGTAACGGTGGACGGCACCAAGTTCGGAACCGTCTCGGGCATGGCTCCCGGCGCCAAGATCGCCGCCTACAAGGTCTGCTGGACGGGCCTCGAGGGCGGCGGCTGCGCCACCTCGGACCTGGTCGCTGCGATCGACGACGCGGTCGCGGACGGCGTCGACGTCATCAACTTCTCCATCGGCTCCGGCACGGAGTCCGAGGTCTCCGACCCGGTCGAGATCGCGTTCCTTGCTGCGGCCATCTCCGGCGTCTTCGTGTCGGCCTCGGCCGGCAACTCCGGGCCTGGCGAGAGCACGCTGGACCACCCCAGCCCCTGGATCACTACCGTGGGCGCGAGCACCCACAAGGTCAGCGAGAAGAAGCTCGTGCTGGGCGACGGTCGCCAGTTCGTGGGTGCTTCCAGCACCAACGACCTGCCGGCCCTGACGCCGATGGCGCTGGCCTCGGAGTCGCCCGCGTCGGGTGCAACCGCTGCGGAATCCACGTTGTGCGTGCCCGGTTCGCTCGACCCCGCGAAGGTCTCAGGCAAGCTCGTCGTCTGCGAGCGCGGCGCCATCGCCAGGGCTGACAAGTCCCAGGCGGTCAAGGACGCCGGCGGTGCGGGGATGGTGCTGATCAACGTCACGCCCAGCTCGCTCAACGCCGACCTGCACTACGTGCCGAGCGTGCACCTGCCTGAGACCGCATTGGCCCCCGTCAATGCGTACGTGGCAGCAGGCAACGCCGTGGGCAAGATCGTGGCCCTCGCCCCTGGTGAGTCGGAGGCCCAGGTTCCCGTCATGGCCGGCTTCTCCTCCCGCGGACCGTCCACCACGACCGGTGGAGACATCCTGAAGCCGGACATCGCCGCCCCCGGCGTGGACGTGCTGGCCGCCGTGACCCCGTTCAACCACGGAGGACGCAGCTACGACCTGCTCTCGGGCACGTCGATGGCAGCCCCCCATATCGCCGGCATCGCTGCCGTGCTGAGGGGTCTGCACCCGGACTGGTCGCCCATGATGGTCAAGTCGGCCATGATGACCACCGCCGGCAACACCGTCGGCACCACCTCGCCGTTCGAGCAGGGCGCGGGCAACGTCCGGCCGACGGTGGCGACCAACCCGGTCGCGGTGCTCGACTCGAGCCAGCTCGACTGGTACGGGTACCTGGCGCACGAGGGCATCATCGCGCCGCTGCCGGGTCTGAAAGAGGTCTCCGGCACCGACCTGAACCAGGCCTCCATCGCCGCCGGCCAGGTCGTCGGGTCGCTGACCACCAAGCGCACCTTCACCGGTGTCAGCGACAGGACCCAGAACCTGGCGTTCTCCGCGGCCGACCTGCCCGGCTTCGCGGTGACGGTCGACAAGCCCACGATCGTGCTGGCCAAGGGCCAGAAGCAGACGGTGACCTTCACCTTCGAGCGCACCACTGCCCCGCTCGACGCGTGGACCACGGGTGCGATCAAGTTCACGGCGACCGGCGGCGACGTCGTCCGGATGCCGGTGGCGCTGTTCCCGGTGGCTGCGGCCATCGACAACGCCGACCTCCGCGAGACCGGAGACTCCGGCTCGACCACGGTCACGGTCACCCCCGGCTTCTCGGGGACCATGACCAGCAGCGTGCACGGACTGGCCGGCACGACGCCGGTCGACGGCACCGTGACGTTCGACTCCGGGGCGTTCGACCCGGGTGCGCCGGCCACCGGTCCCGCAGTGGACGTCTACGACCTCACCGTCCCGGCGGGCAGCACACTGGGTCGGGTGAGCATCGACGGCGCCGACTCGGACGACCTGGACATCTGGCTGTACCGGGTGAACGGCGCCGAGCTCGAGCTGGTGGGCTTCGGGGCCACCGGCAGTGCTGACGAGGAGGTCACCATCGAGGCGATCCCTGCGGGTCAGTACCGTGCGTACGTGCACGGCTACGCAGGGTCGGACGGGGCCTACACCTACCGCGGCTGGGCCGTCGGCGACCCCGCCGTAGGCAACCTCACGGTGGACCCGCCCGCAGCCGAGGTCACGGCCGGTACGCCGCAGCCGTTCGACCTGATCTGGAGCGGTCTGGCGCCTGCCCAGGACTACCTGGGCTGGGTGGAGTTCTCCGATGTGGAGGGCAACGGGACCTCGACCATCATCGAGATCCGCTGACCTCAGGAGCGCACTGATCGCAGCACGCACGACGAAGGGCCCCGCCGGAGCGATCCGGCGGGGCCCTTCGTCATAGCCCCGCTAAGGGGTCTGCCTCAGCCTGTCCAGGTCGCCCGCCACCTGCTCCAGAACGCGCTCGTCCCCCGCGTAGGGCCCGCTGGGCCGCGGCCAGTGCGTCACCACGTCCGTGAACCCGAGCTCGGCGGCGCGGCCCACCACGTCCTGGAAGTGCTGCAGCGAGGAGACCGCCAGGTCCGGGACGTCGACGGCGAGATACCTGCGCAGGCCCGACACCTCGCGGCCGGAACGTTCCAGCACCGTGTCGAAACGCGTGCAGAATCCGGCCACGCCCTGCCACCACAGCTCGCGTGAGGTCTCGGCAGGCCCGCTCGTGGCCCATGCCTGCCCGTGCTGCGCCGCCACGGCCATCGAGCGGGGCCCGTTGGCAGCCACCACGAACGGCACTCGGGGGGACTGGACGCAACCGGGGTGCATCCTCGCCCGCACCGCCTGGTACCAGTGGCCCTGCCAGCTCGTCTCCGGCTGGGTCAACAGCTGGTCCAGCAACCCCACGAACTCCGCGAGACGGTTCACCCGCTCCCGGGAGGTCAGCTCCGGCTCCCCCAGCACCGATGCGTCCCACCCTGTCCCACCGGCGCCGACCCCCAGCTCGAGCCGGCCGCCGCTGACGTCGTCGAGCGTCATCAGCTCCTTGGCGAACGTCACGGGGTGGCGGTAGTTGGGTGAAGCCACCCAGGTGCCCAACCGGATCCGCGAGGTCACGGTCGCAGCTGCCACCAGCGTCGGGACGGTGCCGAACCACGGCTCGTCAGCAAGGTCCCGCCAGGCCAGGTGGTCGTAGGTCCACGCGTGGTCGAAGCCCATCTCCTCCAGCGCCTTCCACCTCGCTGCCTGCTCGGCCCAACGAAGCTGAGGCAGCACCACGACACCGATCCGCATGCCCCCAGCCTACGAACCCTGGCGTGCCACATGCTGGGCGCATGCCCCCACCGCTTCCGATGGGCCGCCGGTACCCGCTGCTCAGCACCGCCAGCCTGCGCCACCTGGTCGTCGCGGCTCCGGCGCTGTTCACGGCGGGATGGATCTGGTCGGGGCACCGCACGCCCGACGTCCCGCACGCGAGCCGCAGCATCAGCGCCCTCTCGGCGGCGGGCCAGCCCTACCCGTTGCCGGCACTGGCAGGGCAGGCCGTGCAGGGGTTGGCGCAGCTGGGCAACGCCGAGCTGGCACGCCGGGCAGGTATGCGCCCGCTCGTGCTCGCGCTGGGGCTGTCGGGGCTCGGCACGCTCCTGAGCACCGTGGCGCCCCTGCAGGAACCCGGGGAGCGCCCGTGGGTCGAGCGGGTCCACGTCTGGGCGGCAGGCACCGGGATGGTGGCTCTGCACGCAGCCCCGCTGGCGGCACTGGCCGAACCGGGGCTGCCGGGGTGGTCCCGCGGAGGAGCCTTGGCCTCGCTCGCCGTGGCCGTACCGGCGAGCGGGTACTTCGTACACAGGTTGGGGCTGCACGGTGGGGTGGGGACCGCCTACGGCTACGCCGAACGCGTTTTCCTGACGGCCCTGCTGTCGTGGACGACCAGCCTGGCTGCCGCATACCCGGACCAGGACCGGGAGAATGCCGCGTAACGTGGCCCGGATGCAGACCGGCCCTCGAGGCAGGAACGCGCGCAGCCTCGCCGAGGACCTGCGCGGGCGCGACGACGCCGCCCTTGCGCGCCTACTGGTGCTGCGTCCGGACCTGGCGCACCCCGCGCCTGCCGATCTCGCCTCGCTGGCTGCACGCGCCTGCACCCGGGTCAGCGTGCACCGTGCGCTGTCCGACCTCGACCGTCCCACCCTCGAGGTCGCGGTGGCCGTCGTCGCCCTGCATGCGCCGGTCAGCAACGCGGCACTGGCCCGTGCCTGCGGCACGACCGGCGCGGTGGTGGCTGCTCGGGTCCACCAGCTGCAGGAGCTGGGCGTGCTGTGGGGCACCGGCCGGGCACTGCGGCCGGTGCGCGCCCTGGCCGAGCTGCTCGGCCCCTACCCCGCCGGCCTCGGTCCGTGGCTGGAGGAGCTGGGCCCGCTCCGGTCCCCGCAGCGGCTCGCAGACGTGGTGAGCGCGCTAGGGCTCGCCCCGGCCGGGGATCCACTAGCCGACCTAGAGCAGCTCCGGCAGCTGCTGGCCGACGACGAGCGCTTCCGCAGACTGCTCGAGGCCATGCCCCCCGGCTGCGCGTCGCTGCTCGAGCGCCTGGGCTCGGGCACCCCCCTGGGCTCCGTGCAGGACGCGGGCAGCGCCCTGGACGCTGGCGCCGAGGGCCCGGTCAGCTGGCTGGTGCGGCACGGTCTGCTGGTACCGCTGGACGCCGACCGCGTCCTGCTCCCCCGCGAGGTCGGGCTGGCACTGCGCGGCGGGCAGGTGCACCGCGGCCTCGCCCTGGAACCACCCAACTGCACCGGCTCCAGCCGACCCCCGGGCACCGGGGACGCCGCCGGCGCCGGCGCCGGCGCCGAGGCCGTCCGTCTGGTCGGCGAGCTGCTGGCGCTGTGGGGGCACGAGGGACCCGCGGTGCTCCGCAGCGGGGGCCTCGGGGTCCGTGACCTGCGCCGGGTCGCACAGGCCCTGGACGTGCCGCAGGGTGTTGCCGCGCGTGTCGTCGAGCTCGCCGGTGCGGCCGCCCTGGTGGGTGACGACGTGGAGGCCGATCCGGTGCTGGTCCCCACCACGGCTGCCGACTCCTGGTCAGGCTCGTCGGTGGGCGCCCGCTGGGAGGTGCTGGCCCGTGCATGGTTGGTCAGCCCACGCTCGGCGAGCACGGTCGGCACCCGGGACGACAAGGGCTCCGTGCGAGCAGCGCTCTGCGACGCCGTGGCTCGACCCGGCGAGGCGGCGCTGCGCCGGCTCGTGCTGGACGAGCTGTGCCGGCGCGAGCCCGGCGCCGGCCTGGATGCCGATGAACTGCAGCAGATGCTGACATGGCGGGCTCCGCGGGGGCCGGTGACTACCTCGGCCCGGGCCCTGCCCGCGGTGCTGGCGGAGGCCGCGTGGCTCGGCCTGATCGCCTGTGGGGCGGTGACGACGCATGCCCGGGAGCTGCTGGGGGCGGCCACGGGGGCAGCCGCCCGTGCGTTGGACGCGGCACTGCCCCCACCGGTGGAGCACGTCCTGCTGCAGAACGACCTGACGGCTGTCGCCCCCGGGCCGCTGGCCCCGGGTCCGGCCAGAGAGCTGTCCCTGATGGCAGAGATCGACTCCCGCGGAGGGGCGACGGTATTCCGCTTCACCCCCGCCTCCGTGCGTCGGGCACTGGACACCGGCCTTACGGCTGACGAGCTGCTGGCGCGGCTGAAGGCTCTGTCCCGCACGCCGGTGCCGCAGGCCCTGGACTATCTGCTGCGCGACACGTCCCGTCGGCACGGTCACCTGCGGGTGGGATCGGCGGGGTCGTACCTGCGATCGGACGACGAGGGCGCTCTGGCGGAGGTGCTGCTGGACCGGCGCGCCGGGTCGCTGCAGCTGTGCCGCCTGGCCCCGACCGTGCTGGCCTCCCCCGCCGACCCGCAGACGTTGCTGACGGTGCTGCGCTCCCTGGGGCTGGCTCCGGTCGCCGAGGGAGCCGACGGGGCTGTCGTCCTGCACCGGGCACCGGCGCCCAGAAGGGCAGCAGTGCCTGCACGGCGACCGCCGGCCGGGGTGCCACCGGTCGGCACGCCGCTGGCGGAGGCTGTGGTGCGGGCGCTGCGCACCGGTGAGGGCAGCAGCGCACCCTTCCGCGTGCGCGAGCTGGTCGACGCCGTGCCGAGCGTGCCGGTTCTCGATCCCTCGACCTCCTTGGCCCTGCTGCGCCGGGCAGTGTCCGGCCGGCGCGCCGTCTGGGTCGCCGTCAGCGACCCGACAGGGTCAGTCAGCCGCAGGCTGGTGGAGCCGCTGTCGGTCGAAGGTGGGCGTGTCACCGTGCTGGACGTCGGGCACGGCGGCCTGCGGACGCTCTCGGTGCACCGCCTGACCGGAGTGCTGGACCCCGCCGGCAGCGCCCGGACGTAGGATCGCCCGGTGAACGACGGACCGCTCATCGTGCAGAGCGACAAGACGCTGCTGCTCGAGGTCGACCATCCGCAGGCTGCGGACTGCCGACGGGCCATCGCTCCCTTCGCCGAGCTCGAGCGTGCTCCCGAGCACGTGCACACCTACCGGCTGACCCCCCTGGGGCTGTGGAATGCGCGCGCGGCAGGGCACGACGCGGAGCAGGTGGTGGACGTGCTGCTGCAGTTCTCCCGCTATCCCGTGCCGCACGCGCTGCTGGTCGACGTCGCCGAGACGATGTCCCGCTACGGCCGGCTCGAGCTCCGGCAGGACCCGGTGCACGGCCTGGTGCTGCACGCCAACGACATCCCGGTGCTGGAGGAGGTGCTGCGCAGCAAGAAGGTGGTCCCGCTGGTGGGCTCGCGTCCCGGCGCGGAGACCGTGCTGGTGCACCCGAGTGAACGCGGCCACCTCAAGCAGGTGCTGCTGAAGCTGGGCTGGCCGGCCGAGGACCATGCCGGGTACGTGGACGGCGAGGCGCACCCGATAGCCCTCGACGAGGACGGCTGGTCGATGCGTCCCTACCAGGCGGAGGCAGTGGAGGGGTTCTGGCACGGCGGTTCGGGAGTGGTCGTGCTGCCGTGCGGCGCGGGGAAGACGATCGTGGGTGCGGCCGCCATGGCGCGCGCCTCCAGCACGACTCTGATCCTGGTGACGAACACGGTCTCGGCCAGGCAGTGGAAGGACGAGCTGCTGCGCCGTACGCACCTGAGCGAGGACGAGATCGGGGAGTACTCCGGCGCACGCAAGGAGATCCGACCCGTCACCATCGCCACCTACCAGGTGGTGACGACACGGCGGAAAGGCGCCTACGCCCACCTCGAGCTGTTCGACGCCCGTGACTGGGGGCTGGTCATCTACGACGAGGTGCACCTGCTGCCGGCGCCGATCTTCCGGATGACCGCCGACCTGCAGGCGCGGCGCAGGCTGGGGCTGACCGCGACACTGGTGCGCGAGGACGGCCGCGAGGGCGAGGTCTTCTCCCTGATCGGGCCCAAGCGGTACGACGCCCCGTGGAAAGACATCGAGAACCAGGGCTACATCGCTCCGGCCGACTGCGTAGAGGTCCGGGTCACCCTGGGGAACTCCGAACGGCTCGCGTACGCGACAGCAGAGGCAGACGTCCGGTACCGCCTGTGCGCCACGTCGCCGACCAAGACCCGCGTCGTGCAGCGGCTGGTCGCTGCCCACGCCGGCGAACCGACACTGGTCATCGGCCAGTACATCGACCAGCTCGACGACCTGGCCGAGCGGCTGGACGCCCCCGTCATCAAGGGCGACACTCCTGTCCTGGAACGGCAGCGGCTGTTCGCGGCCTTCCGGGCCGGGGAGGTCACCACCCTCGTCGTGAGCAAGGTGGCCAACTTCTCGATCGACCTGCCCGAGGCCTCGGTCGCCATCCAGGTCTCCGGCTCCTTCGGGTCCCGTCAGGAGGAAGCCCAACGCCTGGGACGCCTGCTCCGTCCCAAGCACGACGGTCGCGCCGCCCGCTTCTACACTGTCGTGTCGCGGGACACCCTGGACCAGGAGTTCGCAGCCCACCGGCAACGCTTCCTCGCCGAGCAGGGCTACGCGTACCGCATCCTGGACGCCGACGACGTGATGGCCGACGACGCCGAGCCATGACGGACGGTGATCAATGCGCCCATCCGGGGCGATTGTCACATTGTGGCTACACTCTCGATGGCGACGTTGCGACACATAGGTACGGCCGCACATGCGGCCCCCTCACCCTCCTGGAGGATCCCGTGAAACTGTTCACGACCCAGACCCGGTCCATCGCCGTCGCCACCGCCTCGCTCGCACTCGCAGCCGGAGGATTCGTCGTGGCGGGCGCGTCCCTGGGTGGAGCGTCCCTGGGCGGAGCGTCCCTCGGCGGAGCGTCCCTCGGCGGAGCGTCCCTCGGCGGAGCGTCCCTCGGCGGAGCGTCCCTCGGCGGAGCGTCCCTCGGCGGAGCGTCCCTCGGCGGAGCGTCCCTCGGCGGAG
>JAABUN010003994.1_pt1 | contig 21226 bp, 19 predicted proteins | sample 5559311 | NCBI WGS metagenome assembly JAABUN01 (sample SAMN10711877, study PRJNA513370) | rock metagenome | isolation source: Antarctica rocks | place: Antarctica: Victoria Land, Siegfried Peak sud
CAGGTTGACGTTGTGCACGGCCTGCACGGCGTCGCGGGTTCCGATGGTCTCCACGAAGTGGTAGCCGGTATCGAGAAAGATTACGTCGATACCGGGCGCGACCTGCTCCGCGAGGTGAATCATCACCGTGTCGGCGAGCGAGGACGTGATCGCGAGCTGCGAGCCGAAGGTCGTGTGAGCCCAGGTCAAGATCTCGGTGGCCGTGGCTTGGTCAAGATAACGATTGGCGCGCTCGGCCAGCCCGCTCAGATCACGCTGTCCAAGATCAACCGTGGTGCTCATCTGAGCTCCTGTCCGTTTCCCGCATGCTGACCGGTGCGCTGCTCGGCCGAATGAGACCGAGGAACGTGACGGAGAACGCTCGGAGGCAGCTGCGGCATTCCCAGCCGCCGGCTTCGACCGGAAACAAGGTCTCTTCGGCGCAGTACGGGCAGTACATGACGGCCTGTCGACTGGAGTGCCCCGAACCTGTCGAAGCAGCCTGCTCTGAGCCTGTCGAAGCAGCCTGTCCTGTGCTTGTCGAAGGGCTCATACCAGCACCGATTCGTCAGCCCGGGCCACCCACTGCCCGAAGCGCTCATCATCCAGACGATCAGCCACGTACGCCTTCGCCAACCGCTCGACGTAGTCCGGCAGCTCGACGGCGGTGACCTTGTGACCTCGCAGCTTGCGACCGAACCCGGCGTCCAAGCCCAGCCCACCCCCCAGGTGCACCTGGAAGCCTTCGACCTGGTCACCGTTGGGTCCCGGAACGAGCTGGCCCTTCAGACCGATGTCTGCGACCTGGATGCGCGCGCACGAGTTGGGACAGCCGTTGATGTTGACGGTGATGGGGGAGTCCAGGTTGCCTAGTCGAGACTCCAGCTCGTCGACCAGGCGAGCCGCCTGGGCTTTGGTCTCGACGATGGCCAGCTTGCAGAACTCGATCCCGGTGCACGCCATCACCGAACGGCGCCAGGCGTTCGGGTTCGCCGACAAGTCGATGGTTTCTGCCGCGGCGATCAGGGAGTCCACTTGGTCGGCCGCCACGTCGAGCACCAGCAACTTCTGCATCGGGGTCGTACGCAGTCGGTGCGAGCCGTGCCTCTCAGCGATCTCGGCGAACGTCAGCAGGGTGGTACCGCTGACCCGGCCCGCGATGGCGGCAAAGCCGACGAAGTTCAAGCCGTCCTTCTGAGCGTTGACGCCGACGTGATCGCCGGGCTTGGTCGGCGTCGCCGGGGCGGGGCCATCGATGAGCGCGCGCTCGAGGTACTCGCTCTCCAACACCTCGCGGAACTTCGCGACGCCCCAGTCGGCGACCAGGAACTTGATCCTGGCCCGGGTGCGCAAGCGACGGTAGCCGTAGTCGCGGAATAGGCCGACCACACCGGCCCAAACCTCAGCCACCTCGTCACGGGGGACCCAGGCGCCGAGCCGTTGGGCCAGCATCGGGTTCGTCGACAATCCGCCACCCACCCACAGGTCGAAACCCGGACCGTGCTCGGGATGCTCGACACCGACGAAGGCGATGTCGTTGACCTCGGGCACCACATCGTGGGAGGGGTGCCCGGTGATGGCCGTCTTGAACTTGCGCGGGAGATTGGCGTACTGGGGGTCGCCGATGTAGCGCTCGACGATATCGGCGATGGCGGGCGTCGGGTCGATGATCTCGTCCGCCGCGATGCCGGCGACCGGAGAGCCCAAGATCACGCGAGGGCAGTCACCACAAGCCTCCGTGGTGCTCAATCCGACCGCTTCGAGCCGCCGCCAGATCTCGGGTACATCCTCGATCCGAATCCAGTGCAGCTGAACGTTCTGCCGATCGGTGACATCGGCGGTGTCGCGGCCGAAGTCGATCGAGATCTGCGCGATGACGCGCAGCTGCTCAGTAGTCAGAGCGCCGCCGTCGATGCGAATGCGCAGCATGAAGTATTCGTCATCGAGCTCGTGCGGCTCGAGGGTTGCGGTCTTACCGCCATCGATACCCGGCTTGCGCTGGGTGTAAAGGCCGTACCACCGAAGCCGCCCCCGCAGATCACCCGGGTCGATGCTGGCGAAGCCGCGATGAGCGTAGATGTTCTCGACCCGGGCCCGGACGTTCAGCGGGTTGTCGTCCTTCTTGGACTGCTCGTTGGCGTTTAGTGGCTCGCGGTAGCCGAGAGCCCACTGGCCTTCACCCTTCTTACGCCGGGCGCGGGGTGCGGGGGTCTGGGTGGTCATCATTATCCTCAGTCAGTGAGCGGCTTGTTGCGACAGTGCCGTCACGTCGGTGTCACAACCGCCGTGGTGGCGCCTTGGTCGTCAGTAGCAGTACTGACGACACCTCATTGACTGCGAACGGCCAAAATCCACGAAGCGTCGCGCAGTCAGGCCAGACCGGTGACGATGGGCCGACCGCGCCGGCGGGTGCCAGGCGGCGGAGCGTCCCACATCCATGCGCATGTCACCAACCCTCTGCCAGACGTTCACGGTTATCAAATCCATTTCCCACATACTAAGATGCGCGTCCACAGTGTGGAACGATCTGCCCGGCAGGTCGATTGAACGACGAATTTCACCAAGACATCAGCGTTTGTCACCCTCTCCGCGCAATAATTCATCTTGGGCGCGCGATTCCCTCGTTCGCTTGGGTTCCCGTGTGATCGATGCCCGAGCGCCGCGGCCAGACCTTGTCCACGGCCGCATTGAAGGCGGCACCGATGAGCACCGCGAGGGCGACTAGGTACAGCCAGAGCAGAACGGCGATGGGTGCGGCCAGCGGACCGTAGATCGAGGTGGTGTCCGACGATGCGTCCAAGATAAGGCGCAACAGTGCACTGCCGCCGATCCACATGCCCAGCGCCAGCGCCGCCCCCGGTAGATCGGCGCGCCAGCGGACCCGGACGGGTACGGAGAGGTGATAGAGGGTCGCGAGGAAGCAGACCGAGCCGAGCAGGACGACGGGCCAGTAGAGCCGTCCGACGATGTCCAGCTGGTCGGGCAGAACATTGTCAACGAATGACGGACCGGCCAGGACCAGCGGCAGCAGCACCACGCCGACGAGAAGAAACACCAGGTAAAGCGAGAACGACAGCGCTCGGGTGCGAACGATGCTGCGCTTGCCGGCGAGGCCGTACATGATCGTGATGGTGTCGACGAAGACGTTGAGCGCTCGCGAGCCGGACCACAGGGCAATCACGAAGCCGATGGAGATGATCTCGAATCGGCCACCGGACAGCACGTCGTCGAGCGTGGGCGCGATGACCTTGGTGACCGAATCCTGGGTCAGGGCGCGAGAGGCCAATGCCAGCACCCGCTCGCGGAAGCTGGCGATGGTCTGGACGTCAAGGCTATTGGCGATGAAGCCGATGGCGCCCGCCAGGCCGAAGATGAGCGGCGGCAGAGACAAGATGGCGAAGAATGCGGCCTCGGCGGCGAGCCCAGTCACCCGATACCGCAGGCAGGCGCCGATGGTCTGAACCAGGACGCGCCAGCCGTTGCGCCTCGTGAGGTGCAGCCGCCCGGCGGCGGGGCAATGTTGTTTGCTGGCCACCGCTGGTGTCTTGATTCGGCCGCTCACCGGCCCAGACTAGGTGCGCAACGGGTCGCCTCCGTGGTGTCGACACGCATTACAAATTCAGCCCATACCTAACAACATCGAACGCTGTTAGGTCATCACCATCGGCCGGGCAGCCGCGGCTGCCGTCAGCGGTAGCCTTATAGTTGAGGTGTTCTGCTGGCATCGACGTTTGACATTGCGAGCGGGCCTGGTTTCTCAGGTCAAGCGCGCTTGCGAACGGGTGGGCGTTCCTGAGGTACGTTGCTCACCAACCTAAAGGTGAGTCACGTCGCAAACTTCCCTTGCTCAGGTCTTTACTCTACGCTGGTGATCGCGCGCGACTGATTAAAAGTCGTCGGCAAGAGATTATTGGTTTTGAGCAGGCTGAGTCCAGTCTGTACGTTGCCGCGGGGGCGGTCCATAGCTCTCCGGAGGCACGTATGTATGGCACCCCCGTCACTACTGAAAACGCTCGCGGGGAAACCCACTCGGCGATATCACGGACCCGGCTGATGGTGGTCGGCGTACTCGCCGGCATCATGAGCCTTCTACTGCTGTTAAGCATACTGATGGCACCTTCGAGGGCTTATGCGGCGCACGATGCTGCGACGGTGGACCTTGGTACAGCGGATAGTTTCGCGGTGCTGGGTGGCTCGGCCGTCACCAACACCGGACCCACCGTGGTGAATGGAGACCTCGGTGTGAGTCCGGGCACCTCGATCACCGGGTTCCCGCCGGGCATTGTTAACGGCACGGTTCATCAGACCGACGCGGTGGCTACGCAGGCGCAGGCCGATCTGACGACTGCCTTTAACGACGCTGCTGGCCGAGCGCCGGACGCCAATCTTTCGGGCCAGGACCTTGGGGGACTGACCTTGGTTTCCGGTGTCTACAAGTTCGACAGTTCAGCGCAGTTGACGGGCACTCTGACACTAGATGCTCAGGGGGACCCCAACGCCGTGTTCATTTTTCAGATTGGCTCCACCCTGACCACCGCCTCGGCTAGCAGCATCCGGTTGATCAACGGTGCTCAGGCGTGCAACGTGTTCTTTCAGGTCGGAAGTTCGGCAACGTTGGGTACCGACACGGACTTCATCGGAAACATCTTGGCGCTGACATCGATCACAGCGAACACGGGTGCAACGGTCGACGGCCGCCTGCTGGCCCGTAATGGTGCGGTCACTTTGGACACCAATGTCATCAGCGCGAGCGAGTGCGCCGTCGCTTCGCCCAGCCCCACGCCAACTGATTCGGCTACCCCGACGGATTCGGCTACCCCGACGGATTCGGTCACCCCGACGGATTCGGTCACCCCGACGGATTCGGTCACCCCGACGGATTCGGTCACCCCGACGGATTCGGTCACCCCGACGGATTCGGTCACCCCAACCGCCACGGTGACCGAGTCGGCTACCGAGTCCGCCAGCGCAACCGCCACGGTGACCGAGTCGGCCACCGAGTCCGCCAGCGCAACCGCCACGGTGACCGAGTCGGCTACCGAGTCCGCCAGCGCAACCGCCACGGTGACCGAGTCGGCCACTGAGTCGGCGACGGCCACTGAGTCGGCGACGGCCACCCAGTCGGAGTCGGCCACCCAGTCGGAGTCGGCCACCCAATCGGAGTCGGCAACGGCTACTCAGACGGAGTCGGCTACCGAGTCGGGCACGGCTACTCAGACGGAGTCAGCTACCGAGTCGGGCACGGCTACTCAGACGGAGTCAGCTACCGAGTCGGGCACGGCTACTCAGACGGAGTCGGCTACCGAGTCGGTGACGGGCACGGACACTCAGTCGGCTACTTCCGGTGCCGGTGGCGATTTGGCCGACACCGGGTCGAGCGGGCTGACGTTAGCACTCAGCATCGTGGGTGCGCTCTTGCTTCTTCTCGGCGGCATCTTCGTCGCGAGAACGCTCACTGTGCCCCATCCTCGCGGGCGGCACTAGGTCAAGCCTGGAGGGCTGTTAACTGGTCCTCGTGGTTCTTTCGTGGCCAGACAGCCTTCCCACCCACGGACGAGTGGTCCTGCGCCCGTGGGTGGACGGCGATCTTCCGCTGGTGGCTGAGTGTTCCACTGACCCCTACATCCCGCTGATCGGGTCGATCCCCGTCCCGTACACCCCGGAGGCGGGGCTGGCCTACATCGCGCGCCAGCATCAGCGCCTGGCCGACGGCACGGGATACTCCTTTGTCATCGCCGACCGCCACACCGATTCCGCCGTCGGCGGGGCCGGATTGTGGCTAGCCAACCTCGCCGCCGGGCGCGCCACGGCGGGATACGTCATCGCGCCGAGCGCCCGCGGCCGCGGTCTCGCCACTGACGCTCTCGTTGCGCTGACAGCGTTCGGTTGGAGCATTCCGGAGCTTCACCGCATCGAGCTATACGTCGAGCCGTGGAACACCGGATCCCTCGCGGTGGCCGAACGCAGCGGCTACCGCCGCGAGGGCCTGCTGCATAGTCACCAGGAGATCGGTGGCATCCGACGCGACATGGTCGTGCTGTCCAGCATCCGGGCCTGAATGGACCGTGTGTTCTTGGTTGGAGCGGCTGAGCATCAGGCCGGACGAGGGGCGTACATGATCATGCCCACGCCGACCAAGCAGATCAGTGCGCCGGCGAGGTCGAACTGGTCCGGTTTGAAGCCGTCGACCAGCATCCCCCAGGCCAGCGATCCGGCCACAAAGACGCCACCGTACGCCGCCAAGATCCGACCGAAATTGGCATCCGGCTGCAAGGTCGCCACCAATCCGTAGGCGCCCAGAGCGACGATCCCGGCGCCGATCCACACCAGGCCACGGTGTTCTCGAACCCCCTGCCAGACCAACCACGCCCCGCCGATCTCAGCCACCGCAGCAGCCGCAAACAACAGCAGGGAACGCAAGATCATCATGAGCACGACCCTAGCCCGACCGACCCTCCCTCTGGCGCGACCCAAACACGGTCGTCCAGTCCGATCGCGGAGCTGTCAGTCTTTGGTCCACAAGCCGGCTCGACGGCGGCTACGCCGGTTCCAGCAGTAGGCCAGTCCGATCAGCCCGAGTACGAATCCACTGATCGCCACCCCCAGCCACCAGCCGTCGTCGTGGGCCTTCAGCTCGGCATAGAAGAGTCCGGTGACAAGGGCCGCGATCGCGAACACGATGGTGCCCACGGTGACCAGCTTGAGTCCATCAGCGTCTACTGCTGCCACCGGCGCCTGAACCAGGAAATGATGCTCCGGTGGCAGCGTTCGCGGCGCGACCGGGACCGGGACCGGTTTCGCAGGTAGCGGCGCGCCGGTTGGCGCGCTGGGTGACTCGGACACGAGTTAACTTTACGATGCCGGCATAGGGACCAGTGGCCCGAATGTCGCGCCGAGGCGCAGGACACGAGCAAGCCGCCGGGCCCGTCGACACCTAGGTCCAGATCACCACACCGGGTGTGTGTGCGGTCGCGGAAGTCGCGTCTGGTTGAGAAACGAAGCCTTGGCGACCTGTACGGGCTGCGGAAGTCGCGTTTAGTCGAGAAACGAAGCCTTGGCGACCTGTACGGGCTGCGGAAGTCGCGTCTGGTCGAGAAACGCAGCCAGGGCGGGTGTACGGGCTGCGGAAGTCGCGTCTGGTGGAGAAGCGCGGCCTGGGTGGGCGTGCGGCCTGCGGAAGTCGCGTCTGGTCGAGAAACGCAGCCTTGGCGACCTGTACGGGCTGCGGAAGTCGCGTGTGGTCGAGAAACGCGGCCGGGGGAGTAGGAGGACCTCGCCCCCCTCGGAGTTGCCGAGCTTGGCTGAGCTGCTCCAGCGGCTCGCTCAAAGCCAGCTCCCCACATACCGCCCGGACGTCCAGCCGGCACCTGGCTAGCCGAACTCATCGAGCGTTGCTTGGCAGGCGGCTAGCCGAGCAGGATCCGGGCCAGCCGGTCGACCGCAAACTCGTAACCCTGGACCCCGGCGCCGCAGATCACCGCCGACGCCACCGCAGACACGTAGGAGAAACGGCGGAACTCCTCGCGCTGGTGGATGTTGCTGATGTGCACCTCGACCAGCGGCAGCTCGGCGGCCGCGAAAGCGTCCCGCATCGCGACTGAGGTGTGCGAATACGCCCCCGGGTTGGCAATGATGCCGACACAGTCATCCCGAGCCGCAGCAATGGCGTCCAACAGAACGCCTTCGTGGTTGCTCTGGACGCAGCGCATCTCGAAGCCGTGTTGGGACGCCCTGGCGGTGACCAGCTCCTCCACGTCGGCCAAGGTGGCGGTGCCGTAGATCTCGGGTTCGCGTGATCCCAGCAGGTTGAGGTTGGGTCCGTTGATCAGCAGCAGCCGGCCGGCGGCGGAGTCGTTCGTGGGCACGGCCCTACGCTACTGCCCGGCGGCCGGCGAATGATCGCGTCCGAGTCGAGCCGTAGGTCCATTCCCAGGATGCATAGAATTTGTATTTAGCAATGCTAAGCATTAACCTGGGGCCAGTGAGTCAAGCCTTGAAACCCCCTATGGCCGAGCTAGTGCCGCGCCGGGGCAGCGACGTCCCGAACCGTGATCTGAAGACGATCGCCGGTCTGGCGCACGCGCTGCGTCCGTCGGTGATGCGACTGGCCCGGCGGCTGCGGCAGATGCAAGACGTCTCCCTCGACCTGAACTCCAACCAGCTGTCCGCCATGGCGGTTCTGCTCAACCACGGGGATCTGTCGATGGGCGCGCTGGCCACCATGGAACAGATACAGCCCCCCTCCATGACGCGCATCGTCAACGGCCTGGAGGAGCGCGGCTACGTCGCCCGGCGGCCGGATCCCCACGACCGCCGGCAGTGCCTGGTCACCGTCACCGAGCCTGGCCGGCAGGTGTTGCTGGCCAACCGGCGTCGGCGCGATGAGTGGCTGGCCGTCCGGCTGGCCGAGCTGGAGCCCGACGAACGGGCGGTCTTGCGGCGGGCGATCGAGATCTTGGAGAAGGTGAACCACGCGTGAGCGTCGACCTACGTCGGGACGAGGCGGTAGCGGTACCGGACCCGTCGGCAGGCCCGCAGCGCGGTGGGATGTTCGCCGCGTTGGCCAACGCCAACTACCGGATCTATCTCACCGGCTCGTTCGTTTCCAACATCGGCACCTGGATGCAGCGGGTGGCCCAGGACTGGCTGGTCCTCGAACTGTCCGGCGGGTCGGGGCTGGCCGTCGGCATCACCACCGGGCTCCAGTTCCTGCCCATGCTGCTGCTGTCACCGTACGGGGGCCTGCTGGCGGACCGGTTCGACAACCGCCGCATTCTCAAGATCACCCAGGGGTGGCTGGCGCTGAGCGCCGCCGTCTTGGGCGTACTGGCGATCACCGGGTCCGCGCTCACCTGGCACGTCTACATGATCGCCTTACTGTTCGGCGTTGGTACTGCGTTCGACAACCCGGCGCGGCAGTCGTTCGTCTCTGAGGTCGCCGGCTCGGAGCACCTGCCGAACGCCATCGGCCTCAACTCGGCGACGTTCAACGCCGCCCGGATCGTCGGCCCGGCCCTCGCTGGGCTGGTGATCGCCGCTTTCGGTTCCGGCTGGGCCATCTTGTCCAACGCCGTGACCTACGCCGCCTTCACCGGTGCCTTGATGTTCATCAAACCCGGAGCGCTGAACGTGGTCGCGCCGACCGCCCGAGCCAAACGGCAGATCCGCGAGGGTCTGGCGTACGTGCGGTCGCGCGGCGACATCATGTTGGTCATGTGTGTGGTGTTCTTCCTCGGCACCTTCGGGCTGAACTTCCAGATGACATCGGCTCTGATGGCGCAGCAGGAGTTCCACAAGGGCGCGGAGCAGTACGGCATCCTCGGCTCATTCATGGCCGTCGGATCGCTGGCCGGTGCACTGATCGCCGCTCGACGTCGCAGCGCGCCGCGCGGCCGCTTCGTGGTGGGGATGGCGTTGGTGTTCGGGCTGATCGAAATCGTCACTGGCCTGATGCCCAGCTACTGGTCGTACGCCGCGATCTTGCCGGTGCTCGGGTTTGCCGCCCTGTTGACGCTCACCGCAGCCAACGCGGCGATCCAGCTGCGGGTGGATCCGCGACTGCGAGGCCGGGTGATGGCGCTCTACATGATGGTGCTGATGGGCGGTACGCCGATCGGCGCGCCCATCCTGGGCTGGGTGGGTGAGACGCTCGGTCCGCGCTGGACCCTGATCGGCGGTGGCGGGCTGACGGTGCTGGGCATCCTCGCCAGCGTCGCGTTCTTGGCCCGACGGCAGCGCCTGCAGATCCTGCCGTCGCTGCGACCACGCCCCCACATCACGGTGCGACCGCGCCCCGACATCCCAGTGCGGCAGCGCCCCCTCGTCACGGTGCAGTCCAACCCCTGCTGAGGCAGTGCTCCGGAATCGGCCCGGTCCGTAGTCCATCGTCGTCGTCGGCGGATCCAGCCACGTCTCTTCGAGGGGCTGGATACAGTGACCAGATGTCTGCTCCTCTGGTCACCGTGCGGGGGTCGGCGCAGCTGGAAGGGCCGCCGGATCTCGCCGCCATCTCCTTCACCGTGCACAGCGCCGCCAGCACCGCCGAAGGGGCCCGATCCGAGCTGTTCCAAGCAACGGCCGTGGTGCAGGCGCTGGTCGAGGAGTTCGGATCGGCCATCGAACGCTCCGCCCTCACCGGCCTGCACATCGCGCCGGTGTTCGACAAGAAATCCTCCGCCAAGATCACGGGCTACCGGGGCTCCTGCACGACCGAGCTCGTGATCCACGACTTCGCCTCCTTGGCGCCGATCGTCCTGGCGCTTACCCCCGTGGCCAACGGTGAGCTGAACGGTCCCTGGTGGTCGTTGCGCCCCGACAACCCCCTGCATCGAGCCGTGCGGATCGCGGCCATCGCCGACGCGCGCACCCGGGCCGATGACTACGCGGGCGCCTTCGGTGGGCAGGTCGTCGACCTGGTGGAGGTCTCGGACCTGGAGGGCGGGTTCACCGGCGGCCGGGAAAGGGCCGCCCGTTCTTTCGCGATGAGCGCCGCGGATGAGCCGGGGTTCGAGTTCGAGCCCCCGACTCAAATGGTGTCGGGACAGGTGACGGTGCGCTTCACCATGACCACCCCGGATCTGGCCCCGGCCAGCACGGGTGCCAACCGTGGCACCTGATCCATCCCGTGGTCGGCGTAGTCGGGCAGTAACAATCTGCCGATAGATTCGGCCCATGTTCGCCAAGGTCCTGGTCGCCAACCGTGGAGAGATCGCGGTCCGTGCCTTCCGTGCTGCCTATGAGCTGGGCGCGCAGACGGTGGCGGTGTTCCCGTACGAGGATCGCAACGCGGTCCACCGGATCAAGGCTGACGAGGCCTACCAGATCGGGGAGCGGGGCCATCCCGTACGGGCGTATCTCTCGGTCTCGGAGATGATCCGGGCCGCCCAGGAGTGCGGGGCGGACGCGATCTACCCCGGGTACGGGTTCCTGAGTGAGAACCCGGAGCTGGCGCAGGCCTGCGTGGACGCCGGCATCAGCTTCATCGGGCCGCCGGCGGACGTGCTGCAACTGGCCGGCAACAAGGTGCGCGCCCTGCAGGCCGCCAAAGCCGCCGGCATCCCGACGCTCCGGTCGACGCCGCCGTCGGCCGATCTCGACGAGCTGGTGGCCGGGGCGGAAGAGATCGGCTTCCCCGTCTTCGTCAAGGCGGTGGCCGGCGGTGGTGGTCGGGGCATGCGGCGGGTCGACGACCCCGCCATGATCCGCGAGCTGACGTCGGCCGCGATGCGCGAGGCCGAGGGGGCGTTCGGTGATCCGACCGCCTTCATCGAGCAGGCCGTGGGCCGGCCCCGGCACATCGAGGTACAGATCCTGGCCGACACGCAGGGCAGCACCCTGCACCTCTACGAGCGTGACTGCTCGATCCAGCGCCGCCACCAAAAGGTGGTGGAGATCGCTCCGGCACCCAACATCTCCTCCCAGCTGCGTGAGGCCCTATGCCGCGACGCGGTCACGTTCGCGGAGTCGATCAACTACTCCTGCGCCGGCACGGTGGAGTTCCTGGTCGAGACCGAAGGCGAGCGGGCGGGCCAGCACGTCTTCATCGAGATGAACCCCCGGATCCAGGTCGAGCACACGGTGACCGAGGAGATCACCGATGTCGACCTGGTGCAGGCCCAGATGCGAATCGCCTCCGGTGAAAGCGTCGGTGATCTCGGCCTGTCCCAAGACGTCATCCGCATCAACGGCGCCGCGCTGCAGTGCCGGATCACCACCGAGGATCCGGCCAACGGCTTCCGGCCAGACACGGGCACCATCACCGCGTATCGCTCCGCGGGGGGTGCCGGGGTCCGGCTGGACGGCGGCACCGCCGACACCGGCGTCGAGATCAGTGCCCACTTCGACTCCATGCTGGTGAAACTGACCTGTCGCGGACGGACCTTCACCGCCGCCGTCGCTCGGGCCCGGCGGGCGCTGGCGGAGTTCCGCATCCGGGGGGTGAGCACCAACATTCCTTTCCTCCAGGCGGTGCTGGAGGATCCGGACTTCATCGCCGGCGACATCTCCACCGCTTTCATCGAGCAGCGGCCGCAGCTGCTCACCACGCACGCCCCCGCCGACCGCGGCACCCGGCTGCTGCGCTGGCTGGCTGAGGTCACGGTCAACCAGCCCAACGGTGATGCGCCCACCCTGCTGGATCCGGGTGAGAAGCGACCCGCTGGGATTGATCTGGGCGTTCCCTCGCCGAGAGGCTCCCGACAGCGCCTGCTCGACCTGGGTCCTGACGCCTTCGCCGCTGATCTGCGAAGCCGGGTCGGCGTCGAGGTCACCGACACCACCTTCCGGGACGCACACCAGTCGCTGCTCGCCACCCGGGTGCGGACCAAGGATCTGATCCGGATCGCGCCGTACGTCGGGCGGATGACGCCCGAGCTGTTGTCCGTGGAGTGCTGGGGTGGGGCGACCTACGACGTGGCGCTGCGCTTCCTCAACGAGGACCCGTGGGAACGGTTGGCGGCGCTGCGCTTCAACATGCCGGGACTGTGCCTGCAGATGCTGCTGCGCGGGCGCAACACCGTGGGCTACACGCCGTACCCGACGAAGGTGACCACCTCCTTCGTGGCCGAGGCCGCGGAGGTCGGCATCGACATCTTCCGAATCTTCGATGCGCTGAACGACGTCGAGCAGATGCGGCCGGCGATCGAGGCCGTACGGACCACCAACACCACCATCGCCGAGGTGGCCCTGTGCTACACCGGTGACCTGACCAGTCCACGGGAGGACATCTACACCCTGGACTACTACCTGGGGCTGGCTGAGAAGATCGTTGACGCCGGTGCCCATGTGCTGGCGATCAAGGACATGGCCGGACTCTTGCGACCGCCCGCCGCCCGGACTCTGGTGACCGCCCTACGGGAGCGCTTCGACCTCCCGGTGCACCTGCACACCCACGACACCGCGGGCGGCCAGCTGGCCACCCTGATGGCCGCGGTCGAGGCCGGCGTGGACGCGGTCGATGTGGCGAGCGCCCCGATGGCGGCCACCACCAGCCAGCCGCCGGCCTCGGCCTTGGTTGCCGCGTTGGAAAACACCGACCGCGCCACCCACCTGGATCTGCGGGCGGTGATGGACCTCGAGCCGTACTGGGAGGCGATGCGGAAGGTGTACGCACCGTTCGAGTCGGGCCTGCCCAGCCCCACCGGTCGAGTTTATGATCATGAGATTCCCGGCGGCCAGCTGTCCAACCTGCGCCAGCAGGCCATCGCCTTGGGGCTGGGGGAGAAGTTCGAGCAGATCGAAGGCATGTACACCGCGGCAAACAAGATCCTGGGTCGCCCGACGAAGGTCACGCCGTCGTCCAAGGTCGTCGGTGATCTTGCGCTGCAGCTGGTGGCGGCGGGAGCTGATCCGGTCGACTTCGCCGAGAACCCGCAGAACTACGACATCCCCGATTCGGTCATCGGTTTCCTCGACGGTGAGCTCGGTGATCCGCCGGGAGGTTGGCCGGAGCCGTTCCGGAGCAAGGCGCTGCAGGGGCGCACGGTCCCTCCGCGCGACGTCGACCTGTCCGCCGAGGACTCGGCCGCGCTCGACTCCTCCGGTCGCGATCGACAGGTGACGTTGAACCGGTTGCTCTTTCCGGGACCGACGAAGGAGTTCGAGTCGGCCCGCGAGACCTACGGCAACGTCGGCCGGCTGGACACCTTGGACTACCTGTACGGACTGCGGCCGGGCGACGAGCATGTGGTGCGGATCGGGCGTGGGGTCAGCCTGATCCTGGGCCTGGAGGCCATCGGCAGCCCGGACGAGCGCGGCATGCGTACCGTCATGTGCACGATCAACGGCCAGTTGCGACCGATCCGCGTGCGTGACACGTCGATCAAGGTCGACATCAAAGCGGCTGAGCGCGCCGACAGCGGCAACCCGGGCCACGTAGCCGCCCCCTTTGCCGGCGTGGTCAGCGTCAAGGCGGCCGAAGGGGACACGATCGAAGCCGGCGCCACCGTAGCCACCATCGAGGCCATGAAGATGGAAGCCGCCATCACCGCCCCCATCGCCGGCACCGTCCAACGCCTCGCCATCGGCTCCATCCAGCAAGTCGAAGGCGGCGACCTCGTCCTGGTCATCGCCTGACCGCGGTAACGCCCTGCTGACCGCGAGCGCCGGAGCTGCAGATGCGAGGTCAGTGAGCCCAGAATCCAATCAGGTCGGGGGCGGGGCGGTTCAGGGAGGCCGCGACCCTGGCCCAATGGACGAAGCCGTCCAGCCAGCTGACCAGGGCGGCAACCAGCTCCTGTTGCTCCTGGGTCTTCACCTGCGACATGGCGGCGCGATAGGCGCCGGCCATGGCCAGCGCCTTGTCGTGGGGATGCCATCCGACGGTCAGCCCGTGCACCGGCAGCAGGTTCACGCTGGTGCCGGAGTTCAACAGATGACGCAACCCGACCGCTGAAGACACCCCACCCCGGGCGAGTGCGAAATCCAGGTCGTCCAACGACTGTGGCTCGAGGCTCATCAAGGTCGAGCCCCAGGCGACGCCTTGGACCAGCGTCTCGAGGAGCCGCCAGGTGGCGCCGACCCGCTCGGGGGCCACGTACGCGCCGGCGAGCAAGACGTCGACGTCGCGCGGCTCGGGCTGGGTCAGTGACACCACGGGGGCCGCCGGCGGACGCCGGAAGATAGGCCCGAGCTTCCTGATCAGCCCCTTGGAGGCAACATCCGTGGTCGGCGCAAAGGCGCGCTGGGCGATCTCGCGCAGCTGAGGGGCCTCATGATCACCTGCCCCGAACATGCCACGCATCTCATCGATGCCGATGGCATATAGCCGAAGCTGACCCATAGATGACACCGTAACGCCAGCCGAAGTCAGGGAGCCATATTCTGTCGGCATGAACCCCCGGGCGCGTCGCGTGATCGTTTCCGGGGTGCTGGGCGGCCTGTTGATCATCGTGGCCGTGGCGGCATTGTGGCAGTGGCTGGCCTGACCGGCGCGGTCGGAGTTGTCCGGCGCTGGCGTTGATCGCGTACGCTCCCAGGGTCATCACGAACGAAGGAGAGGCGCCGATCCATGGTGAGGTCACCGCGTCGGAGGCTGTTGCCGCTCCTGGCGCTGCTCACGGCGATGTTCGTGGCTACCGGCCCGAGCTTGGCCGTCGCCACGGACACCGTGGCTTTCACCATCACCGACGCGCGGATCGGCGAGTCCTCAGGCCTGGTCCGAGACACCGCGGCCAAGGTGTACTGGACCGTGAACGACTCGGGCGCGGCGGGCATCATTTACGCCTTGACGGATCGAGGCGAGGTCCGGGGCACCCTCAACTACCGGGCGGAGCCGGTGGATGCCGAGGCGGTGGCGATGTACGGTGATCGGCTCTACGTCGCCGACATCGGAGACAACGCGGCGGTCCGCGACTTTGTCACCGTCTTCCTTTTTCCTCAGCCTCGTCCCACCGGCCTCACGGTGGAATACCGCTCTTTCGACTTTTCCTATCCTGACGGCCAGCATGATGCGGAGGCGTTCCTGGTCGATAACACCGGTCGCTTCTACATCGTGACCAAGGGGCTGCGGGGCGGTGACATCTATGCCGCTCCGGTCGACCCGTCACGCTACGCGATGAACCCGCTCGAGCGCGTCGGTAGCGCACCGGCCTTTGTCACCGACGGGGTGTTCCTCCCCAAGGGTGACCAGATCGCGCTGCGCACCTACGACTCGGTCGTGATCATCGACGCCACGTCGTTCCGGACGGTCGCCAAGACCACCATCCCCGTGCAGCCGCAGGGTGAGTCCATCGCGGTGAGCCTGGACGGGGAGTCCCTGCTGCTCGGCAGCGAGGGAAAGAACTCCAAGGTGTACAAGATCAAGATCCCCACCGACGCGACGGGGACGGCAACCCCCAGTGGTTCCCCGTCGAACGCCAACGGTTCCGACCCTGGCGCTGCTGGCGACGAAGATGACGAAGAATCGGCGACCGCCGGAGCCGGTCGGGCGGGAACTTTGTTGGCGCTCGGCCTGGCCGCCTTCGTCGCGTTGGTGGCGGGCGTAGTGGTCGGGGCCGTCCACAGAACCCCCCGACCTCGGGACCTCGGGACCTCGCTTCGTGCGGCTATTCGGCAGGCTCAGGGCGGTCGACGAGGCGGTCGATGACCCAGTCGACGCAGCGGCAGAGTTGGGTGATGTCTTCGGGCTCGACGTTGGGGAACATGCCGATGCGCAGTTGGTTGCGGCCGAGCTTGCGGTAGGGCTCGGTGTCGACCACGCCGTTGCGACGCAGCACGGCCGCGATGGTCGCCGCGTCCACGCCGTCGAAGTCGATCGTGGCCACCACGGGCGAGCGGAAGGGCTCAGCGACGAACGGCGTCGCCCACGCGGACGCGTCAGCCCAGGCGTAGATGCGGTGCGCGGAGTCCGCGGTACGGGCACTGGCGTACGCGAGCCCGCCCTGGTCATTGAGCCAGCGCAGCTGATCGCGCAGCATGAACAGGGTCGCGATGGCGGGGGTGTTGAGAGTCTGGTCCAGGCGCGAGTTGGCTACCGCGGTGGCGAGGCTCAGGCATTCGGGGATCCAGCGGCCGGACGCCGTGATCTCTTCGACCCGAGCCAGCGCGGCGGGGGAGAGCAGGGCCAACCAGAGTCCGCCGTCGGAACCGAAGCTCTTCTGCGGCGCAAAGTAGTAGACGTCGGTGGCCGCCACGTCGACCGCAACGCCGCCCGCCGCCGAGGTGCCGTCGATGATCACCAACGCGCCGGGGTCCGCGCCGTCGATCCGGTGGACCGGCGCCAACGCTCCGGTGGAGGTCTCGTTGTGCGCCCAGGCGTACGCGTCGGCGCCCGGCACAGCGGAGGGAACTACGGCCGACCCGGCCGGGGCGGTCACTACGGCGGGGTCGTCGAGGAAGGGCGCGGCCGCCGCAGCGGCAGCGAACTTAGCGGAAAACTCACCAAAGCTGGCGTGCGCACTCCGGCGGCCGATCAGGGAGGCGACGGCGACGTCCCAGAAGGTGGTGGAGCCCCCATTGCCGAGCACCACCTGGTAGCCCTCTGGCAGGTCAAACAGCTCGGCCAAACCGGAGCGTACGTCGCCCACCAGGTCTTTGACGGGGGCCTGCCGGTGTGAGGTGCCCAGCAGAGCGGCGCCGCTGGCGGCCAAGGACGCGACCGTAGCCGGGCGGATCTTGGACGGCCCGCACCCGAAGCGGCCGTCGCTCGGGAGCAGGTCGGCGGGAATCTGGAGCGCGGTCACGGACGCTGATTCTTCCACGCCGACCCTGGCCCGGCCGGATCGATGTTCACCTGCTGAGTGTCCGCGCGGCTCTGGGAGACTGGCGCCCATGCCTGACCTGTTCGGTGAACGTATCGACTACCGCGGTGATCACCTGCTCGAGGACAACGCTCCGGAGCGTCCTTCTGAGCTCTTCGACGCCTGGCTGGCCGAGGCCTTCGCCGCGAAGGAACGGGGAGAGCTCCCCGAGCCGACCGCCATGGTGCTGGCGACGGTGTCCGATGGCCGTCCGTCCGCCCGTACGGTGCTGCTCAAGGAGGCGGATGCCCGCGGGTTCACCTTCTTCACCAACTACGACTCGGCCAAGGCGCGGGCGCTGGCGGTGAACCCGTCCGTGGCGTTGCACTTCGGCTGGTATCCGCTGCATCGGCAGGTGCGGGTCGAGGGGGCGGCGGCCTCGGTGGCGCGGACCGAGTCCGAGGCCTATTTCGCCACCCGCCCGCGCGGCTCGCAGCTAGGTGCCTGGGCTTCGGCGCAGTCCACTCCGGTTTCCTCGGTGGCGGCGCTGGCTCACTCCTATCGTGCCGCCGAGGCGAAGTTCGACGGCGTGGACGTGCCCTGCCCCGCGCACTGGGGCGGCTACCGGGTGACTCCGACCCTGATCGAATTCTGGCAGGGTCAGCCGAGCCGGATGCACGACCGCCTGGTCTATCGGCGTACGGGCGACGGCTGGGACCTCATCCGCTTGGCCCCTTGAGCGGCTCGCTCGGCGTACGCAACTACGTAACTCGACCAGTCGCGAGCTACGGTGTCCGATTCCTGCGTCCGGCGTGCGTAACTCGACCAGGCGCGAGCTACGGTGCCCGATTCCTGCCTCCGGCGTGCGTAACTCGACCAGGCGTGAGTTACGGTGTCCGACTCGCTGCGTCCGGCGTGCGTAACTCGACCAGGCGTGAGTTACGGTGTCCGACTCGCTGCGTCCGGCGTGCGTAACTCGACCAGTCGCGAGTTGCGGTGTCCGATTCCCTGCCGCCGGTATGCATAGCTCGACCAAACGCAGGTACATGTTCAGCGGGCCGGCCGGGGTTTCCTAGAGAAGCCACTCGATCCATCGCACGACGTCGGGAATCGCGCTTTCCCGGCAGGCAACGGTTCCGCGCCAGCGCGGCGGGGTCAGGCCAGCCCGTTCAGTCGGATCGTCACGGCCCGGAACTGCTCGGGAAACGCTTGCAGCACCCGCAAGCGAGGGTCCGGAACGGCCAGCACTGGTCCGGTCACCAGGGCGCGCAGCACCGCCGCTCTCGGATCCTCGAACACCGCCGCCACGGCCGGCTTGTCGCCGCCGGTCACGATCACCTCAAGATCATCGCGGGCTGGCAGCAGCAGGTGGACGACCTCATCGGCGGCCTCGGCGTACGCCTTTTTGGCCTGGTTGTCACGCCGGCGGGCGTAGCGCTGTTGAGACCAGCCACCCGCTTTGGTCTTGCCCTGGACGTACGCCGACCCGACCTTGGAGGTGACCAGACGATTGCCCTCGAAGATGCCCACGGCGAACCCGCCCTTGCGGACCAGGACCGCGCCGATGCGGCGGGAGCGCAGACCATGATCAACCGTTGATGCCAACAGGTCGCCGGTGAGAAGCAGCGGGGGAAACGCCACCTGAATCATGGCCACCGCCCCGTCGGCGCCGGTGATGATCACCGTGTAGCGGTCCAGGGACGACTCCACCGGCCGATGCCGGTCCGCGAACCGGGCGATCCAGCCCGCCAGCCGCTCGGGCGGCACGGAGACCGTACGCCATCCGGTCACGGCTGCGGGGTCCCGATCTCCCGGTTGCGCACCCCTGCCACCACCACCGAGAACATGGCACAGATGAGCAGTGAACCGCCGAGGAGCAGGTCACCCTGCTCCTGGTGGTAAACGAGGTCGAGGGTGTTGACGCGGTCGCGGGCCCAGGCCGCGTAAGCGAGCAGGCCGAACCCGATAGTGCTGTTGCCGAGCAGGAGCAGCACCCGCGCGGGCCGCGGATAGGACCGGCTGTCGCCGTTGGCGTCGGCGCCGCCGGTCAGGAATCCCCAGACCAGCCCAATGACCACCGCCGCGGTGCCGCCGATGAGCAGCTCGAACGGATCGGCGAAGAGCTGCCGGCTGCCGAAGGCGGCGCACACGAGCAGGCCGACCAGCAGTCCTTCGATCCGCACCGGCGTCAGCCGCCGCCCGGCCGCCCAAATGATCAACAAGGCGAGCAGCACCACGGTGACCACCAACGGCAGCATGGTGAGCACCTGATCCTGCGACGACACCACGGTGGCGATCCGGATGATAGCGACCAGAGCGACCAGCTCGGCGATGCCGCGGGCCCCGCGGCTGCCGATGGCGAGGCCAACCGCGAGCAGCGCCGCCGAGACCGCCACCCGGCCGGTGTCGGTGGCCAAGGCGTTGCCGACCAGCGTCGGCAGCTGGTTGGTCAGCGTCAAGACCTGAGCGAGTCGAGCATGGTCATAGCGTTCCGCTAGCCCGACGCCGTACAAGGTGGGCACGCTCAAGAACGTGACCAGGCCGGCGATGGAGATCACCACGCCGACCGGCATGGTGGCCCGCACCAGCCGTTCGCCCAGATGCAGGATGCCGGTGTCACCCGTCACCACTGCAGCCTTATCCGGTGCTCGACGGGAGGCGCGGCGCTCAGCCCGGTCGGCCAGCTGGTCGATCACCAGCCACCCCAGCAGCCCGGCGGCCAGCAACGCCACCGAGCCCAGGATGCGACCGGCGGCGACCGACCGGTTGGCCAGTCCGTTGCTGAGCTCAGCGGCAAAGCGCCAGCCGGCCACCACGACCAGCAGCGTCGGCAGGGCTCGGCTCGGCAGATGGCGCCGCGCAAGATCCATCGACCAGACCACGGTGGAGAGCACCAGCTGCGCGATCGCAAAGCCCGCGGCGATCGCGACCGGCACGGCCAATACGCCGACGTAGACCAGGCTTTCCTGGGCGGTCGCCACCAGTTCACCCGGCAGCACCACCGAACGAGCCTGCAGCCGCGGGGCCAAGGTCAGCACCAGCACAGCGGTGTTGACGAGGAGCACCCAGGCAAACTCCCACCAGGCATAGGATCGGCGCAGCCGGATCAGGTTCAGCACCACGAGCGAGAGCCACGCACCGAGCACCCACACCAAGGTCAGGCCGGCAGAGTCGTTGACCGTCGTCGTGGAGGCCAGTGAGCTGTAGGTCGACAAGGTCGTCAGCAGGGCGACGATCCGCACCCACCACCGGGTGTGCAGGGCGCCGGCTTGCAGCAGTGCCAGCGCAAACATCGACACCATGGCCGCGATCCAGACCAACGGCTCGGGCAGGGTCGTCCCGCTGGGTGCCGCTCCGAGCGGCAGGTTAGCCCGGAGCGCGGGCGCAGCGACCATCGAGATCGTGCAGCCCACGGCGGCGATAAGTGAGACCACCAGCACGGTACGCAATCCCGGCGGCCAGCCGGTGGTACGCAACCGTCCTTCGATCACCGGCTGCCGCAGCACCCGGTCCACCAGTTCGACCACCACGGCCAGCAGACGTCGCCCGCGCCTCGGCGGCGGCGTTACCGGCGACGGGTTCGACGGATGAGGCGGGTACCCGGGCGGCGGATAGGACGAGGTCGGCGGCGGCGCGGTCGTCATCGCAACACCTGGATGCCGGATGGACCGGGGAAAGCTAGACCGCTGGAGGTGGGCGTGCATTCGCATAGCCCATAACTGCTGACGCGCTGGGACAAGTCCCAGGAGCCGACGGCTTTCCCGTCCCGAAGGGCGCTCACCTGGGTACCGGTACCGACGACGTACACGTCGCCAACCTGCAACAAGATCGCACTGCCACCGGTCGACCAGCCGGGCGCGCCGGTGCGGGCATCGAACGACACCACCCCAGCTTGGGTGGCCGCGACGACCCGAGAACGGTCGGCCACCAGCCCGTTGCGCCGGTTGCCGGCCACGCGCTGCGTCCACAGCACCGCGCCGCTGTCGGCGTCCAGGGCGGTGAGCGTACCCTTCAGCACGAAGACGGTGGTGTCGTTGGTGGCCAGCTGTGCGGCGGCCGAGTCGCTGGCC
>JAABUN010003995.1_pt1 | contig 21225 bp, 20 predicted proteins | sample 5559311 | NCBI WGS metagenome assembly JAABUN01 (sample SAMN10711877, study PRJNA513370) | rock metagenome | isolation source: Antarctica rocks | place: Antarctica: Victoria Land, Siegfried Peak sud
GCGGACTTTGGCATTCACCACCGGGCTCGTTTCGAGTTCTCGCAGCGTTTCATCTTGGCTTGTACTCAAGGTAAGCAAGCGTGCAGCTGTAGCCATGCTCTAGTGTATACTTGGGAGATACTTAGTAGAGATGTAAGAACGTTTTTGAACGTGTCCAAACACGCACCAAACGTCCTTTGTGCGTTCGTTATCAAACTGTGAAAAGGAGACTTACTTGTGAGTAAAGAAGCCAATCTTGCCGCCACCGAAACTTTTGGCAAGGCTGCCAACACCGGTCAGTTCGAGTTATTTAGTGAGGTGGTCGCGCCACATTCGGTGGACCACGATCCCGCGCCCGGACAAGGGGCCGGACCGGAAGGTTTCAAACAGTTTTTTACGGAACTACGCACGGCCTTTCCTGACCTTTCTATCGAAGTCGAACAGCTCGTCGCTGACGACGACAACGTCGCTTTCGCCTACACCATGAGTGGAACGCATCAAGGCAACTTTATGGGCGTTCCGGCAACCGGCAAAAAGGTCAGCGCCCGTGGGCTACAAATCGGTCGTTTCGAAAACGGTCAACTCGTCGAGCGTTGGGGCAGCTCGGACGAACTCGGGCTGCTTAAACAGCTGGGGGTCGGTCTCGACACCCCAGGCCAAACCGAATAAAACCGCCTAAAACAGAGCAATAAGGAGGGTAAACGATGGCAAACGAACTGAACGGACGAAAAGTAGCGATTCTGATCGCACCTGAAGGTACCGAAGAACCTGAATTCAAGAAGCCAAAAGAAGCCGTCGAAGGGGCGGGCGCAACTGTTCACGTTATCAGCAAAGAAGCCGGTGAGGTTAAAGCTGTAAATAATGACTTGGGGCCTGGCGGCTCTTACACCGCCGACAAAAGCTTTAGTGAGGTATCGGCGTCCGACTACGACGCGCTCATCATTCCGGGCGGTACGGTCGGCGCAGATAAGCTTCGCGGCAATCCCGACGCCGTAGCTTTTATTCGCGGCTTTTTCGAACAGGGCAAACCCGTCGGCGCAATCTGCCACGCCCCCTGGACGTTGATCGAAGCGGGGGTGGTCGAGGGCCGCACCTTGACCTCGTACCCGACGCTGCAAACCGACCTCCGCAACGCTGGGGCGACGTGGAAAGACGAAGAGGTCGTCACCGACCAGGGTTTGGTGACGAGCCGCAACCCAGACGACCTGCCCGCGTTTTGTGCCAAGTTGGTCGAAGAGATCGGTGAAGGCAAGCACAAGGGACAAGCACGCAGCGTTTAATCGGTAGCTTTAACGGTAGTAGTGACAGGCCACCTCAGCGGTGGCCTTTTTCGTTTCTCGGAGGTTTAGGCCAGAGCGAGAAGCTCTGTTTTGAGCGCATCTAACGTTGGCGGTAAGGTCGGTACGTCGGTAGCCGGGCCTTTGAGCGCTTCTAGTGCCGGGACTTTCGGGAGTTTGAGCCCTAGCGCCGCCTCAACCGTCCCTTCAAACTTAGCGGGGTGCGCAGTCGCCAGAACAATCACGGGCGCGTTGTCAACGGTCTCTTGACGGTACTGCGCCACTGCTTCAAACCCGACGGCGGTGTGCGGACAGGCCACGTAGTCGTAAGTCTCGTAGACCTGCCGGAGCCGCGCTGTAGTCGCTTCGTCCGAAACCGAAGTGCTCCAGAGGTCGCCCCGTTTTAGCGCAGCTTCACCTAGAAGCGTATAAAGCCGCTCGAAATTGCTCGGCGCGCCCACGTCCATCGCGTTCGAGAGGGTAGAGACCGTATCCCGAAACCCGCCGTGGTCGTAACGCGACGCTAAAAAGCCGGGGAAAAAGTCGTTAGCGTTGTGCGCGGCGATAAACCGGGGGGTATCTACACCCATTTTGCTCGCCAGCACGCCTGCCGTCAGGTTGCCCAAATTACCACTGGGAACGCAAAAGATGGGGTGCTCGAGTCCTAAACTCTTCGCTTGCAACGCCGCCCAAAAGTAGTAGGTAGACTGCGGCAAAAGCCGCCCTAAGTTGATCGAGTTCGCCGACGACAAACCAAGCTTGCGCAGCTCCGGGTCGATAAACGCTGCTTTGACGAGCCGCTGACACGCGTCGAAATCACCTTCAACAGCGTAGGTGCGAACCCCCGGACGCGGGCAGGTCAGCTGCCGCTCTTGTACCTCGCTGACCTTGCCTCTGGGGTAGAGCAGCACCACGTCGATATTGTCTTGACCGGCAAACCCGTCGGCGACGGCGCTACCGGTATCGCCGGAGGTCGCTACCAAAATCGTCACCCGTTCGTTTTTACCCTCCGCCTTTTTATCTTTTAAGAACGCGTTCATAAGCCGCGCCATCGTACGCGCCCCGACATCTTTGAACGACAAGGTAGGGCCGTGAAACAGCTCGAGCACCCCCAAACCATCGTCCAGCTTCACGAGCGGCACTGGAAACGTCAGGGCGTCTCGCGTTACTGCCGCCAGTTTTTCTGAATCTAGCTCATCAGCCAGCCACGGCGTCAAGACGCGCTGCGCCAACTCGGGAAGAGCGCTCGTCTCTTTCCAATCATCCGGCAGCCGGGGAATCTGCTCAGGGACGTAGAGCCCACCGTCCGGGGCGAGACCCGTCAACACCGCCTCGCGGAATGAAACAGGGCGTTTTTGAGGGTCGCGGGTACTGGTATAGTGCATTCTCTCTAATCTACCCTGTAAGCACTTTGATAAGGGAAACTAGCGGTCGTTAGACCTGCCCACCGACCATCAGCACTTCGCCGAGCGGTTGGGCGCGGTAGTCTTTTGGCACTGCGGCCGCCCTTGCCAGCAGACCGGGGCCGAGGCGTCCGGAGAGCGCGCTCATCACGTCGGCTAAAACGGCGCTCGCAGTCGGGGCCGCGCCCGCACCCGCGCCGGTAATCAGCACTTCGCCGACCGCCTCACCCTTAAAGACGAGGCCGTTGCGGTTACTTGCCGAACCGGAGAGCGGGTGTTCGGGTGGCAGGTAGACCGGACGCACCGTACCGCGCCACGCGCCGTTTTCCGGGTAGATACTGCCGACCAGCCGGAGTCTGCCGCCGTCCTCCATCGCCTCTTTCACAATCGCCGGGGTGAGGTGGCGGATACCGTGTGTGTGTGCTCGGACGCTCTCCCACGAAAAGTCGGGGTCGAACGCCAAACGGCCCAAAATGGTGAGTTTGTGCGCTGCGTCGAAACCGTCCACATCGGTGCCCGGGTCGGCCTCGGCGTAGCCTAAGTCTTGCGCCTCTTTAAGCGCGTCTTCAAACTCCGCGCCCCCCTCGAGCTGCCCCAAAATATAGTTGCACGTCCCGTTTAGAATCGCGTGCAGCTCCAGGGGCCTCGAGCCCCGCAAAACGCCCGCGAGGGGCTCGACAGCGGGCGTTCCGGCCATCACCGCCGCCTCGAAATAGAGTTTACCTGCTTGGGTAAAGGGTCTGAATTCGTCCCACCGTTCGGCGAGTACTGCTTTATTCGCGGTCACAACCTGTTTTCCCAGCTCGAGCGCCCGCAACATCAGGTCGCCTGCGTAGTCCGTTCCGCCCAACAGTTCGACGATGATATCGGCTTCCAAAACTGCGTCGGCGTCGGTCGTGAGCGCCGAGTGCGGGACGCAGCCGGGGCGCGCCCGGTCGGGGTCGCGTATCAACACGCTGCTGATCACCGCGTCCAAACCTGCACGATCAAAAAGCTCACAAAATCCGGCTCCGACCGTTCCGGCACCTAGAAGTCCAATTTTTACCGTTTTGCCCGTAGCGGTGCCCCGTGTCATAGCTTTGAGGATATCACGGGACTTAGAGACGAAACAGCGGGTACGGTGGAGCATGACCTTAATCCCGAAGCTTACGGTCGTGTCCTCGAGCCTCGACCCCGACAGCCGTAGCAGGCAAATTGCCGAACTCTGCCTGGATAAATTACGCGCGCAAGACCTAGAGGCCGCGTTCATCGACCTACGCACCACCAAACTGGAACGCTTCGATAACGACACCATCTACAAAAAGCCCGAATACGCTGAGCTGCACACAAAAATCGCTCAGGCTGACGGGCTCCTCCTCTGCACCCCGATCTACAACTGGTCGGTGAGTAGCGAACTTAAACGGCTCATCGAAGTGACAGGTTCGACGACGCCGGACGGTTCCGTGCACAGTTCTGTAAACTTTATAAAAGGTGCGTGGTTCGACAAAGTAGTGACGTTTGCCGGTGCTGCCGGGTTGCCCCACAGTTACATGGCCTTCAGAGACCTCGCCACCACGCTGATGCTCGACTTTAAGTGCGTGATCAACCCGTACCAAATTTATATCCACAACCGGCACTGGGTAGCGGGCGAGTTGAGCGGCGAAGCGCACGCGCGGATAGACAAAACCTTGGGGGTGATGCTCGAGCTGACTGCGCTCCTTAAAGCCCGCAGCTACACCTCCGGTTGGGAGCTGTAAAGACCAACCGGATATCCGGAAGCGTCCGCTGAGAAAGTTGACGCGTGCGCAGAACACAGAATGCAGGAGGGAGAATACCTACTTATGCTGCCTTCTCTTAGAGATAACCGGTAACATCTGGTCGGCAACGCTCCCTGTCTGATTTTCTTCAACTAGCACGCATGTTCTGGTATGCCACTTGTAGCAACTTTTGACGGAAGTGTTGAGAACCCGACCGACTTTTTAATCAAGTTCGTGAAATCTGCAAAAACTGAAGGGCGTGAGAAAGCTTGGTATACTCCGCGTTTGGAACGCCGAGGTTCTGGCGTGTTTAAGCAAAAATCACGACTCGAGCAATTTAAGGGAGTTTCATGTTAGGAATCGGTATCGTCGGTTTGCCCAACGTCGGCAAATCAACCCTGTTTAACGCCATCACCAAAGCGAGCGTCGAAGCGGCCAACTATCCGTTTGCGACCATCGACAAAAACGTGGGCGTCGTCGCCGTCCCTGACGAGCGCCTGGACGCATTGCGCGACCTGTATACCAAAGGCTCGCGGGTGCCGCCGGTCGTCCCGACGACGGTTGAATTCGTCGATATCGCCGGACTCGTCAAAGGCGCGAGTCAGGGCGAAGGTTTGGGCAACCAGTTTCTAGCCAACATCCGCGAAGTTTCGGCGATTGCTCACGTCGTACGCTGTTTTGAAGACGAAAATATCCTGCACGTCGCCGGAGACGTTGACCCTTTGAGCGACATCGAAACGATTCACACCGAACTCGCCTTAGCCGACCTCAGCAGCCTCGAGAAACGCCATGACAAACTCCGCCGGAGCGCAAAGAGTAACAAAGACGACGCCGAACTCTTGGTCGCAGCCGAGGCGCTCATCGCTAAACTTTCGGATGGAATTCCGGCGCGGCAGAGCGGGTTGGAGGTACCCAGAGACTTTAACCTGCTCACCGCCAAACCCGTGATTTACGTGTGCAACGTCGCTGAAGACGAAGCCGGGACGGGCAACGCGTTTTCTGAAAAGGTCCACGCTCACGCCGAGGCCGAGGGCTCGGAGACGGTGATTATTTCAGCGAAGCTCGAGGGTGAACTCGGCGAACTCCCGGAAGATGAAGCGGGCGAATTTCTAGCCGATTACGGCCTCTCCGAACCGGGCTTAAACCGCCTGATTCACAGCGGTTACGACGCACTCGGGCTCCTCACCTTTTTAACTGCCGGTGAAAAAGAGGTGCGGGCGTGGACGGTTACACAGGGCAGCAAAGCGCCGCAAGCCGCAGGCGAAATCCATACCGACTTTGAACGCGGCTTTATCCGCGCCGAGGTCATCGGGTGGGACAAGTTGGTCGAGGCGGGCGGGACGGTTGCCGCGAAGGGTAAGGGTTGGGTACGTACCGAAGGTAAAGAGTACGTCGTGCGAGACGGCGATGTAATGAACTTTTTATTTAACGTCTAGGGTTGGCTGGCCTGCCGCCTTAGTTACGCGCGCTTGTCTTAAACTGTATGCGAGAAGCAAGAATTAGGAATACAGAACTAAGAAGGTAGTAGAACGCGAAAGAGCGGGAAGCTTATCTGCACTTGAGACACTATCAGACAGCTACACTACTTGACTCCGCCGCGTTTACGAGCTGACTTTGGCCCACAGCAGCAACCCAAAACCTGCCGCCATAACGAGCATCGTCACGACCCCGACTGGAAAATAGATATGTGAAACCAAAAATGGAACCGCTGCGCCGGAGAGCAGCAGCGCGCCGGGTAGCGCGGAGCGGCCTACGCGCCGGATAAGTACGGCGCTCGTCAAAATGCAGGCTATTAAAAACGCCCACACGCCGACGAGCGCGAGTTCATTTCCTTGGACGAACAGGGCGCGTACCGTCTCGCTCAGCTCGAGACTGTTTGCTGCTGGCGCGTCCATGACCAAAACGCCTGTACCGATCCCGGCCAGAACGTCTAAAGCTCCGTAAAAGGTGATGTAGATAAAACCGAGCGCCCTGGCCGTCCACACCGCCCAACCCGAAAAGCCGGACAACAGCCACCACAAATTGACGCCTAACAAGGGGAAAAGGAGAAGCAACACGAGGTGCAGCGCGTGCCAGTAGGACGCGGTTTCGGGCGTTAAGGTGCGAGGATGCGTGAGGCCGACCGAGTACGGCCAGCAGCAGCGGGACCAGAGGGATACCGAAAACAGCGAGCTTCGCAGGGCGCATGGTCGCAAGTCTAAACCTCTGTAGCACGTTTGTGTCATGGGGCGTCGATAAAAGTGCCGTTAAGACGTACCTTTCAAACTGATAGACGTTGACATTTCCCTGGGAACCTTTTTCTCGAGCACCCTACTTATGCCCACACGAGCCGTTTGGTAACGTGGGCGTTTATTCGTCCCGGACGGCGCACGTATACTTTTATAGATATGTCAAAGCGGTCTTTTCTAACACACCCTGGCCGAAAGGAGGGTATATGAGCCGCATATCACACCCTTCTCAGCTTGTGCCGAATGGCTATACCGACCTGCTCAACGTCGAAGCGGGCGAGGTCACACTGTTTCCCGGTGACCCGGACAACCTCTACCGTGTGCAAGAGGGTCTTGTTCGTATCCACACCGTAGACGACGAGGGCAACGGCTTAACATTGCGCTACGTAAAACCGGGGGGCTACTTCGGTGAAGAAGCGCTCGTCGGGTTGCAGCGCCGCTATTTCGCCGAAGCCGTGACCCCCACCAGCATCGAGGTGATGAGCCCCGCGACGCTCGGCCCGCAAGAAAACCTCACCTTGACCACGCACCTCGTGGAGGCGATGGAACGGCTTTACCGAGCGCTCTACCGGCTTTCCGGAAAACGCCTTAAAGCGCGGATCGCCGCCGAGCTGCTCGACCTGCAAGACAGCGCATTAGCGACGACCGGCGCAAGTGGGGAAGCAGTAGTGCATATCACCCATGATGACCTTGCGGCTGCGGTCGGCTCAGTACGTGAGACGGTCACAAAAGTTGTCGGCGAACTCTCGAGACAAGGCGCAATTCACGCCGGTTACGGCAAAATCGCGCTCACGAACCTCGAGACGCTGCGTACGATTGCTGGCGAATAGACGCACAAGACAAGCGTACTGATTAAAGGCCGCACTCGAGACCTCGAGTGCGGCTTTTTTTGTTCGGACGGTTCAGCTTATCTGCCGATTTGTGGTTCGCGGCCTAACAGCCGCCACGCCAGCGGCAGCAGCGCCGCTGCAACGAGCAGCTTGATCAGGTCGCCTGCGATAAACGGCAGCAAACCAACATTTAGCGCCCACGTCAGCGGTGACGTACCAGCCGGAGCGTATTGTCCGGCAAAGGTCGTAAGCCACGCCAGCCCCGGCAGGTAGATCAGCACGTTACTCACAAGCATAAGCAGCGCTGTAGCAGAGAATGTCCGGGTCAAACCGCGCTGCGATAAGTAGCCTATAAACGCCGCGACGAACGGAAAGCTGATCAGGTAGCCGGCAGTCGTACCGGTTAGGTGCGCCCAACCCGCGCCGCCACCCGAAAACACGCTGAGACCAAAACCACCGACGAGCAGGTACGACAGCAGCGTCAACCCGCCCAGACTGCCGCCGTACGCCGCGCCGAGCAAGAGCACGCCGAGCGTCTGCCCGGTCAAGGGTACCGGGCCGATGTTTAGCTCGAGCTGCGTCAACAACGCCATCACCGCTACGCCTAAAGCGATTTGCAGCGGTATCCGAAGGGCGGCAGACCGCACCGGAACAAGGGTATCGATAAGGGGACGAGATAATGTGCTGGTCATAGATTCTCCTTAAGGTGCTTACAACACGGGTTTACAACGCCGTCAGTATATCAACACGCTAGCGCACGCTCTAAACGCCTCGAGCCTGATTCTCAATTCCGTATTCTTAACTTCTTACTTCCTGCTTCTTACTTCTTCACTCCCAAGCGTTTTGAACCATACCTTTAGTGACACGTCCCCTGTCCTGCGTCATGAAACGAACTTCCCGGAACGCCCCGAAACGCCCAGCGGTAGCTGTTCGGTGCCAGCGTCAGGAACAGCACGCCGAAGGTATCGGTCGAGATAACCTGACGGTTGGGCGCAGGGAGCAGCGCCGGGTAGTGGCTCGAGCCGCCCGTCCCGACGACGAATTCGCGGATACCCGTGCGGCTCGGCTGTGCGTCGTTCGTTTGCGGGGACAAGCGTTCGTAGAGGTGATCGTGCGCGCTTAAAACGATCTCGGCCCCGGCGCGCGCTAGCAGACTCCAAAAGTCGCCAAACTCGGCGTGCGACCCGTGCAGCCCGGAGCTGAAACGGGCCGCGTGCCAGAACGCCAACGTACAACGCGCAGGATGCGCCAGCAAGTCTTTTTTTAACCACTGCCCTTGCGGAGAGGCTGCGCCGCAGCCGCCAACGGCGTCACAGTTTGAATTAAGCGCCACCAGATGCCACGCGCCCAAGTCGAAGCTGTAGTAGCCGCGCTCGGGGTCGCCCGCGCGGTCGCCGAAATAGGCAAAATACCCCGCTGCGTCCGCCGTATAGTATTCGTGGTTGCCCGGTACGGGATACGTTATCGCCTTAAAACGTCCCCAAGCCGAGTTATATGAAGTGTTGTAATCCTCGAGCGTCCCCTTTGGATACTGTAAGTCGCCGAGGGCCAGCACCGCGTCCACATCCGCTGCCGCAATCAGGTCGGCGGTCGCGCTCATCTGACACGCTGCGGGCGTCACCGATTCGGCGGCGGCGCACGCAACGTCTCCAGCAGCGGCGACAGTAAGGGTTGTTGCACCGGCTGCAACAGGCGTAGCCCAACCCCAGCAAAAGCCGAACACCACAGTGAAAAAGCCCAAATTCCTATTCATCGCCACCTTTCACTACCATCCGGTCGCCAAAACCGGTTGTCGGTAAAGCTCGAGCCTCGCTCGGCGCGTATCAGTTTACGTCTTAGGCGCATGGACCTAGCTGAGCCATCACTACGGTGCTTTACTTCCCGCCCTAGTCTCGGACTTGGTTCCTGTAGCCGAGCAGTAGTACAGCGGCAATTTATACTGTGCGTATGGCGGACGAGCACACCTCCGAATGGATTACCACCTTCGACACCGTGTTTCCCAATCAGGTCAATCCACTCGGCACGCTTTTCGGGGGGCGCGTGTTGGAGTTGATGGACGTCAACGCCTCGATCGCCTGCTGGCGTTTTTGCCGCTTGCCCGCCGTGACCGCCTCGACTGAACCGGTGGATTTTCGCGCGCCCATCTATGTAGGGGAGATTATCGAGCTTAAAAGCCGTGTCGCCTTCGCCGGACGCACGAGTATGATTGTCCGCTGTGAAGTTTACGGTGAAAACCCCGCGAGCGGTGAGCGGCGGCTCTGCACCGTCGGGCACATGAACTTCGTCGCGCTCGGGCCTGATATGAAACCGACCGCAGTGCCGGGACTCCGAGTAGAGAGTGACCTCGAGCACCGCCACTTTGAGGTCGCCAAAAAGGTCAAAGAGGCCATCGCCGCCCGCCGCGCCCAACCGCTCGTCTAGCTTTTAAGCCGAGACGGTAGAACTTCATCCAGACCTTTGGTCGGTCGCCCTTCCAAACTACGCGCGGGGCTCTGTTATGCTGCGTGATATTGCTAGGTAATATCGCTGGGTAGTATCGCTGTGCCTTATTGCCGCGTAAACCAGGAGGAGAACATGACTCAGACACAAACCCGCCAGTCGCTCGAGCAGCGTTCGATCAACGCCATTCGCGCCCTGACTATCGACGCGCTGGGAGCCGCCGGTTCCGGTCACCCCGGAATGCCACTCGGCGCAGCTCCGGTCGGTTACACCCTGTTTACCAAATTTATGAAGTTCAACCCGGCCAACGACCGCTGGATCGACCGCGACCGCTACATCCAGTCCGCCGGGCACGGCTCGATGCTGCAGTACAGCCTCGCGCATCTGGTCGGTTACGACCTGCCGATGGCGGAGCTTAAACGCTACCGTCAGTGGAAGAGCAAAACGCCCGGACACCCCGAACACTTTATGACGCCGGGCGTCGAGATTACGACCGGCCCGCTCGGTCAGGGCATCAGCACGGCGGTCGGGATTGCGCTGGCTGAAGCGCACCTCGCCGCGACCTATAACCGCCCCGGTCACGAGATTATCGACCACACCACCTACGTGATTGCCGGTGACGGCGACCTGATGGAAGGGGTCTCGAGCGAAGCTTCATCGCTGGCCGGAGAGTGGGGCCTCGGCAAGCTCATCGTCATGTACGACGACAACAACGTCACCATCGACACCAAAACCACCGCGACCTTTTCTGAAGACGTCTTAAAACGTTACGACGCCTACCATTGGCACACGCAGATGGTCGAAGACGGCAACGACGTCGAGGCGATTACCAAAGCCATCGAAGCGGCGAAGGCCGAAACCGGCAGACCTAGCCTGATCGCCGTGCGCAGCATTATCGGTTACGGCTCGAAGGTCGAGGGGACGCCCAAGGCGCACGGGTCGATGCCCGACCCGGACGAAACGAAGAAAAACTTAGGGATAGACTGGCCCGCGTTTACCGTGCCGGACGACGTACTGGCACACTACCGCGAGGCCACCGGGCGCGGCAAAGACGCTGAACAGCGGTGGCAAGAAAAATTTGACGCTTACGAAAAAGAGTTCCCAGACCTGGCCAAGCAGTTTCAAACGGCGCTTAAGGGTGAAGTCGAGGGCGACCTCGAGGACCTGCTGCCCACCTTTGAAGTGGGAGAAGAAGCCGCGACGCGCGTCTCTTCAGGTAAGGTTCTCAACGTCTTAGCTGAACGGTTTCCGCAACTCATCGGCGGCTCGGCTGACCTCGCAGGCTCGAACAACACGACGCTCGAGGGTACGCCCTTTATCTCCAAAGACGACTACGCGGGCCGCAACATCCACTTCGGCGTCCGCGAACACGGCATGGCGGCGATCACGAACGGTTTGTCGCTCCACGGCGGCCTCAAACCCTACGCCGGAACCTTTTTGATTTTCTCCGACTACCTGCGCCCCGCGCTGCGGCTCGGCGCGCTGATGGATCAGCCGGTCGTCTGGGTCTTTACCCACGACAGTATCGGGTTGGGCGGCGACGGCCCCACCCACCAACCGGTCGCGTCTTTGACTGCGCTCCGCGCCATCCCCAACCTCAAAGTCATCCGCCCCGCCGACGGCAACGAAACCGCGCAGGCGTGGGCCTACGCCATGACCAGTAAAGCGCCCGTCGCCTTCGCACTCTCACGTCAAGATTTGCCGCATTTGGAGGTTCCCAAAGGCAGCGTCAAACGGGGCGCATATATTCAGGCCGACTCGGACGGCACGCCCGAGCTGATCTTGATCGGGACGGGGTCGGAAGTGTCGCTTTGTCTGGAAGCCAAAGAAGCTTTGGAAAAAGAGGGCACAAAGGTGCGCGTCGTCAGTATGCCCTCGCAGGAACTCTTTAACGAACAAGACGAAGAATACCGTGAGTCGGTGCTGCCGAACAGCGTGCGGGCGCGGGTCGCGGTCGAGGCGGGCGCGTCTTTGGGCTGGTTTAAGTACGTCGGGCTCGACGGTCTCACCGTCTGCTTAGACCGTTTCGGCGAATCCGCCGACGGCGACGTGGTGATGGACAAACTCGGTTTTAACGTACAAAACGTCGTCGATACGGCGAAAAAGCTGCTCTAGCGGTCTTGTTAACTTTACAGGTCAGTCATTAGAGACTGACCTGTTTTTTAGTGCCTTGAGCAGGAGGTGAAGGCTTGGGGTTTTGACCATATTGCAGCATGGAACGTTCTCTTATTACACGAGTACATTCGTGCTTATCGGGGAGAACTCGAGCAAAGCAGGTTGCTCTGCGTACCAAGTGAAGCCCCGGGCACACCGCTAAGGCTGTGATAGTAACAGCGCCGCCGTACCCATCTGGCGAAGTGCCTATCCGATGCGGTGTCGTACTGTTTAAGTCGGCCGCTGCCCTGTTCGCCGGTCTCCATGTTGGAGCCGTTGACGCTGAACCCCCGCTTATAAGCGCCGTTAAGAACGAATGGGTTTCCGCCCCGGCATAGCGTCTTCGCTCTTGACCGGCCCCACCTTTTTAGTCGGCAAGCTCAAGCCGATCAGAGGTTTTTCGATGTACGTATATAACCCAACTGAAAGAATAAAGGTCAACACAAGGGCCACAAGCCCCCCTACATGATCCCAGATGGAGCCTGCGAAGGGAAGTTTTCTAACGACACGCAGTGTGGGCAAGTGGGTCAGATAAAAGCTGAAACTCACCACGCCGATAAGACGTAAGGGAGCCCAGCATAATATTCGCTTCAGCCAGCCGCTACCGTGCAGATGCGTGACGATAATAACGCTCCAGAGCACACCGAAAAGTGTATGTAGGTCGTGAAATCTGTTGTACCTAAAGGGCTGACCGCTCCACGCGCTAAAGAGGCTTGGTGTAAGCAAGATAACCAAAGTAATGCAGGCGAAAGAGACGACCTCGAGCCCCAGACGCACCGACTTAGAAAGCTCGAGCTGCAAAAGTCGGTAGTGAACGAGAGCCGCAAACGAACCTGAAAGAAAGATCGGGAGGTAAAACCCCAAGTTGGTAGAATTGGCCGGAGCGTCCAGCGGATTCCAGACAAGGCGGGAAATACCGATCAAGCCGAGGGTAACTAGCCCGACGACCACCAGGTTACGGCGCAATACGAAAGAACAGAGCAAAACGAGAACTGGCAACACGGCGTAGTAGGTTACTTCAACAGGAATACTCCACAACACGCCCTCTCCTTTTCGTAACATAAGGTGCTGCCAAAAATCGTGTAAAGAGATGTTAAAGGGCAGAGGAATACCGATACTCGTAAGCACCACGCTGGCCACAAGAAAGATGAGGAAAAGAGGGAAGATACGAGTGAATCTCCGGAATGCGTAATTCGTCCAAGTCTGCGCCGTCAACTCGTAAACCGAACGTTTGTAAAAGGGAACAGTAAGCAAAAACGCGCTGAGCGTAAAAAATAGGTAGACACCAAATTTACCCAGCCCTGCAAAGTTAAGCGCTGGAATGAGCAAAGTCATATGCATGTGGCTCATATGGCTTAGGGCGACGCATAAAACGGCGATCCCGCGAAGGCCGTCAAGCGAATCCATAAGCTGACCACTACTGACTTTCTTGGCGGATAGGGGCGCACCGAACCAACGTAGAAGAAACATATCTAAGAATCTACGCGCGGCAGTTGCGGTGTGATTGCAGTAGGGTTGCGGTGCGGCCGCGTCAAGCGCCTTTGACGTAGCGGCTTCTATCAGTGGTGGGCTGACATCTTGCAGACGTATCTCGGTTGGGGCGTACCCCGGTGGCCCAGATCAGCTCGGAACGCACGTGCTAAGCGCTGCTTTACTCACTTAAACGAACTCGAACCAAAGGCCACTCGCCGCAGCTTAACTTAACCGAATATTTTTGTAAGGGCTTTACAGTTAGCTAGCCCCTACTTGTAAAAGGGACATCAGGTACAAGACTTCTCAGGTGAGACCCTTGTACACTGACGGCATATGCCGAATCCGGGAGGACTTATGTTTCGTAAACTTATCGTACCGACGCTCGTTCTGCTTCTAGGCGGACTCGCCGCCGCCCAAGACCTCACCAAATTGCTCCCTGAAGAGACCTTTTTAGCCCTCGGAATGCAAGACCTGGAGGGTGCGTCGGACAAACTGAAAGATTTTAGCGCCGAGTTCGAGCGTCTGGACGTATTGGGAGCACTTACGGCGCTCGCCGGTTCAGGCAGCGTATCAGGTGGCGCAGGATCAGGTGGCGCAGGTTCTGGTACGGGGTCGGGCGGCGTAGCCTCGGCGGTGTTGAGCCCTGACGAGCGGCAGGCTTTAGAGAGCTTGGGCAGCCTCGAGGTACTCGGTCAGGAGGCGTGGATCGCCCTTTCAGCCTCATCGTTCAGCCCGCTTCCGGCCCTGACGCTGGTCACGCGGGTGACGCCTGAAGGAGCAGAAAAAGTTCAGGCGTTGCTAGACAAAGCCGAAACCGAGGGTGTGGAGACGCTCGAGGAGAGCGGCGCGACCTTTTACCAGCTGCCGCTCTCCGGCGTAGAACCTTTGCAGGTCGTCGCTTACAGCTTAACAGACGACCTCTTAGCCCTCTCGACCAATCCCGACGAGCTGCGCGGCGTGTTGCGCCGTTACAAAGGGGCCGACGAACCTAACTTTGAGACTGCTGAAGGCTATAAAGCTACGCTTCAGAAGCTTCAAGAAGGCACCTTTTACAGCTTTTTCGACTACGCCCGGATCGCCGAGGTCGCCGCGCCCTACACGCAAAATTTGGGTTTCGACCCGCTCGTGAAGCGCCTCAGTCAAGCGTTCACCACAGCGGGCGCGGTCGGCGGCGCGGTGCAGCTCACCGGTGACGGGCTCACCACCGAGGGGTTACAGGCGCTCGACCAAACGGGCGGCGACACATCCTTGTACACACTCCTAAGCGCCGACACTGCCGCAACCACCGATGTGGCAGTTCCCGAAAAAGCGCTCAACTTTTCGGCGACGGCGTTTAACTGGAGCGGTTGGTACGACTACCTTAACGAACTCGCGCTGAGCGTACCCGAACTCGGCGGCGACCTCGACAGCTTGATCTTGTCGTTTACCGGCCTCAACCTGCGCGAGAGCATCTTTGGTTGGGCAGGCGACCAGCTCGTCACGGTCACGACCGGACTGAGCGGCGCGGCAGAGCCGGGTGTCCCGAGCGAGAATCTTTTAGGTGAAGCCGTTTACCTCATCAAAACGACGAACGCCGCCGCCGCCGAACGCGGACTCGGCGCACTACTCCAAAACATCAGCCGAGTCGCGAACAGCATGAGCGACCCGCAAGGGGGCAGCGGACAACCTCAGCGCAGCCAGGAAACCCTCGAGGGGGTTGACGTGACCCGCTTTGAAGTTGCGCCGGGAACGACCATCCTCTACGCCGTCAGTGACGGGTACGCCCTTATCGGAACGAGTGAAGGGGCGATGACAGCGGCGCTTACTGCCCAGACCGAAGGGAGCCGCGACGACCTTTTTGGCGGCGTACCCGATAGCGCGACCAGCTACACCTACGCGGATGACCAGACGACGTTTCAAAACCTCGCGCAGACGCTTAGCTCACAGATTCAGACTGCTGCCGGAATGAGCGGCGCGGCGAACCTCGACTTTGACGCGGTAGAAAAAGCCAGCAACGTTGCCGAGAAGTTTTTGTCTTTCGTCGCTACCCGCCTGACCGACAGCACCTCATATAGCGAGCGTAAAGACGGCAGCATCCGCAGCCATTCGGAGACGGCGGTAACTTGGTCGGAATAGCGGCAGCTGTAAAAGAAAGGGCACCCGTACCTGGGTGCCCTTTTTCGTTTGTGTAGCCGCTAAAGCCGCCAGTACGCGCCGCCGCCCCCTTCTCTAGCCATCAGCCCGTGCTCGACCAAGCTGCGGCGGAGGCGGGCAGTGTCGGCGTTAAAACGCACCAACCGTTCGTTGACCTCGCGTTCCGGGTAGCGGTCACCGGGTTCAAAGGCGCTCAGGACGTGCCGGAGGAGCACCAGATACTTTTTCTGCTGTACCGGAAACGCTGTGATGACGCCGGTTTCATCGGTAAACGCACTTAGCACTTTGCGGTCGAAGGCCGACAGATCGACGTCTTCAGCGAAAGACCCGAAGCCGTCCTCACCGAGCAGTGTTTTCGCCTGTTCCTGCAATTTTTCGGGTCGGAGCGAATAGACGCTGTAGTAACCTTCGGCCTTCGCCTCGACGAGACCGACTTTGGCGAGTTTTCGCAGATGGTGCGAGACCGTGGGACTACCGACCGCTAAAAGAGCTGCCAACTGCTCGACGGTGTAGGGTTGCCGGGCGAGTAAGCCGACGATTTTAAGGCGGTTGGGGTCGGCGAGCGCTTTGAAAAACGCCACGAGCGTCTCCGTGTGTGCCGAAATAGTTTCCTTTTTTGGTATATTTTTTGTTTCGTTGGCCATAAATCTAGTTTTACATTTGTCGAATAGCTTGTCAACTTTTATTGTGCTCCGAGACGAGCTTCTGCCACACCAGCTCAACTTGCTGAACTAGGTCTTCCTGCTCTCCCCCATTGTCGATGACAAAGTCTGCCCGGCTGACCTTTTCAGCTGGGGGGAGCTGCGCGGCGTCTCTCGAGCGCACCGCTTCAGGCGTCAGACCGCTGCGCGCTACGACGCGGGCCACGCGAGTCTCGAGCAGCGCGTCAACTGCGACCGTTTTGTCCATCTCAGCGTCTAAGCCGACCTCGAAGAGCAGTGGGACATCGTGAATTATCACTTCGGGGGGCGGCGTCCGGGCGGTTAAAGCAGCGACCTTGGCGTCGCGTTCACGCGCTACCCACGGGTGAATGATGACGTTGAGTTTGGCCCTGGCTTCGGGCGCGTTAAAAACCACTTCAGCGAGCCGGGTACGGTCTAGCTTTCCCGCTTCGACAAGCCTATCCCCGAAAGTTGCAGCGATTTCCCCCAACACCTCCGGGTCCTGGGTCGCTTCACGGGCGAGCGCGTCCGCGTCGATAACAACCGCCCCGTGCTCGGCAAAAAGCCTGGCGACCGTAGACTTGCCCGACCCGATGTTACCGGTCAGTCCAACGTTTAGCGGCGGCATATACTTCTGCATATACTTTTATGTATGCGCTGGTTTTGGGGACAAAAGATAAAAGGGCAGAAAGAAACGCTCGACATGGGTCAGTTTACGCCGCACCCTAGTACCGGGTATCTCGTCGGCGGAGCGGTGCGCGACACGCTGCTGAAACGTCCGGTAAGGGACATGGACTGGCTGGTCGAATACCCGAGGCTCGAGGCTCAGCACGCCGCCACTGAACTTAAGGCCCGCGCCTTTTGCTTGGACGAGCAGAGAGACCACTGGCGCGTCGTGGCGGAGGGGATGACCTGCGATTACACGCCACTCGAGGATTCGGAGCGCAGTTTAGAAACCAACCTGCGGGCTCGAGACTACACCGTCAACGCCCTCGCCGCCGACCTCGGAGGCCGTATCACCGACCCGACCGAAGGACGTGCAGACCTGCGGGCAAAGCAGCTGCGGATGATCAGTGAGGCCAACCTGCAGGCCGACCCAGTACGTAGTTTAAGGGGCGTAAGGCTCGCGGCGACGCTCGAGTTCGGGCTCGAGGCTGACACTCGAGCTGCCATTCAGCAGCACGCCGCGCTTTTGGAGAACGCCGAGGCTTCACTACCCGCTTGGGAGCGTATCAGCGACGAGCTGACCCAACTTTTACTCAGTGAGAACGCCGCACCAGGATTCGACCTTTTGCACCAGGTTGGACTTTTGCAGGTTTACTTGCCTGAACTTGCTGACGCCGACGGGGTGACGCAGGGCGGCTTTCATCATCTCGATGTGCTGGGGCATTCGCTCGAGGCGCTGAACCAACTCATCCAGGGTTTTCCCGACGCCGACCTTACGCTGCGCTGGGCGACACTTTTGCACGACGCCGGCAAACCTGCGACGAAAACGTATGAAGAGGGCAGCAGCCACTACCATTTTTACGGGCACGACAAACTTGGGGCCGAGCTGACCAAGGCGATATTGGGGCGACTTCGCACACCCACCGCGCAAGGGGAGCGGGCGGCAAGCCTCGTCCGCTATCACATGGTGCAACTGCCCAAATCCGACAAAGAGGCGCGTCGGTTCGTCCACCGTCGGCGGGCGCTCTTACCCGACCTGCTCAAACTGATGATCGCCGACCGTGAGGCCGCGCGTGGGCCGATGTCGTCCGAGGGGAGCCGCCGAGGGTACAAGCTGGCGTTGGCTCGAGTTCTGGAAATTATGGACGAAGCGCCGCCCAAAGCGCTGCTCCTAGACGGGCGCGACGTGATGCAACTTTTAGACCTTTTGCCGGGGCCGCGCGTCGGCGAAGCGGTACGTTTCGTGCAAGAAGCCGAGGCTGTCGGGGACGTTAAGACGAGAGCCGAAGCCGAGGCTGCGCTCCGGCACTACGCCGAGGTGCAGGGTTGGTTCAAATAGGGGCGGCTCGAGTCACTTAGGCTGGCCCGAAGGTACATTGAACCTATGGCTACGCTTATTTTGACCCATACCGACGTGGTGAGGTTGCTCGAGCCCGTCTCCCTATTGGAAGCCGTTCGCAAGGGTTTTGTCGCATCTTCGGGTGCCGACGTCGCGCCCCAACGCGCCCGCTCGGGGCTCCCGCACAACGGCACTTCGGCGACCGTCCTCTTTCCCGGCCTGCTCCCGGCTGTTCCGGCGTATACCGTCAAGGTTCACGCCAAGTTTCCCGGCTCGAGTCCAGCCATTCGCGGGCTGATTCAGCTTTTCGATACCCATACAGGCGAACTGCTGGCCGTTTTAGATTCGGGACATCTTACTGCGCTGCGAACGGCGGCGGCGGGCGCGGTCGCCGCTGACGTGCTCGCCGGAAAAGATGCGGGACACGTCGCGCTGATCGGCGCAGGCGTACAAAACGCGTGGCAACTCGAGCTGCTCAGTCACGTTCGACGTCTCCACACCGTCACGGTTTACGATACCGCACCGCTTAAAACCGGTCCCTTCGTCCGGCGTCTAGCAGAGAAGACCGACGCGAAACTGATCCCGGCCGATTCGCTTATCGAAGCTGTCGCCGACGCCGACATCATCGTCGCGGCGACCTGGGCTCGAGACCCTTTTCTCTACCCCGAGTTTTTGCGTGACGGCGCACACGTCACGACGCTCGGCGCGGACGAACCGATTAAGGCCGAAGTCTCGGCGGCCTTAGTTTTGGCGAGCCGCTTTTTTTGCGATTATAGTGACTTGGCAGTCTCGAGCGGTACCCTCGGCGCTGTCGGGCTGGGTGATGAGGCGATTACCGGCGAGCTGGGCGACGTATTGAGCGGACGTGTTCCGGGGCGGCTCGGCGACGAGCTGACCGTGTACGGCGGGGTAGGGCTGGCGTGGATGGATTTGGCGGCGGCGTGGACGGTGTATCAAAGAGCACTCGAGACGGGCGCAGGGCGGCGCATCAACTTTTTAGCTTGAAACGCGTCGCCATCATCGGCTCGGGCGGGGCCGGGAAGACGACCTTGGCTCGAGCCTTGAGAGAACAGACCGGGCTCCCCGTAGTCCATTTAGACCGACTCTACTGGAACGCAGGCTGGGTCGAAACGCCCCGTGACGAATGGTTGGCACGCCAAAACGAATTTTTAGCGCAAGAGTGCTGGATTGTAGACGGCAACTACGGCTCGACGATGGACGTGCGTTTGGCTGCCGCCGACACCGTAATATTCCTCGATACGCCCCGGCTGCGCTGCCTCTGGCGCGTTTTCAAGCGTCGGCTCAAATATCACAACCGGTCACGGCCCGATATGACCGAGGGCTGCCCGGAGCGGCTGACGTGGGAATTTGTGCGCTTTGTCTGGACGTACCCGGAGACGCGGCGACCGGTGATTTTGGAAAAGTTGGGAAGGTTGGGAGATAAACAGATCGTTCGTTTACGAAACGCCGGAGAGCTCAAAGACTTTTTAGCTCACTTGAACGCACGTCCCAACACCTAGACACAAGCGGGTTTACGGGTACTTTTGAGCACTCGAGTCACTGCTGCTAGACAAGCCGGTCACGGTGCGGACAGGGTAGGCGTGACGCGGCAGACCATCGTTGCGATTGAAAAAGTAAAATACTCGCCTTCACTAGAAGTGGCTTTTCGCATTGCCTACGTTTTTAACACACCCTTAGAAGAAGTCTTTTCTTTTGAACTGGAAACCGAAACAAGTCAGGCCCCAAGCGAAACAGCCAGTCCAGTCGTACTCAAAAAAGGACGACTTGCCGGTTCTCAGTAGCGGGGGCGTCGTTCTGTAGCTACTCGGCTCGTCAAAACACAGTAAAACCGCGCCTGAGGAGGGCAAAAATGAATGCGGACAGACCGCAAGAACCGTGGGCGCGTTATACATCATTGGAATCGTTATGGGCATACTGAGCGTTGTTACTACCGGGCCAGTGGGGATGGGCTCGCTTCCGTTTTGACGATAGTCTTTTGCCTGGGCGCTCTGATATTCTATAGTTTGTTTTACCGAACAAAGCTCGTCCCTCGGTGGTTGTCCGGTCTCTTTACAATCATTCCGTATCTAGCTGCCGCCTTGTTAGCTCTGTTCGCGTTAAACAGAAAGGCTACGAAAATGAACAGTCTACCCTTCTCTCCCAAAGTTTTGCTGCACCTCGAGGGGTTTACGCTTTTGCTCGCTAGCGTCGGCGCTTACGCTTGGTCTGGCGGTTCTTGGCTACTGTTCGGCGTATTCCTACTCGCGCCCGACTTGGCGATGCTCGGCTATCTGACAGGACCTAAAATAGGTGCAACCCTCTACAACGTGTTTCACAGCTATCCTCTGCCTGCAGCGCTTTTGGCTTGGAGTTTGGTGGTTGCGTCACCTCTCTGGACGTCCGCCGCGCTAATCTGGCTGGCACATATTGGTATGGACCGTACCTTGGGTTATGGTCTTAAGTACGACGCCACTTTTAGAGACACCCACCTCGGACGGGTCTAAGAAGCTGAGGAGCACGGCAACCAGACGGTGTCAGTCTCGAGGACGAAGCCTTTGTCCCCCAACACTGAGTCTCTCACAGAAGCGTGATACGACCGAACTGGCCTTAGCGCTGGCTCGTCCAATCCTCACTGCCGTGACCGAATATGCGCAAGTAACAGACGACACGCCGCCGTGGTAGTTACAGGCGGACATCTGCTCGGGCTACACCGAACGGATGGGGCAGTGTTAGGAGCGTGAAGACCGCTCAAGTCAAAGTGCGCACCGCTGTGTTGTTCAATAAATGATCTGCGAAATAAGGTATGACATCGAAAGGCAGTAGCTATGGATAGAGGGGAGTCATGATCGGGTTTACCAAGTCAAGGCGTTTAGTTTTCTGAAGTTGTGAAGACCCGTGATGGCTAG
>JAABUN010003996.1_pt1 | contig 21223 bp, 16 predicted proteins | sample 5559311 | NCBI WGS metagenome assembly JAABUN01 (sample SAMN10711877, study PRJNA513370) | rock metagenome | isolation source: Antarctica rocks | place: Antarctica: Victoria Land, Siegfried Peak sud
GGCGTTGTCGATTTTCCGGCCCGCCTTTTCGGCCGGCCCGGCCGGGTCGAGCTTGTCCTTGACCTTATCGACGCCCCGGTCGATCTTCTCGCCCGTCTTCTGGGCCGGCCCCTTGTCGGCGCAACCGGCGAGGAACACGGCGGCCCCGAGGGCCACGACCGGGGTCAGCAAAGCCTTAATCGTCAGAGTTTTCATCGCTTCGTCCTTGGCGTTGAGGTGCCGGCCGCGAACGGCGGCCGGGTGCAGGTCAGTGTGCAACTTCCGGGCCGGCGTGGCGTTTACTCCACCCCGTCGTACACGGTCTCGCACACCTTCCCGAGTATCTGCCCCTCACGCTTGGTTGGAGTTCCCTTCGGCAGCGGTACGTCGTTGACGAACAAGGCAAACGTCAGTTCCCGGCCCGACTTGGTCGTCATCACTCCGCCGAGGGCTTTGCTCGTCAGGTAGACGCGGTCGTTCAGCACGTCGTCCCAGTACAGCGTGCCGGTTTTGGCGAACACCTTGCCCTTGGCCGGGTGGCCGGGGGTTCCGATCGTGGCCAGGGTGCCGTCGGTGCCGAGGACCGGCAGGCACGCTTTGAACCCCGGCCAGTCGCCGCGCTTCCGTAGTCCCTGCAACAGTGCCACCGTGGCCCGAGGGGTAACGTGGTCGGCGTTCGACCCGCCGGCCCCGCCGCCGAACGACATCGCGTCGGCGTCGACCCCGAGCTTCTTGAGGGCCGTCCGCTGCGACTGCATCCCGCCCTTGAGGGTCGTCTTGCCGGCGTGGGCGGCCAACAGCATCGGGAACGTGCTGGCGTACAGGTTGTGGCTCACCTTGAGCGTGACTTTCAGTGTGTCCTTGAACGGCGGCGACGTGAACGTCGCGACGACGGGCAGGTCCTCGTACCCGTCGCGGAACTCCGGCAGCCCGACCGTGACATTCGGCATGAGCTTCGGGGCGTCGACGGCCACCCCGGCCCCGATCAGCGCCTCGACGAACAGGGTGCGAGCGAACTCGGCCGGCCGGTCGATGCCGACGAGGGTGACGACGGGTTTGCCGCCGGCCGGGACGGTCCCGCGGAGGACGTAGTTCTGAGCGTCCTCGCGGTTCGGCTCGGTCAGCGCGATCTTCGACTTGGCCGCGCCAGTGCGGACGGCGATGTCGGCCCGCAGGTAGCTCGTCGCCGGCCGGGTGGTGACGACGGCCGGGTCGCCGGGGTTGTCGCCCGGGGTGACGAGTACGTCGATGACGTTGTCATTGACCATGACCGGGCTGACGGCCCGCGGGCCGCTCCCCGACCCGGTCGTCCCGACGAACAGCCGGTCGTCGACGAACACGCCCCCCTTCACGCGGGTGATGCCGGCCGCCTTGATTTGCTTGGCGAGCGCCTTCAGCCCGCCGAGGGGGTCGGTGTCGGTCAGCTTGGCGTCGGAACTCGTGCCGTCGGCGTAGACGTGGTCGCTGTCCATGAACACGGTCCTGCCGTCGGCGTCAGTCCGGCCGCCGAACGTCAGGTCGCCCTGGCCGACGAGGATCAGGTCGCCGGCGAGGACGCCGTCGCGCACCTCCCCGCGCCGGTAGACGGGGGTCTTGGTGACGTGGTCCGGGCCGAGGGTGACGTAGGCGGCCGCCCCGGAGAAGAGCTTGGTGACCGACGCCGGGGTGCAGAAGCGGTCGGGGTTGCGGGCGTAGACCACCTCACCCGACTTCGCGTCGACGAACAGCGCCCCCCACCGCGCCCCCTGGTAGTTCGGCCCGTCGAGGATAGCGTCGACGGCGGCCTGCTTCGGCGGGTCAGCGGCACCCGCGGCCGGGCCGGCGAGTATCACCGCGAGGGCAAGAAGCGTCGAGCGCATGAGAGGCACCGGGGGCGGGGAACGGGTCGGGTCCGGGGGCTGTTGTAGCGGCCCGCCCCGCCGCGGCCTCTTGCCGCCGCGTCCCGGCCGGCGTAGCGTGGACCCCGGTTCACTCCGCGCCGCCGTTCTTCAGCTAGCAGGTTCCGGCATGCCCGCGACGTGTGTGGTCGGCCTCCAGTGGGGGGACGAGGCGAAGGGCAAGATCGTCGACCTCTTGAGCGACGACCACGACTTCGTCGTCCGGTACAACGGAGGGGCCAACGCCGGCCACACGATCGTCTGGGGCAGCCGCACCTTCCGGTTGTCACTGCTGCCGACCGGGGTGTTGAAGCCGGCCGTCAAGTCCGTCATCGGCAACGGCGTCGTCGTCTACCCGCCGCGGTTCCTCGAAGAGGTCGATTCGCTCGCCGCGGCCGGTATCCCGGTCGGGGACAACCTGACCGTCAGCGATCACGCCCACGTCATCTTCCCGTACCACATGGAAGAAGAGCGGGTCGTCGAGGGGGCGAGCGACGGCGGGGCGCTCGGGACCACCGGCCGCGGCATCGGCCCGTGCTACCAGGACAAGGTCGGCCGTCGGTTCGCCGTCCGCGTCGGCGAATTGCTCGATGAAGACCACCTGCGTGAACGGCTGCAGTTCATCGTGCCGTACAAGAACCGGCTGATCACGGCCCTGGCCGGCACCTCCGGCGTAGCCCCGAAGGCGTTCGACCCCAAACAGGTGGCCGACGAGTTCATCGGGTACGCCGGGCGGATGCGGCCGTTCGTCACCGACACGAGTCGGCAACTGCACGCCGGGCTGGCGGCCGGCAAGAACATCCTGTTCGAGGCCGCCCAGGGTAGCCTGCTCGACGTGGACCACGGTAGCTACCCCTACGTGACCAGCAGCAGTAGCCTGCCGTCGGGCATCTGGGGCGGGACCGGGGTGCCGAGCCGGCAGGTGGCGCGGATCATCGGCGTCGTCAAGGCGTACACCACCCGCGTCGGCCGGGGGCCGTTCCCGACCGAGCTGGCCGACGCGACCGGCGAGCGCATCCGCAAGGTCGGCCGGGAGTTCGGCACCGTCACCGGCCGGCCGCGCCGCTGCGGCTGGTTCGACGCAATGGCCGTCCGGTACACGGCCCAACTCTCCGGGGCGGACGAGATCACCGTCATGCTGCTCGACGTGTTGAGCGGGCTGCCGGAACTCAAGTTGTGCGTCGGCTACACCCTCGACGGCGTGGACATCGACTACTTCCCGAGTGACGCCTACAGGCTCGAACGCTGCGTCCCCCGGTACGAAACACTGCCCGGCTGGGTGGAGGATATCTCGACCTGCCGGACGCTCGCCGACCTGCCGGCGGCGGCCCGGCGGTACGTCGACCGCATCAGCGAGTTAGCCGGGCTGTCGGTGGCCGTCGTGTCGGTCGGGCCGGACCGCGACCAGACGATCCGACTCCGGTGAGTGCCCCCGCCGATTACGCCCGCCGCGTCGGCCTCGACCCGGCCCGGCTGCCGCGGCACGTCGCCGTCATCATGGACGGCAACGGCCGGTGGGCGGTCGAGCGCGGCGAGCCGCGCGTCCACGGCCACCTGCGCGGGGCCGAGAGCGTCCGCCGGACGGTGACCGAGTGCTGCCGGCTCGGCGTCGGCCAGTTGACCTTGTACTGTTTCAGCGCCGAGAACTGGAAGCGGCCGGCCGCCGAGGTCGACTTCCTGATGGGCCTGCTGGCCGCGTACCTCGTCGACGAGCGCGACCTGATCCTGCGCGAGGACATTCGGTTCCGCGTCATCGGCCGCCGGAACGGGCTGTCGGCCGCCGTCCTCGCCGAGATCGACGCGAACACCCGGCTGAGTGCGGCGAACACCGGTCTAACACTCTGTCTGGCCATCAACTACGGCGGCCGGACCGAGATCGTCGACGCGGTGCGGGCCGTCGCCGGCCGGGTGGCGAGCGGGGAATTGGATGCCGACGCGGTTACCGACGCCGACATCGACGCGGCCCTGTACACGGCCGGGATGCCCGACCCGGACCTGCTGATCCGCACTGCCGGCGAGATGCGGTTAAGCAACTACCTGCTCTGGCAAATCTCCTATGCCGAGTTGTGGGTGACGCCGGTCTGCTGGCCGGACTTCACCCCCGAGGTGCTACACGCCGCCTTCCGCGACTTCGCCGGCCGGGACCGGCGGTTCGGCGGATTGGCGAATGTCCGTGGGGCGGCCGATGCTCCGTAAGCGGCTGGTCGCCGGCACCCTCCTCGCCGCCGCCGTCGGCGTGGTGCTTCTGCTCGACGGGCACACCGCACCGAATTACCCGGCATTGTTCACGGTCGCGATGCTGGCGGGCGTCCTCTGCACCCGGGAGTTGCACGGCCTGTTCGCCGCCGCGAGTCGGCCGGGCTTGGCCCTGACGACTCGCGGCGTGGTCGCGGTACTCGCCGCCAACTGGGTACAGCCGGTCCTCGCCGCCGCCGGCCTGCCGGCCCCCGTCAGCCCGTGGCACCCGGTGCTGCTCGCTTTCGCCGGATTCGTCGTCGCCGCGTTCCTGGTCGAAATGGCGACCTACGCCGGCCCGACCGGGGGCGTCGGCCGGATCGCTCATGCGGTTCTGGCTGTTGCTTACCTGGGCCTGCTGCCGAGCACGTTCCTGCAACTGCGGTGGTTCGACCCGCACGATTCGGGGTGGCTGCTGGCACTGGTTGTGTTCGTGCCGAAGTGCGGTGACATCGGGGCGTACACCACCGGCCGCCTGGTCGGTCGGACGCCGTTCGCCCCGCGGCTCAGCCCGAAGAAGACGTGGGAGGGGTTCGCCGGCGGCCTGGCCCTGTCGGTCGGAACCGCCATCAGCTTCGACACCGCGCACCCGCTCTTTCGGGGCGGCTGGCCCGAAGCCGTCGGGTTCGGCCTGGCGGTCGGCACGGCCGCCGTCCTGGGGGACTTGGCCGAGTCGCTGATCAAGCGGGAGTCGGGCCAAAAGGACGCCGCTTCCAGCGTGCCGGGGTTCGGCGGGGTTCTCGACGTACTCGACTCGGTCCTGTTCGCCGCCCCGGTGGCTTACGTGTGGGTCGCGGGGAATTACGCGATCCGATGACAGCCACGCCGCGACGAATGCCGAGAATCGTGGTAACCTGGCCGGGGGCGCGGGCGTCCGTCCGGACGTGCCCGGCGTCCCCGACCACCAGGAGCGGTGCCCGATGCCCGATTCCGCCGCGACCGTGACCAAGAACCTGACCCTCGACAGCCGCGACGAGGCGGTCGTCCTGTTCGGCCCGCGCGACACCTTCCTGCGCACCATCCGCGACGCCCTGGGCGTCCGGGTCGTCGCCCGCGGGGACATCCTCCAGGTCGACGGGACCGACGAGCAGGTGAGCCAGGCCGAGCGCGTCTTCCAGCAACTCCGGTCGATCCTCCGCAAGAACGGCCGGGTGACCGGCGAGGACGTGAAGCAGGTTCTCGACATCGTCCGCGGCGGGAACGTACGCGGCGGCCCGCTGTCGCTCGCCCCGACCGACAATGGCAAGTACCTCCGCCCCCGTACCGACGGCCAGGCCCGGTACGTCCAGGCGCTGAAGGGTCACGACATCTGCATCGCCGTCGGCCCGGCCGGGACCGGCAAGACGTACCTGGCCGTCTGCTGGGCGGTGACGCTCTTGCGCAGCGGGGCCGTCAAGAAGATTGTGCTGGTCCGGCCGGCGGTCGAGGCCGGCGAGCGACTCGGGTTCCTGCCGGGCGACCTGATCGCCAAGATCAACCCGTACCTCCGCCCCCTGTTCGACGCCATGAACGATGTCATGGATGTCGAGACGGTGAAGAAGTACATGGAGAGCGAGATCATCGAAATCCTGCCGCTGGCGTACATGCGGGGCCGGACCCTCTCCAACGCCTGCATCATTCTGGACGAGGGCCAGAACGCGACCGTCGCCCAGATGAAGATGTTCCTGACGCGGATGGGGATGAACTCGAAGGTGATCGTCACCGGCGACATGACGCAAGTCGACCTGCCGCGGACGATTCGGAGCGGCTTGCAGGACGCCGTTCACCGGCTGAAGGGCATCCCCGGCATCGCCGTCATGCACCTCGAAGAGTCGGACATCGTGCGTAACCCGCTGGTGGCGAAGATCGTCGCCGCCTACGACGACGAGGCCGTCCGGCGTGCGCCGCGGCCGGCGGTGCAGTAGAACGGGCAATCCTAGAGCCGGATGCTTCCGGGTTCTTCGGTGCCGCAAGCGCCCACGAACCCGGACGCTAACGCATCCGGCTCTCGTCGGTTACTTCTCGTCCGCGATCAACACCTTGTCGATGACGTGCATGACGCCGTTCTTGCACTGGATGTCGGTCTTGGTCACCTTCGCCCCGCCGATCATAATCATCTCGCCTTTGACTCTGATCTCGAAGTCATTTAACTTCTTGCTGTCCATCTTGATAACATCTTCAGCCACGAGTGACTTCTCAACGACGACATGGCCCAACACGAACTTGTTGAGGCGGGCCTTGTCGGCCATGAGGGCCTTGTACTTCTTCTCGCCCAGAGTGTTGCTCAGCGCCTTGAAGGCGGCGTCGGTCGGGGCGAACAGGGTAAACGGGCCGGTCCCCTTGAGGGTGTCGGCCAGGTCGGCCGCCCGGACGGCCTCGACCAGCAGCGTGAACTTCTTCGCCCCAACGGCCGTCGCGACGATGTCCTTCGGGGCTGGCGGCTCGCCCTCGGCACGGGCCGGCGCGGTGAGGAGGGCTATGGAGAACGCGGCGTGCAGCTTCAGCAACAACATGATGCTAGCTCCGGAGGGGGATCGACGCAGCCGGTCCCCCATCTATAGCCCGCCCCGCCGGGTTTTAACACCTGCGATTGAGCCGGCCCCATACGGGGGGTAAAATGCAGTGCCCGCCCCCGCAGGACCGCCCGCATGACGCCCCCTGCCCAGGACGGGCCGCCCGCTCCGCCGGACCCGGACGAACTGTTCGGCACCGAACTGTTCTCCGGGTTCGGCCCGAGCCTGTTCCGGCCCGCCGGCGAGGTGCCCGTCGGGCGGCTCGTCCGCGGCCGGGGGTCAGCCCGGCTCAAGAGTGGCGTCGGCGACCACGCCCCGCGCCACCCCGGCGTCTACGGGATGCTCGACGCCAAGGGGCGGGTCATCTACGTCGGCAAGGCGAAGGTGCTGCGGACGCGGCTGTTGAGCTACTTCCGCGAAAAGAGCCGGGACCACAAGGCCGGCAAGATCATCGACCACACCCGGACGCTCGTCTGGGAGGAGTGCGCCGACGAACTCGGGGCGTTGCTGCGGGAACTCGAACTGATCCGCCGGTTCAGGCCGAAGTTCAACGTCGTCGGGATGCCCGGCCCCCGGCGGTACGTCTACCTCTGCCTGACACGCGGCCCGGCCCCGGTCCTGACACTGGTCCGCCAACCCACGGGCAAGGAACTCGCCGCCTACGGCCCGTTCGTCGGCCGCAGCCGCGTCGCCGAGGCCGTCCGCCGGTTGAACGATACGTTCAAGCTGCGCGACTGCTCCCCCGCGACACCCTTGATGTTCGCCGACCAGCCGGAACTGTTCGGGGCGGACCGGACGCCGAAGTGCCTGCGTTACGAACTCGGCACCTGCCCGGGGCCATGCGCCGGGTACGGCACCCGCCGGGGGTACGCGGCCCACGTCCGGGCGGCCAAGGCGTTCCTCGACGGCAAGGATACCGGCCTCGTCTCGGGTCTCTTGAAGGATATGCGGATCGCCGCGACCGAACTCCGGTTCGAGCAGGCCACCGCCATCCGGGACCGGATGATGGTCCTAGAGTGGGTCCACGACCGGCTGGCATTCCTGCGGGCGGCCCGGCAGGGGGGGGCGTTCGCCTACCCGCACGCCGGCCCCGACGGCCGGACCCTTTGGTACTTCATCCACCACGGCACCATCGGAGCAGCCGTCCGGGAGCCGACGACCACCGCCGGAAGGGCCAGAGCCGTGGCGGTCATGGACCGGGTGTTCGCCGAGCCGGCCGGCGAGGTGACCGACCGGACGGTCGACAGCGTCCTCCTAGTCGCCGCCTGGTTCCGCAAACACCCCGAGGAGAAGGCGGCACTGCTGACCCGCCATCAAGCCTATGAGCGGTGCGGGGTTGCGTGCCCGGTCCTCGACCCGAACCCGGCCCCGGCCGTCGCCGCGGGACTGCCCGACGACCTCGACCCCCTTGCCTTTCGTAAGCGCCCGCGATAAGTTTTCGTAACGACGGCCCCCGCCCGGCACGGACTGCCTCGCGGCCCGCCGACAACTCGACCCTCACGCACCAACCCACGGACGGGCTTCCTGATGCGTTGTTTGATCCTCGGCGCGACCGGCCAAATCGGCTCCCACCTAGTCACCGCCTGCGACGAGCGCGGGCTGGCCCGGCTCGGCACCTACTACCGCTGGCGGAACCCCGACCACGCCCCGCTCGACCTGCTCGACGCCGCTGCGGTCGAGGACTTGATCGGTAAATACCGCCCCGACGTGACGTTCCTGGCCGCCGGGCTGACCGGGTCCGGGTACGCCGAGGCGTTCCCCGACGAGTGCCGGGCGGTGGTCGAAGGGGGCACCCGGGCCGTCGCCGAGGCCGTCGCCGCCCACGGCGGCCGGCTGGTGTCGTTCCACTCGGACGAACTGTTCGGCGAGTCAAAGGTGGCCTGCAAGGAACTGGACCCGGCCGCCCCGCAGAACGCCTTCGCCCGCGCCCACCACGTTGCCGAGGAGTGCATCCGCGGACTGCTGCCGGAGCGGCATCTTATCATCCGCACGAGCTGGGTGTTCGGGGCCGACGCCCGCCGGCGGAACGTCGCCTACACGGTCCTGCGGAAGTTCCGCCGGAACGAGCCGCACGCCGCCGACCCGGCCGCGCACGGCCACCCGACCTACGCCCCGGACCTGGCCGACGTGGCCGTCGAGCTGGCCCGCCTCGGCGAGACCGGCACCATCCACCTGGTCGGCCCGGACCGACAAACAGCGTACACGTTCGCCCACCTCGTGGCCCAAATCAACGGTTTTGACACGGACCTGGTTACGACCGCCGCCGACCCGGACGGCCCCCGGCCGAATGGGGTCTGGCTCGACCGGACGCGGATGCGGCAACTCGTCGGCCCCCGGGCGGTGCGGCCGACGGCCGACGGCCTACGCGGGATGCGGGCGGCGATGCGGGCGGTCCCGGCCCGGGCGGCGTAGGGCGGCCGGTTGCGTCGGCGGCCCTCCCCGGTCATACTGCCGGCCACGGCAGTCCCCCGGCGGAGGGCATTTTCATGCGCGCGGTGATGGCTACGCTCGTCGGCTTGATTTTCGCGGCCCACGCCCCGGCCGCCGACCCGTGGGGCGATCTCGCCCGGCAACGCGCCGACTACCGGACCGCGCTCGACCAGGTGCGTCAGGCCCACGGCGGCGTCCGCAAGCTGCCGGTGGTCGACTTCTTCCTGTTCGGCATGGGCGGCCGCACCAAGTACCTTTACACGACCGGCGAACTCCGCGACGGCCTGACGGGGAAGGTCGTCCGGTCGTGGCCGGTGGCCGAGGAGTTGATCGTCCCGCCGAGTTACGCCGTCGCCCTCAAGACGACCGCCGGCAAGCTCGTGGTCGTCCGGGAAGACGAGGTCGGGGTGTGGGTCGAGGAGGACGGCCGACGCGAATCCCTGACCGAGTCGCCGGTCAAACTTCCGGAGTTCACCGGCCACCCGCACCGGCTGGTGCTGCGGGTGTTGCACCAGGAACTCCTGGTCAACGTCGTCGGCGGCAAGCCGCTGCCGAACTACTTCGTCTATGCCAAGCCGTGGCACCGCGACGGGGCGATGATGGCGATGGCGTTCGCCCGGACCGGCAACGTCGGCGTCCTGAAGGAGTGGATTCTGGGCCTCCGCGACCCGTTCGACCGCAACAACAAGGGCGAGGCCGAAGCCGACAACCCCGGCCAGGTGCTGTACCTGGTGTCGCTCGTCTCGGACCGGTCGCACCCGGTGGTGCCACCGACGCTCGCCGCGCTGAAGGGGTTCGAGACCGGCAACCACATCCGGGGGCGGAGCGACTTCGCCCCCCACCCGGTCTACCAGACGCGGTGGGCCAAGTTCGGACTGGCGGCGCTGAAACTCCCCGACCCGTACACCGTCCCGGCCGTCGCCGACAGCTACGGGCCGCTCTTCTGGTGGGACAAGGCCGGCGGCGTCCCCGGCGAGAAGGTCACCGCCAGCGCCGACTACCCGTACCTGACGTGGGCCGGCAGCCACTCCACCGGGCAGAAGCTCGGCCGGCTGGCCGACCGCGACTACCCGCTGACCTGGGAGGCCAAGGCGAGCGAAGCCGACTACGCCGGCATGGCGCGCGTCCACCGGGCCTACGCCGAGCAGAAACTGTGCGCCCCGCACACCTGGCACGCGGCCGAGGCGTTCCTGTACCTGCTCGACGCCAAGGAGTGACGGCTACTTCACGTCCTGCCTGTAGAGCGTGATCCGCCGCAGCTTCTTGTCTTCGGCCGGGTCGGGCCAGGAGAGCGCGACCCCGGGCGGGTTGGCCGTGTCGCCCCGGACGCCCAGGGCTGCTTTGAGCCGCTCGTCCTTCTGGGTCAGGGTGGCGTGCGGGGCCTCGCCCTCTTCGAGGACCGCCCACCGGACCGTCGCGCCCGGCGGGTCCGGAGGCACCCCGCGGACGCTCCGGCCGGAGTAGTACTGCGCCCAGTTGTACGGGTCGATGACGACATGTGCTGGCGTCGCGTGCTGCCTCAGATACGCCCCGATCTCCCGGTGGCCGGCCCGCCCCTCGTGCAACATCTTGCCGGTCGCCGGCAGGCACGACGCGACGACGGCGGCCAGCGACACCCACCGCCAGATGTCCGACCCGAGGATTCTGCCGACGGCCGGCAGCCGGCCGAGCAACCGGGGCAGCTCTACCATCGCAAACGCGGCGTAGTAGGTGCCGAGGAGTACTACTGGGAGGGTGTGCCGGCCGGACACATACCCGGCTTTTCCCCCTGCCAGCGCCACCAGCAGGGCCAGGTTGCCGGCCCCCAGCACGAGCGTCACCCACAGGTGCGGGGCCGACCGCACCCGGCCGAGGGCCAGGCCGACGCCGACGAGGGCATACACGAATGCCCCGTAGTGGAACGTCTTGAACGCCTCCTGGAAGACCGCCCTCGGCACCCACAGCGCCTTGGCCCCATCGACCGCCGGGTCGAAGCTGGCGGCGAACAGCGGCCCGCCCACAACAGGTCGTGGGGCGGCGGCGTCCAGCAAGCCCTGACCGCCCGGCTTCCTGGTGAGCCCACCGATCAGCCCCATGTACGGCCCCGCCAGGACCGCTACCCCGACCAGGACCGCCGCTAGCCGGCCGAGCGTCACGCGGATGGTCGCCCGGCCGGCTAGGCATAACATGACGACCGTCGTCGCCACCGCCAGGCCGGCCATCATTCCCTCCGGTCGGACCAGATACGCCGCCCCGGCCGCCAGCCCGGCCAGGAAGAACCGGCCGGCGGAGGGCGTCAACACCGCCGCCGTCCCGTAGGCGGCGGCCGTCGCATAGAACAGCAGATACCAGGACTCGGTCAGCCCGTCCGAGGTCACCCGGGCAACCACGGGCAGCACTTGTAGCATGGCAGCCCCTGCGAACCCGGTGAACCGGCTGAACAATAGGCACCCGAGCCAGTAGCTGGGGAACACGAGCAGTACCGCGGCCGCGGCCGACGCTACCTGGGTACTCTTGAGCATCTGGTCGGGCAAATCCCAGGGGGTCGCGGCCCGGACGACCTTCGACGCGGCCAGGACGGCCAGCGGGTACCCCGGCGGGTGCGGCGGCTCGCCGTGGGCGACCACGTCGGCCAGGGTCGCGCACGGGACGGGCGTGACGGCCGCGGCCGGGGATTCGTATTGGAGGGCGAGTTGCGCGAACCCGATACTGTCCCGGGCGGTCGTTGAAGTGCGGGCCAAGAGCCAGCCGTGTACGGCGAGACTGACGACCAGGAGTACGGCGACCCGGGCGACGCCTCCGGACCAGATCGACCCCGCCTGCGGCCCCGCGTCGGGGCGGCCACCGGTGGGGGTAACGGTCGCCATGCCGGCCTTCCTGACTGTCGCAGCGGAAGCCCGCAACGCGGGCGGTGGAAGGGTGGATGGTAGGCGACCGGCCCGGGCGGCGTCAAGGTGGAGAGCCATCAGCCGTCGGCTCTCGGCCCTCGGCAAGAGTCGAGACGGCCGGTTTAGATGGTGGCCGCCGGCTGACTGCTCCCTGCCGATGACTCTCCGGAGGACGAGATGGCCGCGCTTGAGGTGACCCCGACGATCACGGTCCCGGACGGGGAGTGGGAGTGGACGTACGCCCGGGCCGGCGGCCCCGGCGGCCAGAACGTGAACAAAGTCGCGTCGAAGGCGCAACTCCGGTGGGCGATGGCCGCCAGCCCGAGCGTGCCGCCGCCGGTCAAGACCCGGCTAGCCGCCGCCCACCCGGCGCATGTGACCATCGACGGCGACTTCCTGGTCGTGTCGCAACGCTATCGGGACCAGGAGCGGAACAGGGACGATTGCCTGATGAAACTCGCCGCCATGCTCCGCCGGGCGGCCAACCCGCCCGCGGTCCGGCGGCCGACGAAGCCGTCGAAGGCGAGTAACCGCCGCCGCCTGGCCGACAAAAAGCACACGGCCGAACGCAAGGCCGGCCGCAAGGGGCCAACTGGGGAGTGATGGGAACAGGCAGCGCCCGGGGACTGCAGTCCCCGAGCTTTCGGGGGCACACACCTCACCAAGTCCGCCCTAATCCGCGACCTTCTCCCCAAGTGCCCCGGCGATCCCCCGCACCAAGGTATTGCTCGGGGCGTTTGACTGGTGATACCCCAGCATACCCTTCATAACTTCGTAACTCGACAGTGCCCCGATGAACACGAACGGCAATGTCATCAGCAGCACGACGGCCGGGAGCGCCCCCCATCGGGCCGGGGCGGCGACGACTGCCGCCGGGGTCGCGGCCCGGCCGTAGTCATCGTCGTCATCGAGGTCGGCCAGGTCGCGGCCGGCGGCCGACGTGTTCCGCGAACGTCGCTTGGGCGTCACCGCTTCGGCGTCGTCTTCGTCCACAGCCTCCAGGTCGGCGTCCTCGTCGACCACCATGACCGCGTCGCCTTCGTCCTCGACCAGTTCGACTTCTTCATCCATGGCCACCTCGAACTCCTCGCTGGCGTCCGGGTCGACCGCCACCAGGTCGGCCCCGGACTCGTCGTCCATTGCCGGCAGCTCGAAGTCGGTCTCGAACATGTCCCCGTCGCCGACGCTGCCGTCGGCGTGCGGGGCGAGCGACGAGGCCACGCCGTCGGCCACTCCGGAGTTGCTGTCGAGGGTCAGCTCGAACTCGCTGTCCGAGTCGGCCGGGCCGGGCGGCTTGGCCGGCTTCTTCCCCCGGCCCTGGCCCGCGAGGGTACTCTGCGCGCCCGGCGGGTCGAGGGACAACTCGAAGTCGATGTCCGAGTCGCTGTCCGCCGGCACCGCGGCCTTGCCGAGCGGCCCGGTCTTCGGCGGCTTGTTCCGCTTCTCGAGCGACACCCCCGAGTCAGACGGCTTGCCCAGGTTGATCCCGCTCTGGCCGCCTTTATTCTCGCCGGCCAGGCCCGTCCCGCCGAGGTCGACTTCGTCGCTGGAGTCGCCGGACAGTTGGAACTCGAACGAGTCGTGGTCTGGGTCAACGCTCAACTCGAACTCGCTACTCGAATCGTCCTTGGCCGGTGTCGGGCTGGCGGCCGGACCGGGAATCTTCCCCACCCCCGGCTTGTTCGACATGCTCTTCGGCCCGAGCTTGCCGGTCAGGCCGCTCGCCTTGATGACCGCGCTGCCCGGCCCGGCCAGGTCGAGGTCGATCTCCTCGGTCGGCAGCGTGGCGTTCGGGTCGTAGGCCCGGGCCGGGGCCGGACTCAAGTCGAGCCGGACATCCGAGTCCGACCCGGACTGCTTCGGCCCGCCGGCCGAGAAGATGTCATCGCCATCGTCCGCCAGGGCGAGCGGCTCGGGCGGGTTCAACCGGGCCGTCTTGGGCATCGGCCGCGGGGCGGGGTCGGCGGGCAGACTGAAAATCAGGTCGTCACTCGACTCGGCCGGGTCGGCCCCGACCGGGCCGAGGGGGAACCCGGGGTCGCTGGCCGCCCCGAGGGTGCGGGCCAGTTCGTCGATATCGACCGCGCGGAACCGCACGGTCGGACCGTCCCGGAACGGGCGGAGGGCGGTGAAGGCCGTCTCGGTCTTGAGCCGCCGCTTGAACTCGTCGGCTGGCATACCGAGCCGCACGGCGGCTTCGTCCAGGGTGTAGAACTGAGCCATGGGTGTCTCGGGCGGGGGACGGGGCGAGTGCGGCGCGCCGGGGTCGGACGACTATGTCTATCTTTCCCGATTTTACCTGCCGGGGAAACCCTCTCCTCCAAAGATTTTCGGCCCCACCCGTTCCACCCCGCCGGTCCGGCCGGCTGCACCAGTCCACCCGATCGCCCGGTCGGCCGCAGCGGGATCAAAAGCGTGTGAAATCGCCCTTCCCTATCCGGCTGGGCCGGATAGGATTCATGTCGATGGGGGCGTAGCTCAACTGGTTAGAGCGCCGGACTGTCGCTCCGGAGGTTGTGGGTTCAAGTCCCATCGTCCTCGCTAGTGACTGGTGTTGACTGATGGTGACAAACCCCTGGTATTCTGGGGGTTTCGTCGTTTCCACTGGGGCGCTTGCTGCCACCTCTGTTGTGCCAGTTGATGCCACGAACTGCCCCTGAATGACCGCGGGCTGTGCAAACTGTGTGCAAACCGGCGGTCCGGTCAGGGTCGGCAATTTGCCGACCGCCGCCGTAAGATCGTTCAGGTTGCGGTGAGAGTAGCGGGCGGTCAGTTCCGGCTTGGAGTGGCCGGCCAGCACCTGCAAGGTTCGCAGGTCGATGCCCGACCGACCGCCCAGCGTCAGGAAACTGTGCCGCAGGGCGTGCAGGTCGGCGTACAGAGGGCCATCGGGTCCCTGCACCACGTAGGGGATACCGGCGGCGGCCAAGTCCCCGCGGATCATCATGGCCCCGCGCCGGCCCGACGCCCACGTTCCGCCCCAGACCGGTGCGTCGGCCACGCGGCCGGCCAAGTAAAGGACGAGCGCGGCCGCCGTTTCGGGCGGGAGCGGCTGAACCTTCCGGGTGCGGGACTTGTTGAACCGGGCCGGCAGCGTGACCGTCGGCTCGGTCGCCGTCAGATTGAAATCGGCCGGGGTGAGGCCGGCCAAGGCACTCGCCCGGAACCCCGTCGTGGCCGCGGTCAGGTACAACGCCCGCCGCGCCGGCCCGTCCAGGCCGCGGAACGTCCTGCGGCTTCCCCCGGTCGCGGCGAGCAGTCGCCGCAGTTCGTCCGCACTCAACTCCCGCCGCGCCCGCCTCACGTCGGTTGCGGTGCCGACCAGTTCGAGGGCATCAAGGGGGTTGCACGGCAATCGCTTGGCCCGTACCAACCACCGCATGAACCCCCGCACGGCCCGGACGTGGTGGTTCAGGGTTTCCGGCGACCAGCCCCGCCCCTGGAGCGCGGCCAGCCGTTCCACGGTCGCCCGCGGCAGCCGCCGCGCCCTGCCGTTGCCGCTCGCCGGCAGGCCGTGGCGAGAGAGCGACGCCCGTAGCGCGGTCCCGCTGACGCCGAGTACGGCCGCCGCTTGGGCCGGGGTGAACTCGGCCCCCGGCGGGACCGCCGCCCCAGCCCCGTCCCGCCGCCTTCCCCTCAACCATTCGGCCGCCTGCCCGGCGTCCAGGTCGGCGGCCGCAGCAAACCCACACCCGCCCAACATCGCCGAGATGCGGGCAACAATCTGTAGGACGTGGGCTGGGGTGTCACCCTTGGCGTCCAGTGCGGCGGCATAGTCGGTCAGGTGGTCATCCAGGGGCCGGAGGCGGTGGCCGGCGAACGGGTCGGCCAACCCCGCCCGGTCAAGGTCGGCGTCGGCCAGGTGCTTGCGGAGCAGGCGTTCGGCGACCGCCTTGTCCGTGCTCAACGGGACGTGCTTGCCCTCGACTGCCCCGTACCACCGCCGGGACGTGACCGTCACCCTTTCGGCCCCGGGGGTGCCGACCGGCACCCTCTTGCCGGCGTGTTGCCAACTTGTCGTCTGCTTGCGGAACACTGACGGCATGGTCGCTCCTACTGGCGGCCGGGGGCAAGCCCCGGCCGTGGAAGACTGATGGATTGTAAACCGCCGGGGGAGAAAGCGCGACCGGCGTTGGGTGACTTTCAGTCCCCGTCCGGCCCGGCCTCATGGCCGTCATCGCCCCCATCGTGCGCGCCAGGCCGTGGCGATGGGGGCGATGACGGCGATGCCGACCGGCGGACGAGGAACTCGTTTTTCTGGTAGACACCCCACCTCTTTCCGCGGCCGCCCTCCCCGACGTGATCGAGGAACAGCCCGTCGAACACACGGCGGGCGAACGTCCGGAGCCGGTAGCCGAGTTTCTTGGCGTCGAGGTGCCCGGCCACGTCCTCGACGGCCGCCCGGACCGCCGAATCGGTCCGCCCGGCCTCCACGATTTCGCCGGCCGTGCGGCCTTCCCGGTGTGGGTCGATCCGGATCAACTCCCGGAGCAATTCCCCCATCGCGTCGGCGTCCCGGTCCGCGCGGCTGAGCAATTCCTGCCGCGTGTCGCCGGGGTCCGGCAGCCCGGCCCACACCAGACACTCCCGAACCAAGTCCGACCACTCCTCGAAGCTGCCCCAAGGGGGTAGCCCGACCGTCGGCCGGCCGGCCATGTGCCACCCCCGCAGGATCTTCAAGACGGCCGACAGCAACCGGGCGCGGTGTCGGCGGACGTGCTGCCGCAACTTGGGGTGCCGGAACCCGGACTTCAGCTCGGGCCGTTCGTCGGGGGTCTCCAGCCGGACGTGGCACGTCCGGCGGCCGGTGTCTGCCCGCAGCTCGCAATTGTTCCCGGTGGCGTACCAGCACACACTCAGCGGCCCGTCGTAGGTGCGGTTGCTCCCCAGGAGTCGGTCCTTCCACCGGTCGCTCGTCAGGGCGGCGTCCAGCACGCCGTTGCCGACCGGGCCGGAAAGGTTGTCGAGCAACACCGCCCGCTCGCCCTCCGCGGCGAGCGTCGTGATACGCTTTCTGAGTTCCTCCGCGTCGTTGGTGAACGACATGACCGGGAACCGCCCGCCCAACACGATCAAGGCGATGAGGTCGGCCAACAGCCCCTTGCCCACGCCGCGGACGTTGCCGTCGATGAGGAACATCGGGGCCGGGCCTGCGAACGCGGGCCACGCCGGCAGGGTGAGCAGCCCGGCCAGCCAGGCGGCCCGGTGGGCGGGCGACTCGAACGGGAAGTCGCACACCACGTCCAACAGAGTTTCGACCGCCGCCATCACGTCTGTCCGGTCCGGGCGGTCGGGCACGGACAGGTCCAACCCGGGGGCCGGTCGCACCAACAACCCGGTGGGCCGGTGGTATCCGGCGGTGCAGAGGATGTCGCCGTCGGGCAAGAACACCGGGTAGGACACCACCCCCGCAAGTCGCGGCAGGCCCCGCCACTGCCCGCGCGCGGATACGGCGGCGACGGCCCACCCCGGCGGGGCGGCCGGTTGCTCCTCGTCTCCGTCTTTACGGCGGACTACTCGCACCCAGTCGGCCACGCGACTGAGCCGGTCTTGAACGAGCGGCACCGGCAATTCCCGCACGAGCACCGCGCCGGCCTGGCGGCGGATGTCGGCGTCGTCCGGCGAGTCGGACGACTGCTCCACCACCTGGACCAGCACGCCGCCCCGGTGGTACACGTCTCCGGCCCGCGGCAACGCTGCGGCCGCCTCGTCGTTCACGCGCCCCTGGTCGCAGCCGATGACGATCACAGGGCGGTCACCGGCCCCCTTCGTGTTCCCGATTCCGGACCCGGTCCGGGCGTCGGCCCGGCGGCCGCGGGGGGTGTAGAACTCGGTCCGGCCATCGAGCGCTTTGGCCAACGTGCGTTCCCGGTAGTCGGCCCGATCCCACTTGCTCCGGTAGAGGGCGGACCGGCGGAACACTGCGTTCAGGCGGGCCGGGTCGGGGAAGTAGAACCCGAGTCGGGAGCAGAGCGCCAGGTCGGCCTCGGACGCCGACCCGTAACCGGTGGTGTCCCCGTCCCACAGCCGGCGGAGCCTGTCCCCGCCCTTCGCCCGGAACGCGACCGCAAGCAGCTCATCGTCGCCCGGGTCGGAACCGACGGTCGTGCCGGCCGCGGGGGGCGGGGCACCGGGGGGGTGGCCCGGGCCGGCTGTGTCGGTGGGCGGGAACAGCCGGGCGTACAGCGCATCGACGGCGTCCTGCCGCGCGGGCGGCTCGGGCCGGGAGTCGGGCAGCACGTCGCCGGTGACCGTGAAGTACCGGCCGCGGTCGTACAGTTCGATGTCCCCCGTGCGACACCGGGGGCCGGGCTTCACAGCCGCCACCAGCACTTTCACCCCCGTCCCGCTCGGAGACACCTCCGCGTACCCGTCCAGGGCGGCGACGATCTCGGCCGCCCACGGGGCGATGTCGCCGGTGGCCGGGTCGCGGCAGTCGTCCAGGTCGATGCCGAGCAGCCCGACGGCGGCCAGCGTCACCCCGACCCCGTCGACTTCGCCGGCGGACAGGCGGGCGAGCGCCGCCGCGAACGGGCCTAGTGCGGCCGGGTCGGTCACGTCACATTTCTTCAGAGTTCGGGCGGACAGCGGCGGCTTGGTCCACCCCTGCCCCGGCCTGTGCCACCACCGCCAGCACAGCCATACGTCCTGTGCAGTGAGGGACGGGGGCAGCCGGTCGGCGTGGACCGGCGGGGCCGGCGGCTTGTCCGGCGAGTCCTTGACGGCTTTCTTGCGGCCGGGGCCGCGGTAGGCGGAGTCGGTGGTCATCGTCGCGTTCCTCATAGCGTGGGTGCGTAGCGGGGCCGGACCGGGCGGTGCCGGGCGGCAGGCGGGTCGAGTCCAGACGTTGGGCGAGCTTCCGTCAGCGGCCGGGGGAGCGCCGCTGCTTCGGGCAGTTGTCGGACAGCCAGCGGTCGATGAGTCGGCGGGGCCAGCGGGTGACCGCGCCCATGCGGACGGCGGCCGGCAGGCGGCCGTCCGCCTCCATCCGCCAGACCTGCCGCTTGCTGACGCGCAGCAGGCCGGCCAAGTCGTCGGCGGTGTACAACTCGGCGGCGAGTTTGCCGAACGGGTCAGGGGAAGTGGTGTACGTCACGGTCATCTGCTCTCCCGCGAGAGCGCCGTGCGGCGGGGCCGACCGGCACCGCTCGTCGCACGGACGCTACCAACCGGAAACCGGATAGGAGCGGATGAGCGGATTCGTGTAGTCGGTGACGGGTGATGGCCTGCAACGCAGGGAAATGACATGCACGGATATCCGCAGAGTATCCGGTTGCAATCCGGTTCACTGAACCTCGTTGGCCCTCACAACGCTTCGGCCGACGATACGCTCTGCCCGTCGGGAGTTTTTCCCGGTACCGCACGCCCGCTGACCCGTGCGGACGTACCGCTCCCAGGTATCGAACGCCGGGATTTTCTCACCCTTTTCCAAACGACCTTTGAGCCAATTGTATAGCTCAAGGTTGGTCGCTGTCGGACCCAACCCGGACTCACGAGAGGCGTGAGAATACTGGGAGTACGCTAGCTGCTGACACCTGGGGAGTTGTTCTAGACTGCCCGAATTATCATCCGTCCGTCGTGGCGAGTCGAGATTCTCGACGCCCAGGAAGCCAGCACCGGCTTGGACAACCGGACGGCCGTGCGCGGCGGAAACGGCGGCCAACGCCGCCGCACGATCTTCCAAAGTGAACCAGGGCACTTGGGACACCGCCTGCTGGTCCAAGTCGAAGGCCGTGTCCGCGCTGTACCCACGGATGAACCGGTCGATCGCCAGCACTGACGCCAGGAACGGGTTGCCGCCCTGCCACTTCGCGTACAGCCACTCGCGGTGCATGGGATACACGCACAGGTTGAAGTTGTCCGGGCACGCGAGCCACAACAAGTCGAGCCACGCCGCCAAGGGTGATGTCCGCCCACTGGTTGATGTCCACCGGATCGGCAGGAGGGGCACCGACGGACGGAGGCGCGCCGGCCAAGCGCGGGCGGCGTGGGTGGCCAGGTCGATGAACACGCGGTGCGGTTCCCGCTCGCCCCACGCCTCCGCATCCAACCCGGATGTCGAGTCGTAGGGCCGCTCACTCTCTTTCGCCCGCATCCTGAGCCGGTCGTGTAGGTTGTGGGATTCCGTCTGCCGATTCTCGCCTGCGACGAACTCCGGCGATTCATAGTCGCACGCGGTCAGTTCGTAGTTGAGGTCGAGCCACCCGACGGAACGGGTGTTGAAGGCTTCCCGAAGGCTCTCGAACTGTAGCCGCCACGCACCGTCCTCTGGAGCCGGGCTGCGCGGTAGTGACGCCTTGGCGGCCGCCAGACGACGCGCGAGCACGGAGCACGCCGGCAGCAGGCCCGGCACGACGACTGAGGGGGCCGGCCGGGTCGGCCGCGACGGGTACTTCCCCTCAGACGCCAAGATCAACCAACTCAACTCGGGCTGCGCGGCGTCCGGGCAAGCCAGCCGACCCGCCGCCCAGCACAGCCACAGGAAGCCGTTGAAGGATATGAAGTTGTGTGGCTTGGGTTCAAGTTCCTCGACGATCCAATAGCCGTAGCCGGTCGTCGCATGGGCCGAGTTCTCGGCCCAGATTCGCCACGCCGGCGAAGGACGCCCGTTCCAAAGTGGCCGGTGCGTGTGCAATGCGAGTTGGTAGTCGGCCCGGCGGGCGATAGCGTCGAACCGGTCCGCCAGCGCGGACCACGCGGCCGATGACATGGCTTGCGTTCCTGGGGCCGGGCGACGCCCGCCGCGGGGGAACGCGGTCCCGCGGCGGGCGGACGCCCCGGCGGGTAGCTACTCCCGCCGTCCGGACTAGCCGGATGTCCAAGTGTACCCGCTTGCACAAGTTCGGTGCAAGCTTACCCGCCCACCTGCAACACCTTCAGCACCTCGTCGCCGAAGTGGTTGACCACCTTGACCGCGATCCGGCCCGTCGCCGGGGCCGGGAACGGCCGGCTGGTCGTGCGGTACAGCCCCTCCCAGGCGGCCTCGTCCACGTCGGCCTTCAAGGCTTTACGCAGCTTTTCGTAGGGCTTGTCGGCCCCGCAGAAGTACGCATGCCGCACGAAGAAGCTGGCCCCGTCGTAGGCCGTGTCGATGAACCAGCAGGCGATGTCGTCGGTCCCGCCGCTGCGGACCTCGCCCGTCGCCGGGTCGAACACGTCCACCCCGTTGACCGTCAGCGTGTAACCGCCCTCGCCCTTCACGAGCGTCACGTCCGGCTCGCCGAAGACGGTGAACAGGTTGCCGGCCCCGGTCTTCTTCAACAACTCCTCGCCCGCCTCGCCGCCGAACATCGCCAGGTCCGGGTTGATCCGCACCGGCAGCACCCGCAGCTTGCCGAACCGC
>JAABUN010003997.1_pt1 | contig 21208 bp, 18 predicted proteins | sample 5559311 | NCBI WGS metagenome assembly JAABUN01 (sample SAMN10711877, study PRJNA513370) | rock metagenome | isolation source: Antarctica rocks | place: Antarctica: Victoria Land, Siegfried Peak sud
TGTTGCATCACTATGCACAACGACTCACGCGTTGCCTCACGCCCTCATGAGCTCAGGTGAGTGCCCCGCCATCCGCCATGGTCAGCCTCTGTAGCAGGCGGACACAAGCTCGCCCCTGGGCGTCCTGGAAGGCACGAACGGTAGGGAGTCCGGGCGGAGGCGGCCTGGTCGCTGCCTCCGCGAAGTAGCCGCACATCCCGGCCAGCACGCCCACGATGTCCTCCCCGCTCGCCCCCATCGCATGCACATCAGGCAGGTACGCCGGGGCGTCGACGCCGCCGTAGAGCTCAAGGTTGACCAGCAGCGTGACCGCGTCGAACCACGGTGTCCCCCGGCTCGCCCACGGCCAGTCGACGATCCGCACCCGACCCTCCGGGGTGACCAGCAGGTTGTCCGAGCGCGTGTCCATGTGCACGACCGCCGCACCGGCCAGCCGCGGCAGCACGGTCTCGCTGCGCGCGCCGAGGTCGTCGAGCCGGTCGGCCAGCCACGGGTCGAGACCGTCGGGCGGCGCGCCGGCGATGCGGCGCCACGCGGCGAACATGTCGGCCAGCTGGTCCTCCAGGGCCGGCCAGTCGCTCGGTGCACCGTGCCCGCCCAGTTCTCCCAGCGCGGTGAAGGTGGCCCGCACCTCATCGTCCTGCCACGGCACCCGCGGGTGGCGCCCCTCGACGTCCTCGATGAGCAGTGCCACCCAGTCCCCGTCGTCGTACGACGCCAGCAGCTCAGGCACTCCCACGCCCTCTGGCATCGCGGAGAGCACGGTGACCTCTCGGCGGAGCAGCCCGGGGCTGTTGGCGTTCTGCACCGGGCTGACCGCCTTGACGAACCCGCGGCGACCGTTCGCTGCGACCACCCGCTGGGCCACACCCGGTGAGAAGCCACCAGGCTGGGAGCGCGCGTCGACCACCTCCGCCTCGAGGACCTGCTCCACCCAGTCGTGCACCACAGCGGGCACTTCTGCCCAGGCCAGGCGTGCGCCATACGGTTGGATCTCGCTCATCTCAGCCCGCGACGGGGTCCTGGTCACCCCACGGCCGTAGCCGGAGCATCCGCGCGCCGTCCGCTAGGCCCTGCTCGACCCGCTCACGCAGCACGTCGGGGGTGTCGGAGCCGGCCCGCACCATCCGTCCGGACCAGGCGTCGAGGTCACCGGAGGCCAGCGCCAGCAGCAGTGCGGTCACCTCGGCGGGGTCGGTCCACTCGGTGCGGTCGCGGTGCATGTCCATCGCTTCGGTCATGTCGGTCTGGACCACCCCAGGCGCCAGGTCGAAGGCAAGGACGCCGTGCTCGGCGCCCGCGGCAGCCGTGCCACCGGTGATGCGCGCCAGGGCAGCTTTGGAGGCGGTGTATGCCGTGAGCACCGGGTTCTCGCGGGTGCCGGCGCCGGAGTTGATGTTGACGATCCGACCCCCGCCCTGGGCGATCATCACCGGCACGACCGCTCGGGTCATCAGGAACGGGCCCCGCACGTTGGTCACCAGCACCTGCCACCACTGGTCGACATCGGCCTCCCAGATCGGCACCTCGTCCTCGATCAACCCGGCGTTGTTGACCAGCAGGTCGATCCGGCCCAGCTCGGTCTGCACCCGCCGGACGGCTCCGGTCACGGCGTTCTGGTCGGTGACGTCGCAGGGCAGTGGCAGCACGATGGCACCGGCGTCGCGAAGCTGCTCGGTGACCTCGCTCAGCGAGCCAGCGCTGCGGGCCAGTGCGGCCACGGCATACCCCTCGTCGGCGAGGGCGGTGGCCAGATGCGCGCCGATACCGCGGGAGGCGCCGGTGACGAGCGCCACTTTGGCTGGTCCGGTGGGTGGCATGGGTCTCTCCTCAGCGTTGGGTGGCGCCGTGGTCACGGACGGCGTGCGCGACGGCTGCGTCACGAGCGGCGTTGACCTCCTCGGTGCGCAGGGTGCGGTCAGGGGCGCGGAAGGTCAGCCGGAAGGCCAGCGACTGCTGGTCGGCGCCGATCTGATCGCCACGGTAGACATCGAACAGCAGCATCGACTCCAGCAGTTCGCCGGCGCCGGCCCGGAGCGACTGCTCGACGTCGTGGTAGCGCACCGACCGCGGCACGGTCAGCGCGATGTCGGAGGTGGCGACCGGGTGGGTGGAAATCGGCCGGGCCTGGATGATCCCGGTGCTGGCGGCGATCAGCACCTCCAGGTCGAGCTCGGCCGCGACGGTGCGCTCGGGCAGCCCCAGCTGCTGGACCACCTTGGGGTGCAGCTCGCCGGCATACCCGACGGTGGTGCCGTCGGCGAGGGCAAGCTCGACGCAGCGGCCCGGGTGCCACGGAGCGCGCTCGGTCATCGACCGCTCGAGGTCGGCCCCGAGCGTCTCCGCCACGCTCTGCGCCCACGCCACTGCGTCCAGCGACGTGGCAGCGCGGCCCTCGCCCCACCACCCGGATCGCTCAGCCTGGCCCGCCGCGACCATGGCCAGATGCCAGGGTTGGTCGGGGACAGCGGCCCGTATGACGTCCAGCGTCGCGTCGTCGGGCCGGGCGCCGACACCGGGGACGGGGGCCTGGGCGCCGTCGACCGGGCGGGTGACGGTGTCGATCTCGAAGAGGGCTACGTCGCGGCTGCCCCGCGAGACATTGCGACGCAGCGCCTCGGACAGGGTCTGCAGCAGCTCGGTGCGCATCAGCGGCGCCTCGTCGGACAGGGGGTTGGCCAGCCGCAGGGCGGCGCGGCGCTCGTCGTCGGCGGCCAGACCGAGGTCGTCCAGGCGATCCTGGCCGATGAACGGGTAGGTCAGCACCTCGACCAGCCCCTGCGCCGCGAGGGCGGTGGCCACCAGGCGGCGGGCCCGTTGGCCGTGGGTCAGGCCGCGACCCCCGGGGGCGGCCGGGACGATCGAGGGCACCCGGTCGTAGCCGTCGATCCGGGCGACCTCCTCGACCAGGCCGGGCCCGTCGGTGAGGTCCGGGCGCCAGGACGGGGCCAGCACGTCGACGACGCCTGCCTCGTCATCGGGGCCCGCGTCGGTCTCGGTGACTTCGCAGCCGATCTGGGTCAGGATCTCGCGGACCCGGCGCTCGCCGTAGTCCACGCCGGTGTAGCGCTCCGGCAGGTCGAGCCGCACGGTGAAGCCGGCTCGCTCGGGGCGCTGGTCGACGTCGGTCACCTTGGCGTCGGCGGTGCCTGCGCCGAGCTCGACGAGCAGGTCCACCGCCAGCTGTGCGGCCGCGTCGGTGATGTCTGGGTCGACCCCGCGCTCGAACCGCTTCGACGCCTCGGTGGAGAGCCGGTGCCGCCGGGCGGTGCGGGCCACCGTGCGGGCGTCGAAGTGTGCCGACTCGATCAGCACGTCGGTGGTGGAGGCCGATACCTCGCTGGACTCCCCGCCCATGACGCCGGCCAGGGCGAGCACAGTCTCTGTCTCTCCCGGCGCGCCACCGTCGCAGATCAGCAGGTCCTCGGGGTCCAGGGTGCGGGTGACGTCGTCGAGCGTGCGCAGCGTCTCCCCCGGCTGCGCACGGCGTACCACGATCGGGCCGCCGAGGCTGGGCAGGTCAAAGGCGTGCAGCGGCTGACCCAGCGCGAGCATCACGTAGTTGGTGACGTCGACGGCCAGCGAGATGGGCCGCATACCGGCCTCGGTGAGCCGGGTGGCCATCCACCGGGGGGTATGCCGGGACAGGTCCAGCCCGCGGACGATCCGGGCGACGTAGCGGTCGCACCCGGCGACGCCCTCGAGCGGGGCGGCGTCGGCCAGCTGCACGGCATACCCGCCGGTTGTGGCAAGGGCGACGGACAGGTTGGCGGGGTCGGTGAATGCGGCGCCGGTGCTGTGCGAGTACTCCCGTGCGATGCCGCGCATGGAGAAGCAGTAGCCGCGGTCGGGGGTGACGTTGACCTCGACGACCTCACGGTCCAGGCCGAGCCAGCATATCAGGTCCTGGCCGGGCTCGAGGTCCTGAGCGGCCTCGCCGAGCAGCTCGGTGAGCACGATGATGCCCTCGTGGTCGTCGCCGAGGCCCAGCTCTCGGGCCGAGCAGATCATGCCCGCGCTGACGTGCCCATAGGTCTTGCGGGCGCTGATCGCGAAGCCGCCGGGCAGCTCGCCGCCGGGCAGGATGACCGCGACCAGGTCATCGACCCCGAAGTTGTCGGCTCCGCAGACGATGCCCTGCGGCGTACCGTCACTAAGGCGCTGACCGTGGTCGCCCACGTCGACCTGGCACCAGCTGATGGTCTTGCCGTTCTTCTGCGGCTCCTTGGTCAGCTCCAGCACGCGGCCGACCACCAGCGGCCCGGTGACTTCGCCGCCGTGCAGGCACTCCTCCTCCAGCCCTACCCTGACCAGGTCGGCGGCGACCTGCGCCCCGGTGGCACCGTTCGGCAGGTCCACGAGCTCGCCCAGCCACTCCAACGGAACCCGCATCAGACCTCCAGTCCGAACTGTGCGTTGAAGCGCACGTCGCCCTCGATGAGCTCGCGCATGTCGGCGATGCCGTGGCGGAACATCGCCGTGCGCTCCACCCCCATGCCGAAGGCGAAGCCCTGGTAGCGGTCGGGGTCGACGCCGGTGGCCCGCAGCACGTTGCGGTGCACCATGCCGCAGCCGCCCCACTCGATCCATCCGGTGCCGCCACACGTTCGACAAGAGAGGTCGTCCCCGCGGCAGACGAAGCAGCGAAGGTCCATCTCGGCACTGGGCTCGGTGAACGGGAAGAACGCGGGGCGCAGCCGGCTGGTGATCCCCTCCCCGAAAAGCTCGGCGGCCAGCCGGTCCAGGGTGCCCTTGAGGTGGGCCATGGTCAGCCCCTCGTCGATCGCCAGGCCCTCCATCTGGTGGAAGACCGGGGTGTGGGTGGCGTCGAGCTCGTCGGTGCGGAACGTCTTGCCGGGCACCGCGACATACAGCGGGACTCCCCGCTCCAGCAGCGACCTGGCCTGCACCGGAGAGGTGTGGGTGCGTAGCACGAGGCCGGCGTCGGCGGGCTCGACGAAGAAGGTGTCCTGCATCTGCCGGGCCGGGTGGTCCTTGTCGAAGTTGAGCGCGTCGAAGTTGAGCCACTCGGCCTCGACTCCCGGCCCCTCCGCGATCTCCCAACCCATGCCGACCATGACATCGGCCATCCGCTCCGCGGTCAGCGTGATCGGGTGCCGGCGGCCCAGTGGACGGCGACCGGGGGTGGCGGTGAGGTCCAGGGCCTCCTCGACCAGGATCCGCTCGTCGCGCTGCGCCTCCAGCTCGCCCTGCCGCGAGGTGAGTGCCTCGCTGACCGTGCCGCGCGCAGCGCCGACCCGCTTGCCGGCGTCGGCCTTGGCGCTGGGTGACAGTGCGCCGATCGCTCGGTTGGCCAGAGCCAGGGGCGACTTCTCGGCGGCGTGCGCCAGCCGTGCCGCCTTGAGCTCCTCGAGGCTCCCGGCTGCCTGGATGGCGTCCAGTGCCTCGGCAACGCGGCTCTCGATCACTGCCGGGTCGAGCGCGCCGACATCGGTCTCGATGGGTGCGGGGTCGAGAGCGGCATCGAGTGCGGGGACCTCGGCTGGGTCGTCGTTGCTGTGGGGTCCGGACACGCGCGCCAGTCTAGGCATCCTGGGCCACCTCCGACGACGCAATTTCTACACCCCCAGCCACTTGATACCACCTCCAGCGTCGTACATGGCGCTGGAGGTCCACTTTGTGGCTGGGGGTGGCGACGCCGTTGCTGGTGAGGACCAGGAGTCGGACGGAGTTGTTGTCAGGGGCGTGCGGCGGAGGAGGCATGCAGGCAGACGGTCGCAGCCATCGCCAGGTTCAGCGACTCAGCTCGCACGATCGGCACCGCCACCACCTGATCGCATAGGGCGATGGTCGCCTCCTCCAGCCCCCACGCCTCGTTGCCGAGCACCCAGGCATGCGGACCGGACAGATCCGCATCGGGGAGCGCCGTGTCACCGCGACCGTCCGCCGCCAACAGCCGCAGCCCGGCGGCACGGCACAGGCGAAGCAGCTCGGGCATCGGCGTCCCGGTGCTGATTGGAAGGTGGAACAGCGAGCCGACCGTCGAGCGGACCACCTTGGGGTTGTCGACGTCGACGCTGGCATCGCTGACCAGCACGGCGGCCGCACCGAAGGCGTCGGCTCCACGGATCACCGTTCCGGCGTTGCCTGGGTCGCGCACATTGGCGAGCACGACCACGAAGTCGTCCGGGCCGAGGTCGCCAAGCACCTGCTGCGGCGTCATCTGCACCCGTCTGGCCACGGCCAGGACCCCTTGCGGGTGCGAGGTGTCGGCCATCTGAGCCAGCACGTCCTCGGTGGTCCGCTGCAGCTCGACACCGGTGTCCGCGGCAAGCGCGACAAGGTCGGTATGCCGCGCCGCCGCGTCAGGGGTGAGGTAGACGATCTCGGCGCGCTGTCCGGCATAGCGGAGCAGCTCACGCACGCCTTGGGGTCCCTCGACCAGGAACCTGCCCTGCTTTTCGCGGGCAGCGCGACGCCCCAGGGCTCGGATCGCGCTCACCCGGTCGCTGCGGGGGTTGTCCAGCAGCGGGATGTGAGCGCTCACGCGACGGCCTGGGGCGCCGAGGAAGTCGAAGGCGTGGCTCAGGCGGCCGAGGAGTCGCCGGGAATCTGCGCCGGGACGTTGTCACGGGCGATCTGCACGAGCGCGACGAAGGCGGCCTCGTCGTGCACGGCGAGCTCGGCGAGCATCCGGCGGTCGACCTCGATGTCTGCGGCCTTCAACCCCTGGATGAAGCGGTTGTAGGTCATGCCGTGCGCGCGAGCGCCGGCGTTGATCCGCTGGATCCAGAGGCGGCGGAAGTCCCCCTTGCGAGCCCGCCGGTCGTTGTAGCTGTAGACTAGCGAGTGGGTGACCTGTTCCTTGGCCTTGCGGTAGAGCCGCGAGCGCTGACCGCGGTAGCCGCTGGCCCGTTCGAGGACGACCCGACGCTTCTTGTGGGCGTTAACCGCCCGCTTCACGCGTGCCACGTGAGTACTCCTGTCGATCGATGATGGGTGGTGGGGGTATGCCGTGCGTGCCGGTCAGCGACCGAGCAGCTTCTTGGCCTTGCGGGTGTCGGCCGCGTGGACGACGGTGTCGATGGCCAGTCGGCGCGCGGAGCGTGAGCTGCGCTCCTGGAACTTGTGGACGTGGCGAGCGCGCTGGCGCATGAGTTTGCCGGTCCCCGTCACCCGGAACCGCTTTTTGGCCCCGCTGTGCGTCTTCATCTTCGGCATCTGCCGATCTCCTCGCTGTCGGGCAGGACCGTGCTCGGCCCCGCTGTGGTGCTGGTGGTGGCAGCGACACGTTCGCCCCGCTGCGCAAATGCAGTCCTGGTCAGCCGGCCGGGACCTCGGTGGGCTCCTCGACCTCGTCCTGGGCAGCGCGCTCGGCATCCCGGCGTCGCTCGTTGCGGACCTCGGTCTTCTTCTTGGCCGGCCCGAGGACCATAACCATGTTGCGGCCGTCCTGCTTGGGTGAGCTCTCGACGAAGCCAAGCTCGGCCACATCCTCGGCCAACCGCTGCAGCAACCTGAAGCCGAGCTCAGGTCGGGACTGCTCGCGGCCGCGGAACATGATCGTTACCTTGACCTTGTCCCCACCCTTGAGGAAGCGGACGACGTGGCCCTTTTTGGTGCCGTAGTCGTGCGCGTCGATCTTGGGGCGGAGCTTGATCTCCTTGATCACGGTGTTGACCTGGTTCTTGCGGGCCTCCCGAGCCTTGACCGCAGCTTCGTACTTATACTTGCCGTAGTCCATGAGCTTGGCGACCGGGGGCCGGGCCATCGGGGCAACCTCGACCAGGTCGAGGTCTGCTTCGGCGGCCAGGCGCAACGCGTCCTCGACGCGGACGATCCCGACCTGCTCACCGTTGGGGCCAACCAACCGCACCTCGGGTACCCGGATGCGGTCGTTGATGCGAGGCTCGCTGATGTGCTTGCTCCTTCGTCATGTCGAATATGCCAACCCCCGAGCACGAGAAAGGCCTCCCGGCACGAGGTGCGTGGGAGGCCTGAGCTACTGGTGCCACTGGCGCGGCTGGTATGCCGACACCCACCCCGCCGTGTGGCTCACGGCTCGGCACTTGCACCACTGGACCCGGCAACCTGTGCGGTCGGCGCGGGTGGAGGCTCAGAGCCCCACTTGCACTGTGCCCGGGAGCCGGCGACGGCGACCCGGACACGTAGTCTGCTCCCAGGGTAGCAGCCGGGTGGGTCACCACCCAGCCCGCGGCACGGCATACCCGCCTCGCAACCGACCGGAGATGCCCGATGCCCCAGCCCAGCACGGACATGACCTGGGACCCGAGACGCTACGCGGCCTACACCGACGAGCGAGGGCGGCCTTTCGTCGAGCTCGTCCAGCGCGTCGGTGCGCAACGGCCGCGGCTGGTCGTCGACCTCGGGTGCGGACCGGGCACCCTGACCGCGTCGCTGACACAGCGCTGGCCGGACGCCGACGTTGTGGGCGTCGACTCCTCGCCCGAGATGCTGGCCGCCGCCCAAGGGGTGCGGGGTCCCCGGTTCGAGCTCGGCGACCTGCGCAGCTGGCAGGCGCCGGACCTGATCGACGTGCTGGTCTCTAACGCCGCGCTGCAGTGGGTGCCCGGTCATCTGGACCTGCTGCCCCGGTGGGTCGACCGGCTTGCACCCGGCGGCTGGCTTGCCCTGCAGGTGCCGGGCAACCACGACGAGCCGAGCCACACGATTCGCCGTGAGCTGGCCGCCGAGGAGCCGTATGCCGAGCACACCGCCGGTGTCGCCGCACCGAAGTCCTTCGACGCGGTCACGTATGCCGACGCGCTTGGTTCCCTCGGCTGCTCGGTGGATGCCTGGGAAACGACCTACCTGCACGTGCTGCAGGGACCGGACCCTGTCTTCACCTGGGTTTGCGGCACCGGGGCCAGGCCCACGCTGCAGGCGCTGCCGGATCGTCTGCGGCCCGGCTTCGAGGCCGAGTTCAAGCACCGCCTCGCCGAGGCCTACCCCCCGAGGCCGAAGGGTGTGGTGCTGCCGTTCCGCCGCGTGTTCGCGGTCGCCCGGACACCGCATACTTGAATCATTCCAGAAACGGTGGTTGGGTGACCGTATGACCTCCGACACCGCGCGCAGCCAGGACGCGCTGCGCGCAGCCGGGCTGCGGGTGACCCTCCCCCGGCGCGCCGTGCTCGACAGCGTTCGGGCCGACCCGCACGCCGATGTGGACACCCTGACCCGGGCCGCCCGCGAGCGGTTGGGGTCGGTATCGGTGCAGACGGTTTATGACGTGCTGCGTGTGCTGAGCGAGGCTGGACTGGTCCGCCGCGTCGAACCCGCGGGGTCACCTGCCCGCTACGAGATCGAGCGCCGCGACAACCACCACCACCTCACCTGCCGCGACTGCGCAGCCCTCGTCGATGTCCAGTGCACGACCGGTTCCGCGCCCTGTCTGCACCCCGCCATCTCGCACGGCTTCACGATCGAGGAAGCCGAGGTCATCTACTGGGGCAGATGCCCCGACTGCACCGCCAGCACAGACAGCACCTCCCACCCCACCAGAGGAGACACGGCATGACCGACCAGCCCACCCCACAGCCCGCCAACGGCACCGGCTCGACCACCGACACGGGCTCCCCCGCACCCAGTGACCGCAACAGCCTCACGATGGGCGCCGACGGCCCGATCCTGCTGCATGACGTGCACTTCCTGAACCAGATGGCCCACTTCAACCGCGAGCGGGTGCCCGAGCGCAACGTGCACGCCAAGGGCGGCGGAGCCTTCGGCTCCTTCGAGACCACCGAGGACGTCAGTGCCTACACCAAGGCCGGGCTCTTCCAGCCGGGTGTGCGCACCGAGATGCTGGCCCGGTTCAGCACCGTCGCCGGTGAGCAGGGCTCCCCCGACACCTGGCGCGACCCCCGCGGCTTCTCGCTGAAGTTCTACACCACCGAGGGCAACTACGACCTGGTCGGCAACAACACCCCGGTCTTCTTCGTCCGCGACACGATGAAGTTCCCGCACTTCATCCGCTCGCAGAAGCGCCGCGGCGGCAACGGTCTGCGCGACAACCACATGCAGTGGGACTTCTGGGGCCTCAACCCCGAGTCCGCGCACCAGGTGACCTACCTGATGGGCGACCGCGGCATCCCCGCCTCATGGCGCACCATGAACGGCTACGGATCGCACACCTACATGTGGATCAACGCCGCCGGCGAGAAGTCGTGGGTGAAGTACCACTTCCACAGCGACCAGGGCGTGCACGGCCTGAGCGGCGCGGAGGCCACTCGCATCGCCGGGGAGGACGCCGACTTCCACCGCCGCGACCTCTACGACTCGATCGAGGCGGGCGACCACCCGAGCTGGACCCTGCACGTGCAGGTCATGCCGTATGAGGACGCCAAGACCTACCACCTCAACCCCTTCGACCTGACCAAGGTCTGGCCGCACGAGGACTACCCGTTGATCAAGGTCGGCACGATGACGCTGGACCGCAACCCGGACAACTTCTTCGCCCAGATCGAGCAGGCGGCCTTCGAACCCTCGGCGCTGGTCCCAGGCATCGGCTTCTCCCCCGACAAGATGCTGCTGGGACGGGCCTTCGCGTATGCCGACACGCACCGGCACCGGATCGGCCCCAACTACCTGCAGCTGCCGGTCAACCAGCCGAAGAACGCGCAGCACCACAACACCTACACCTTCGACGGCGCGATGGCCTACCAGCACAGCGGCGACGCCCCCGTCTACGCCCCTAACAGCGAGGGTCGCGGGTATGCCGACCAGACCGGTGAGATGGAGGAGTCCTGGGAGAGCGACGGCGCCATGGTGCGCCAGGCCTACACGCTGCGTCCGGACGACGACGACTTCACCCAGGCCGGCAACCTGGTGCGCGAGGTGTGGGACGACGCGCAGCGCGCCGACTTCGTCGACACCGTTGCCGGGCACCTGCTCGGCGGGGTCAAGGGCGAGGTGTTGGAGCGGGCCATCTCCTACTGGAAGAACGTCGATGCAGTCACCGGCTCGCAGATCGAGGCCAAGGTGCGCGCCGGTGTCGGCCCGGCCAACCCGGGCGGTGAGGACGAGCAGGCCAAAGCCGAGGCCGGTATTGCGCGCTGAGCTGACCCCCCGTACCGATGTGCGCTCGGGCGTGCCCTGCGCAGGGCCTAGTGGAGCGCTTATCGGTACGGCCCAGATCAGCCCTCGCGCAGGGTGAAGGTGAGGGCGTCGATGCGCGCCCTCACCTCGCCGTCGGTAGCGATGTGCTCGCCGATGCGAGTGACCAGGGTCCGCACGTCGGCCGGCCCGAGACCGGGGCGCAGCGACAGAGTGATCCGCAATGCCCCGCCCGCTCCGGGCCCGAGGGCGTATGCCGTCGCTGCCGCCTCGGTCGAGACCGCTGCCGACACAGCCGCGTCGACGTGCGGGTCCAGGTGGGCCGGCGTCCAGACTCGCGCCGTCGCCAGCGCCCAGACCATCGACGGGCGCAAGGCGACGGAGGTCGGGGTCCCGACGTCCAGCACGATGGAGGCACACCCCTCTTGCACCGCCGCCAGCGCGGCGCGTTGCGCGGTGACCGGCACCGGACGGGCCGCCGCATCCCATCCGGCCAAAGCATCAACGCTCGTGAAGGCTGGCAGTGCCGTCACACCGTCCGAGGCGACAAGGGTGATGGCGGCCATGTCACTGCCGACCTTGCGGCTGTCGGAGCTGTCGGTGCTGTGGTCAGACTCCGCGGCCTGCGCCGGCACGGCGACTACGGGCACGAGCAGGCGGGCCCCCCAAACCGCGGCGAGCAGTGCCGCCTCGGCGTCCCCGGCGCCCCCTTGGCCGTTCCCGCTATTGCGGACCTCTTCCAGGGCGTGCGCGAGTCGTGGGTCGGCCTGCCCGAGGTCGCCGTCGAAGCCGGTGCCTGTGAGGGTGCGTCCCGACCAGGGAACTCCGGCGGTGTCCTGTCCGGCCGTGGGGTCGTGGCCCTCGAACCGTGCACCGCTCATCGCGCCGCCTCCAGGGCTTGGGCCAGGGTGAAGGCGCCGTGGTAGAGCGCGGAGCCGAGCACGGCACCGCAGACCCCATCCCCGGTCAGGGACCGCAGGGACCGGATGTCGTCGAGATCGCGCACCCCACCGGAGGCGATGACGGGTCCCGCGACCCGCTGAGCGACCTCACGGAAAAGGTTGACGTCGGCGCCGGCGCGCTGGCCGTCCCTTGAGGCGTCGGCCACCACGAAGGTGACACCACTCATCCCGGACAGGCTCGGCAAAACCTCGTCGAGCGAGCCGATCCGCACCTGGGTGCCACGAGCCACCACGTCCTCGCCTCGCACATCGATCCCGACGGCGATCCGACCTGCATGGGACTGCACCGCGTCCCGCACCCAGTCGGGGTCGAGCAGGGCGGTGCTCGCCAGGTTGACCCGTGCCGCTCCGGTCGCCAACGCCCAGTCCAGGGTCTGCTGGTTCTCGATGCCTCCTGACACCTGAACGGGGACGCGCAGCGCGCGCACCAGGGAGTCGAGCAGCTCGACGTTGTCGCCGCGGCGGTGGGCTCGGTCCAGGTCGACCAGGTGCAACCACGTCGCCCCCGCTCGCGCCCAGCCCTGTGCCACCGCCAGGGGCTCGTCCTGCTCGCAGCCGATGACCTGTGCTGCCCTGCCAGCCGCGACATCGACCGCAGGCAGCAGGGTGAGTGACGTCATACCTCGACGCCGAGCTCGCGCCGCAGCAGCACCGCGTCGCGGACCGCATCCTGGAAGTAACTCACCTCACGGTGGTCGGGGAGCAGCAGCCGGGAGCCAGGCAGGTCTTGCGCAGTCCTGGGGTCGGTCAGCAAGGGGGCGCCGGGCAGCCCCAGGATGTCCAGGACCGCCTGAAGCAGCCGCACCGGCGGGTGATGCTGCTCGGCGAGCATGGAGGTCAGCTCGGCGCGCGACCCCCCGCCAGCGGCCGCGACCACCTGACGTGGTGAGGCCCGCTCGATCCCCGGTGGGCGCAGCACACCGTGCTCAGGGTCCCAGACCACCCAGCACACCTGGCGGCGACGGTGCCGCGACTGCACGGTCAGGACGGCGCGATCACCGATCCGCCAGCACCCGATCGTCGGCGCCAAACGGGCGGGCGCGGGCCGAGCCGCGCAGAGCGTGGCGGCGTCGTCGTAGGGCGCGCCGACGGCTGGACGGTCCTGCGGCACCAGGACGGTGCGGTGCCCCAGGGGGGCAACCACCACGGGGACGACCCCGCGAGCCGCCCATGCCGCCACCTCATCGACGTCCCCGGCTAGCAGCAGGATGCCGTGTGGCGCCGCCGTGGGTCGCGACAGCTCGGTGGGAGTCACCGGCCCATCCTACGAACGGTGCAGCCGGTAGGGCCTGTTTGCCCCAGTCGGGAGGTCGTTGTCGTAGAACAGCCGCTCGACGACCCCACGGGTGCGCCTGGCCTGCCGGCGCCACTCCCCGGCCAGCTCGGACCCGTGGCCGGCCTCCCGCCCCAGGATCCGAGCCATCCCGTCAGCATCGCGCTGGTTGCTGGGGACGGAGTCGACCGGCCGCCCCCGCCACACGACACCTACGTCGCGCAACCGGGATGCCAGAGCCCAGGCCTGGCGCAGCACCTGCGCATCACCGGGATCAACCAGGCCGGCTTCGACGGCGGACTGAAGTGCGGGCAGGGTGCCGGTGGTGCGCAGGGCGGGGACCCGGTGGGCATGCTCCAGCTGCAGCAGCTGCACCACCCATTCGACGTCGGAGAGCCCGCCCATGCCGAGCTTAAGGTGGGTGCGAGGGTCAGCGCCGCGGGGCAGTCGCTCGGCCTCCATCCGCGCCTTGAGCTTGCGCAGATCGCGCACCGCCGCCACGCTCAGGCCCCCATGGGGCCAGCGCAGCGGGTCGATCAGGGCGACGAAGTCGGCTGCCAGGGCAGGCGATCCGGCGACGACCCGGGCGCGCACCAGGGCCTGGGCCTCCCAGCCTGCGGACCAGCGGGCGTAGTAGGCCGCAAAGGAGTCCAGGCTGCGCACGAGCGGTCCGGACTTGCCCTCGGGCCGCAGACCTGCGTCCAGCTCCAGGGTGGGATCGGGACCGTGGCCACCCAGGCCCTTGCGCAGCTCGGCGATGACGTCCGCGGCCTGCTGTCCGTGATCATCTTCCCCTGCCGCGCCCCTGGGGTCGGGCCGGTAGCAGAACATGACGTCCGCGTCACTGGTGTAGCCGAGCTCGCGACCGCCCAACCGGCCCATTCCGACCACGATGAGCTCCACCGACAGCGGCTTCCCTCGACGCTGGGCGACCGCGAGGCAGGAGACCTCCAGGGCGGCGCTGAGGTAGGCGTCAGTCAGGTCGGTCAGCGCTACCCGCACCGAGGCGTCGGGCAGCTCGCCGACCAGGTCACCCAGGACGATGCGGACGAGCTCGCGGGCACGGACCGAGCGCACGGCCGCGAACCCCTCGGGGCCGGGCGGATGCCGGTGTGCAGCAGCCTCCATCCGAGCATCCAGGGACTCCCGGGACAGCGGTGTCAGGCCGCTGGTGTCGCCCAGCAGGGCCACCGTCTCGGGCGACTTGATCAACAGGTCGACCGCGTAGCGGCTGGCCGCCAGCACGTGCGCGAGTCGTTGGGCGGTGCTGCCCTCGTCTCGCAGCATGGCCAGGTACCAGTGCGTGGTCCCCAGCGCGTCGCTGATCTGGCGGAACGCCAGCAGCCCAGCGTCGGGGTCGGCACCGTCGGCAAACCAGCCGAGCATGACCGGCAGCAGGGTGCGCTGAATGGTGGCTCTCCGCGTTACCCCCGAGGTCAAAGCCTCCAGGTGGCGCATCGCTCCCGCTGGGTCCCGGAAGCCCAGGGCAGACAACCGAGTCCGGGCCGCCTCGGGCGACAGCCGCTGCTGGTCCGTGCTCAACCTCGCCACGGCCGCGAGTAGCGGGCGGTAGAAGAGCCGTTCGTGCAGCCGGCGCACCTCGCGCTGCTCCGTGCGCCACCGTGTCTCGATGGCACGGGCGGGCTCGCCTCGCTCACCCAGGGAGCGGCCGAGCCGGCGCAGGTCGGCCTCACCTTTCGGCATCAGGTGGCTGCGCTTCATCCGGTGCAGCTGCACGCGGTGCTCGAGCACCCGCAGCAGCCGGTAAGCCCGCTCGAGCACCGCGGCGTCATCGCGGCCGATGTAGCCGCCGTCGCGTAGGGCGGTGAGTGCCTGCAATGTGGTCCCGGACCGCAGCGTCTGATCAGCCCGACCGTGCACGAGCTGTAGCAGCTGGACGCTGAACTCGATGTCCCGCAACCCGCCGGGCCCGAGCTTGAGCTGTCGGTCGGCCTCGCCGGGCGCGACGCTGTCCTCGACCCGACGCCGCATCGACTGCACGTCTTCAACAAAGCCCTCGCGACTACCAGCCTCCCATACCAGCGGAGTCACCATGTCGAGCCACTCTTGGCCGACCTCCCCGTCGCCCGCGATGACGCGCGCCTTCAACAGCGCCTGGAACTCCCAGGTCTTGGCCCATCGTTGGTAGTACTCGCGGTGTGATGCCAACGTGCGGATGAGCGGGCCGTTCTTGCCTTCGGGGCGAAGCGCCGCGTCCACCGGCCACAGCGAGCCCTCGCCGGTGGCCTGGCTGCAGATCCGCATGACCGCACTGGCCACCCGGGTCGCGGTGTGGATCGCCGGACCTTCCGGCATACCCTCCGCAGGAGCCGCCACGAAGATCACGTCCACGTCGCTGACGTAGTTGAGCTCGCAGCCGCCGCACTTGCCCATCCCCACCACCGCGACCCGAACGGTGTCCGAGCTATCCACCTCGCTGCATGCCAGGTGCAGCGCCGCCTCGATCGCGGCGCTGGCCAGCTCGGCCAACGCCGACGCGGTCGCCGGAAGCGCCTCGAGGGTGTCCTTGGCGGTGAGGTCGGCAACCGCGATCCGGAGCAGCTGACGCCGGTAGGCCACGCGCAACGCCTCAGCGCCCGGGCGGCCAGTCAGGCTGTGGACCGCCCGTACCACGGCGGCCGGGTCGGGTGCGACCCCATCGGCGGCATCAGGCAGGTGCTCCGGGTGTTTGACCAGGTGATCGGTCAGCGCGAGGGAAGCACCCAGCACGGACAGCACCCGCTGCCGAGGCAGCCCGGGCTCGGACAGGACGCGGGCGACATTGCTGTCTCCTTCCACCAACCGCAGCAGCCCCAGCGCCGCTTCGTTGGGGTCCGCGACGGCGCCGAGATCGGCGACCAGTGCCCCCTCGTCAGTCTCCGGCGCCAAGTGGTCCAGCGCAGTGGCGATCAGGCTGCTCGCTCTGCGGGCCTGTGCGAAGCCGGCGCGGGCCAGGTCGGCAACGGCCACGGCCGGTCCACCGTCCGAGGCACCACGCTCGGTCACAGTCGCACCAGGTATCGATCCAACTCGAAGGTGGTGACCTGGGAGCGGTAGTCCGACCACTCCTGCCACTTGTTGCGCAGGAAGAAGTCGAACATCTGCTCCCCGAGCGTCTCGGCGACCAGCTCGCTCTGCTCCATGACCGACACCGCCTCGCCCAGCGACTGGGGGAGTGGGTCGATGCCCATCGCCCGCCGCTCACCGTCGGTCAGTGCCCAGACGTCGTCCTCAGCCTCTTCGGGTAGGTCGTAGTGCCCTTCGATGCCCTTGAGCCCCGCCGCCAGTACGAGGGCGTAGGCGAGATAGGGGTTGCAGGCCGAGTCGATCGAGCGGATCTCCAGACGCCGGGAGTGCCCGTTGCCGATCGAGTACTGCGGCACCCGGATGAGCGCACTGCGGTTGTTGTGCCCCCAACACACGTGCGCCGGCGCTTCACCCCCACCCCACAGCCGCTTGTAGGAGTTGACCCACTGGTTGGTGACGGCCGTGATCTCCCGGGCGTGCATCAGCACACCGGCGGCGAACCGGCGCCCGGTCTGGCTGATCTCGTAGTCGGCCGAGGGCTCGTAGAAGGCGTTGGTGTCACCCTCGAAGAGGGACACGTGGGTGTGCATCCCGGACCCCGGCTGGCCGGCCAGGGGCTTGGGCATGAAGCTGGCCAGCGAGCCGCTTTGCAGCGCGACCTCTCGCACGACGGTGCGGAAGGTCATGATGTTGTCGGCCATGGACAGGGCGTCGGCGTAGCGCAGGTCGATCTCGTTCTGGCCCGGGCCTCCCTCGTGGTGGCTGAACTCCACCGAGATGCCCATCTCCTCCAGCATGGTGATCGCGGCGCGTCGGAAGTCGTGCCCGTCGCCCCGCGCCACGTGGTCGAAGTAGCCGGCCTGGTCCACCGGGACCGGCGGCTGACCTGGCTCGTAAGGCTCCTTGAACAGGTAGAACTCGATCTCAGGGTGGGTGTAGAAGGTGAATCCACTCTGCGCCGCGACGTCCAGGGTCCGGCGCAGCACGTGCCGCGAGTCGGTCATCGAAGGGGTGCCGTCGGGCATCCGGATGTCGGCGAACATCCGCGCGGTCCCCGGGTTGTCACCCCGCCACGGCAGCACCTGGAAGGTCGCGGCATCAGGCTGCACCACCATGTCGGCCTCGTAGACCCGGGTGAACCCCTCGATGGCGCTGCCGTCGAAGCCGATCCCCTCGGTGAAGGCCTGTTCCAGCTCCGCGGGTGCCACGGCGACCGACTTGAGCGCACCCAGGATGTCGGTGAACCACAAGCGGACGAAGCGGACGTCGCGCTCCTCGATAGTGCGAAGCACGAACTCCTGCTGACGATCCATACCCTCATCCTGCCGTATGCCGAGACCGACGGTCGCGGACGCCGGGCGGGCGAGGCTGCGACAATACGCCGGTGGAGTTCGCGAGCGTCTACGACCAGGGCTTTGTCCGGGTGTCTGCGTGCACCCTCCCGGTGGCCATCGCAGACCCGTCCGCCAACGCGGAGCGGACCTTGGCGATGGCCCGGGAGTGTAGCGAGGAGTCGGTGGCCCTCGCGATCTTCCCCGAGCTGGGGCTGAGCGGTTACGCGATCGACGACCTGCTGCTGCAGGACCCAGTGCTGGAGGCTGTGCTCACCGGCCTGGACTCGATCGTGGCGGCCAGCACCGACCTGCTCCCGGTGGTCGTCGTCGGCGCTCCACTTCGTCACGAGGGCTCGCTGTACAACTGCGCCGTCGTGATCCACCGCGGGGTGATCCTGGGGGTCGCGCCGAAGTCCTACCTGCCCAACTACCGCGAGTTCTACGAGAAGCGGCACTTCGCACCGGGCACCGACCAGATGGGTGCCACCATCGCCGTCGGTGCGGCCCGCGTGCCGTTCGGTCCCGACCTGATCTTCGCCGCAACCGATGTACCGGGGCTGGCGCTGCACGTCGAGGTGTGCGAGGACGCGTGGGTGCCGGTCCCACCCAGTGCCGAGGCGGTGCTGGCCGGCGCGACCGTCGTGGCGAACCTGTCGGGCAGCCCGATCAACATAGGCAAGTCCGCGCAACGGCATGCCCTGTGCGCGCAGGCCAGCGCGCGCCAGCTGTGCGCCTACGTCTACACCTCCGCCGGCGAGGGCGAGTCGACGACCGACCTCGCCTGGGACGGCCAGACGATGATCCACGAGCTCGGCGAGCTGCTGGCTCAGACCGAGCGGTTCGCCAGCGGGCCGCACCGTTGCCTGGCCGACGTCGACCTGGACCGGATCAGGCAAGACCGGACCCGGATGGGATCCTTCGCCGACAACCGACGTGCCCTGGCCGACCGAGCCGGACGGTTCCGCACGGTCGAGTTCGCACTGGACCCTCCGCATACCGACATCGGGTTGCTGCGCTCGGTCGACCGCTTCCCGTTCGTGCCCGACGACCCGGCGCTGCTGGCACAGGACTGCTATGAGGCCTACAGCATCCAGGTCAGCGGCCTGGAGCGGCGGCTCGCGGCGATCGGTCACCCCAAGGTCGTCATCGGCGTGTCCGGGGGCCTGGACTCCACCCACGCGCTGATCGTCGCGGCCCGGGCGATGGACCGGCTCGAGCGGCCCCGTAGTGACATTTTGGCCTACACCCTGCCCGGTTTCGCCACGTCGCCGGAGACCAAGGCCAACGCCACGGCGCTGGCCGGCGCGCTCGGCGTCACGTTCGAAGAGATCGACATCAGGCCTGCCGCGCGGCAGATGCTCGCGGACCTGGACCACCCGTTCGCCGCCGGCGAGGCTGCATACGACGTCACCTTTGAGAACGTCCAGGCCGGGCTGCGCACCGACTACCTGTTCCGGCTGGCGAACCACCACGACGGGATCGTGCTCGGGACCGGCGACCTGTCCGAGCTGGCGCTGGGCTGGTGCACCTACGGCGTCGGCGACCAGATGTCGCACTACACGGTCAACTCGGGGGTGCCCAAGACGCTGATCCAGCACTTGATCCGGTGGGTCGTCGCCTCCGAGCAGTTCGACGAGGAGGTGGGCGCTTTGCTGCAGTCCATCCTGGACACCGAGATCAGCCCAGAACTGGTACCGGCGCAGGACGGCGAGCGGCCGCAGAGCACGCAGGCCGTCATCGGGCCCTACGAGCTGCAGGACTTCCACCTGCACTATGTGGTCCGGTGGGGCTTCCGGCCCAGCCGCATCGCCTTCTTGGCCTGGCACGCCTGGCACGACGCGGAGGCGGGCGCCTGGCCGCCGGGCTATCCGGTCGACGAGCGCAACGCCTACGACCTGGCAACGATCCGGTCCTGGCTCGAGGTGTTCTTGACCCGGTTCTTCGGGTTCAGCCAGTTCAAGCGCTCGGCCCTGCCTAACGGCCCGAAGGTCTCCACCGGGGGCGCGCTGTCCCCCCGAGGTGACTGGCGGGCCCCGTCCGACGGCAATGCCCGGGTCTGGCTCGCTGAGCTGGACGCCCACGTCCCTCGCTCCTGACCACACCCCCAGCCACTTAGTCGCACCTCCAGCGTCATGTAAGACGCTGGAGGTCGACTTTGTGGCTGGGGGTGGCGGAGCGGGCCGGGGTGTCACCTGGGCGAGAGGTCGGCCACCGCGCCGGCGTATGCCGTGCGCAGAGCCGACAGGTCGGCGCGGTAGTCGGCGATGCGGCAACCCAGCCCGTTCGGCTTGACCAGGATGCCCTCATCGGCCCAGTGCGGGCGTGCCCGGTCCAGCAGGTCACCCCCGAAGTCTCCGTTCCGGCTGGTGACCCGCCACCAGGGCACATCGGAGCCGAAGTGGCGCAGCACGTTGCCGACGTGCCGCGGCCCGATGCCGATGAGCGCGGCGATGTCACCGTAGGAGGCGACCCGGCCGGGTGGGATCTGCTCGACGGCCCGCAGCACGTGCTCGGCAAGCAGGTCGTCCACCCGACCAGGCTACCGACCGCATACCCCCGCTAGGGCGTCTCCGGCACCCCCAGCCACAAAGCCCACCTGCAGCGCCATACATGGCGCTGGAGGTCACACGATGTGGCTGGGGGTGGCGCATAGGGTGAGCGACATGAGCGAACTGACCATCGGCTACGCCGCCATGCTCGAGCAGTTCCACCCCACCGAGGCAGTCGCGCTCACGGCATACGCGGAGGAGCACGGCTTCTCCGGCTGCATGGCCGCCGACCACTTCGCGCCGTGGGTGCCCCAGCAGGGGCAGGCGGCGTTCGTGTGGAACGTACTCACCGCAGTCGGCGAGCGCACCACCGGCGACCTGGGCCCGGGCGTGGTCTGCCCGAGCTTTCGCTGGCACCCCGCGATGGTCGCCCAAGCGGCGGCCACGCTCGAGGCGATGTATCCCGGCCGGTCCTGGCTCGGCCTCGGCGCCGGCGAGGCGCTCAACGAGCACGTCGTCGGCGGCTACTGGCCCGAGGCCGGCGAGCGCTCCCGGCGCATGTTCGAGGCCATCGAGCTGATCAACACGCTGTATGCAGCCTCCCTGGCCGGCAAGGACGTCAAGCACCGCGGTGAGTTCTTCACCATGGAGACCACCCGGATCTGGACGATGCCGGAGCAGGCGCCGCCGATCCTGGTGGCCACGGCCGGCCCGCTCAACGCCAAGAAGACCGGGCGGCTGGCCGACGGCATCATCACCGTCGGCGCGCCGCTGGACAAGATCGAGATGCTCTTCGGCAAGTTCGCCGACGGAGCACGCGAGTCAGGCAAGGACCCCGACACGATGCTGCGGGTGTTGCAGGTGCACCTGTCCTGGGCACCCACCGACGAGGAGGCGGTGCGCAACGCCGTGACCGAGTGGCCCAACGGGGGGATGAAGTTCGCCAAGGCCGACATCCGATACCCGCACGATTTCGCCGCCATGGCCGCGCTGGTCCGCGAGGAGGACTTCGTGGGCCGGATGGTCATCTCCAGCGACCCCGACGAGCACCGCGCCCACCTGCAGCAGTATGTCGACCTCGGCTTCGAC
>JAABUN010003998.1_pt1 | contig 21186 bp, 20 predicted proteins | sample 5559311 | NCBI WGS metagenome assembly JAABUN01 (sample SAMN10711877, study PRJNA513370) | rock metagenome | isolation source: Antarctica rocks | place: Antarctica: Victoria Land, Siegfried Peak sud
ACACGGTCATTTCTTGACATACTTACAGCTCCTTTTAGGCTGAACTATGAACTTTCCTAGGTAACGGCACCTTTACCGCTACCTTTTACACGTTCGGTGGTGTGTCGAGCACCCCCCCGGCGCATCCTGTACACTAACACAGCCCCCCGACCTGACAACCCCTTGCGGAACCTTTTCTAAACCTCTATTTCAGCGCCGCCCGTTCGAGCGCATCAGCAGCCAGGTCAGGCCGAGGCCCAGCAGCGTCGTGGGTACAGGGTTGTCCTTGACAAAACCCGTAACGCGCCCCCCCCAACTTTCGGTACGCCCCAGCAACCGCTCGCCCAACCCTTCAATCGCGCCGAAGGTCAGCTCTTGCGTCTCTCCCAGCGCGCCTGTGGCCTGCTGGGTCAAGCCCTCCGGGCTCAGTTTGAAACCGAGACGGTCGACGTTACGGCCTATCCGAGCGCGCGTTTCAGCGATGTCGGCCTCGAGCGCGTCTGGACTTTTATGGTCTAAATCTCGGCGTGACCCTGACGTGCTCATGAAGGACCGGTCCGGTAGGTTTTGACCCCGCCACGCGCCACGACAGTTGCCGCAGGTGCCTTGTTTCTGCCTGTGCTCACGGCGCGTTCGGGGGTACTGCGTCCGGCAAAATGAGCGGTCACAAGACCGGCGAAGAGAAGACTACCTATAAACAGCCCCCGGCGGCGGCTAGCAAACGCCTGAACGTCGCTGAGCAGCGCGTCGCTACTCGTGCCCTCGAGATAGTGCTGCGTCGCCTCGACCTGTCCGGCGAGCCTGTCGCTTAGGTCGGCGAGCCCGCCGAGTTCGTCGCCACGAAACTGGTCGCTGCTGGCTTTAAGCGCCCGCGCGACGCCGCCGATCTGCTCGGCTAGCTGCGTTTTACCTTCGCCGAGGGCGCTACCGGCCTGGTCACGAAAACGCCCCGCCACCTGACCCGCTTCGTGTACGGCTCTGTCGGCGACCTCTTGACCCCGCCTGCGCGCGTCGGCGGCGACCTCACGGCCTGCGCTCTTGACGTCACCAACTTCGTTATCGGCTGCGCCGGACGCTGCCGAGTAGGTCTGAACGCGCACGTTTGTAGCTGTGGCGTCTGTAGCTGTGGCGCTCGTAGCGCGATCTGAATCGTCCATTGTGCCCCCTTTCGGATAACTGACGGCTACCGGTCGAACGTTGTGAAAAGTCACTTCACATACGTTTTAACCGTGACTAATTATCGGTCAGCCTGTCCAAGTCACCGTAGTAAAGCACACGGTAGCGTCTTTTGGGGTTCCGGGTAACGATCCGGTTTAGCATGGGTCATGGCCAAGAGCAAAAAACGCGCTAGGCAGGCGAAACGGCGCGCCGAGCGGCGCGCCAACAAACACACCACTTCAGAACCGACTCTCGGAACGCTGCTCTTACGCCGCATCCAGACCGAAGCCCGCACCCGCCGTGAGGCCGCCGCACGCCGCCTAGCGGACACCGAAGACGGAGAAAAACGGCGACGTGAGCGCGCCGGAGCGCAGGGCCGAACCCGGGATAAACCGTGAACGTCCGGGTCGGCGCATAACGCGTGCAGATCACCCTGTTGCCCCTCTTGGGGGCGTGGCACCTGCGCTACCCCGCCTACAACACCGAGAGCGTCCTCGAGCTGACCCGCGCGGCGGACCCGGAGGTCGTCGTTTTGGGCCCCCTGCCGCCCCCCGCACTCGCCACACCCGGGTGGCAAGACACCCCCGAAATCGCTCTGCCAGGTGCTGTGCCGTGGGCGCAGCGGCGAGGGGTGCGGCTCGAGCCCGGTATGACGGCGAGCCCCGACCCCGACGCCGAAGCCGACTTTAGGCGTTACACCGCCCTCTACCCGCAAACCCGCGAGCTACTGATGAGTCTGGACGCACGTTTGCGCCCGCTGGGCGACCTGCTGCCGCAACCCCTGACCTTGCGGCGTATCTGGGAGGAGGTCGTGCCGCTTTTGGGTGAGTATCAGCGCGAGCGCGAGGCAGCCTTTGGCGACGGCCCCGGTACCGACTGGTGGCGGGAGCGTACCGGGGCGTTGGCAACGCGTATCCGCGCACTTACCGAGGCGCGTGTAACGGTGCTGGCAAGCGCCGAACAGCTGCCGTTTTTGCTGGGGGCGCTCGCCGAATCCGCTGACGTACTGACCCCGCACGACGCGCTCACAAATGACCGGACGCGGGAACGCGCACTGCTGGACATCGCCTTTCGTGGCGACGCCGCCGATCCCGGTCGGCTGATCGCCCAACTTCGTGAGCTGGGCGGGGCCGAAGCGCGCTTTCACGAGGCCAACTTGCTGCTCACGCACGGGCACTTAGCGGAGGCGCTGGCGCTGCTCGAGGGGGCCGCAAACGGCGACTTCAGCGCGCCCTACTACCTACCGGGGTACCTGCTCGCCCGGCTCGGTCAGGTCCGCGACCTAACCGGCGACCGACGCGGAGCCGAACGCGCCTACCGCGGCGTGCTGGCTCTGGACTGGGTACCGCTCGACGCCCGAGAAGCGGCGCAGGCCGGACTCGCAGGACCGTTTGAGGGAATTCCGGCGACGTGAGTAGGAGCGGTGCAGGCGGATTACGGCGCTACAAAAAAGATTTCGGGCACTCGTACAGCTTCGGGGTGTTTCCGACCCTAGAGCTACTTACCTACCGCCCCGAGTCTGTCCGTCAGGTGGTGGCGCACAGCAAAGGGTCGCGTAGCAGCGGCTGGGAGAAGCTGAGGGCTCTGTGCGCGGCGCACGCAGTTCCCTTCGTCGTCGACGACCGCGCCGTCGAACGGCTCGCGCACAAAGGCAACTTCTACGTGTTCGGCGTTTTTGAAAAGTATGACGCGCCGCTCTCGCCTACCGCCGACCACCTGCTGCTCGTTCAGCCGAGCGACCACGGCAACCTCGGAACCATCGCCCGGACGCTCCTCGCCTTCGGCACACGCGACGTGGCCATCGTCGCCCCAGCGGTAGATATCTTTAATCCGCACGTCGTGCGCGCCTCAATGGGCGCGACGTTTGCGCTCAGGTTCAGCTATTTCGGCACGTTCGGGGCGTACTGGGCAGCTTTCGGGACCGACCGAACGCTTTACCCATTTATGCTGGGCGCGACGACCCCGCTCGGTGAGGTGGCGTTTCGACGCCCGTACACACTGATGTTCGGTCCGGAGGGAGCCGGACTGCTTCCTGAATACGCGGAGGTAGGCGTGCCGGTAACGATTCCGCAAAGTCCGCAGGTCGAATCACTCAACCTGGCGGTCGCAGTGGCGGTGGCGCTCTACGAAACAGCGCAGACGAGAGCTTGAGTTAGGGTTTAGTCCAGTTCGGTTGGTGCCTGCGCGGCAGGACGAGGGCCGAGTTTGCCGGATTCTCAGCCCTGCGGCGCGAAATACCTGTTTAGGAAAATCGCCCCTTAGCGGTTCCACAAATCTTTGTAGCATTATTTTTAGGGCGTCCGGTAGGTGACACTCGGTCAACCTAGCAGTTTCGCACGTAGTAAAAACCGGCTGCCCACAGAGGCAGCCGGTTTGTCAGTGAAGCCTCTGTCCAACGACTATTTCGAGAGTGACATCACAAACGCCGCGACTTGCTGCAACTCTTCCTCCGACGCTTGTTCACCAAACGCGGGCATACCCCCCGGACGCCCATTGTGTAGGGTTTCAAGGATAGACGCCTCGTCGTCGCCGTAAAGCCATTCGGCGTCGACCAGACTCGGCCCCATCCCGCCGCCGCCCGCTTGTCCGTGGCAGCCGTAGCACCCGAGCTTGCCGACAAAGAGCGCCTTACCAGCCTCGACAGCGGCCGGGTCGCCCTCAGCGCCTTCACCACCGGCATCCTGGGCAGTGGCGTCGGGCGCGGCGTTCTCAGGTGCCGCTGCTTCAGGTGCCTCGTTTTCGGGTGCAGCAGCTTCGGGGGCGGCGGTCTGCGCCGCTTCGCCTTCGGCCTCTTCGCCCTCGCCGGACTGAGCGGCGTCGGTAGTCTGAATAACTTCGCCGTCGCTTCCGTAACGCATAGTCATTCCCGAACAAGCCCCCTGCACAGGAACGCCTGGCTCGGCGGGCGCGCAGTCACTCGCCCCGGCTTCACCCGACCCGGCCTGAGCCTCATCGTCGCCATAACGCACGGTCGCACCTGAGCAGGCACCGGACACCGCGACGCCCGGTTCGGCGGGCGCGCAGCCGCCAGCACCTGCTGCGTCCGTCCCTGCCGTACCCGTTTCCTCCGCGTTCGTTGCTTCGGAGCTTTCCGCTCCCTGGGCCGCCTGAGCAGTCCCTGCTGTAGCTTCTTTTTCTGTAGTCTCTGCGGGTGCTGCGGGCTGCTCGGTTTCCGTCGGGGCGGACTCTTCAGGGGGCTGGGCGTTCTCCGTTGCAGCTGGCGCTTCTTGTGCGGGTGGCTGTGTAGGTGCTTTAGTCTCCGCAGGCGCAGTCTGGGCCGCCGCTTCGCCTTCAGTAGACCCTGCCGGTGTTACCGCATTCTCGGGCGCAGGCGTTTCGGGGGCGGGCGCTGCCTGGGTTGTTGCTTGTGCCTGCTTAGCAGCGTCCTGAGCGACCTGCGCCGCTGTTTCAGCACGCTCAGCGGCAGCTTGTGCACCCTCGAGCGCCTCCGCCGCAGCCGCTACCGACTCGCTGGCCTGCGCCGAAGCCTCGTCATTGTTCGGTTCGCACGCAGTTAGGATAAAGGCCACACAGAAAGAAAGCATAAGGTAGTTAGTAAATTTTTTCATAACCTATAATAACACCCTGCACCCTTGGTAAACTGTGAGCCGGTCAGGTCGGCTCGAGCAAAAAACCTGCGAGTTATACGGATTCCGCTTAATCCCCTATCACCGAGAAAGGCGTTCGGTGATAGTCCATAACGCTCCATCCGTATCTTTTTCCCACTCGCTACGCTCGGATTGATAAGGAATCAATCGGAATTTGTGTTAGACCCGCTTCTGGTCAACTCAGCGCCGCGCCGAATCAACCGGAGCGAAGCGAATAGGAAGAAATGCAAATGGAGGGGCACGGAACATCACCCGAGAAAAGCGTCGGGTGATGCGAAATAGAGCAGTCCGCAACGAACCACGCTGGCAAAAGGTTGTCGGGAGTCGTGTACCCTAACTTGAAAAAGCCACCCGAAGGTGGCTATTACGACATTTATGCTTGACTAGTTGCCGTCGGTTGCGTCCTGCGTCTCGTCGGCGGCGTCATCAACAGCGTCGCCGGTGTTGTCAACAGCGTCACCAACGGCGTCGCTGGTGTCCTCGGCAGCGTTTTCGACGGCTTGTCCGGCGTTCTCGGCAGCGTTGTCAGCTTCATTGGGTTCGCAAGCGGCGAGTCCGAATCCTAGTACCAGGGCGACCATGAGATATTTCACAAAGTTAGTCATAAGACCCAAAGTAGCAGGGGCAAAAAAAGTCAATTGTAGGCTCGCACTCAGTTTTTCAGGTGTTGCTCGAGGCGCTCTACGGCGCGCTCCCACGAAAAGCCTTGCACATACGCACGTCCCTGTTCGGCAAGCCGCAAACGAAGCTTTTCGTCTCTCAAAAGCTCGGTGACGTTCCGGGCGAGCGCCGCCGGGTCGCGGGGTGGGCTCAGCAGCGCCGTCTCGCCTTGGCGCGCATACTCCCTGTGCCCCCCCACATCGGTCGCCGCGAGCGCACAGCCGCACAGCAGCGCCTCACACCCCGGCAGCCCCCAACCCTCGGTCCACGACGTGGCCAGAAAGACCGAAGCGTCGTTGTAGAGGCGGCGGAGCCGCGCGGGCGACGGTTTTTGCTCGTAACGAATCCAGGTAGGCAGGTCGGTAGGTCCAGCAGGTGTACCGAAAAGCGTCGCTTGCAGCTCCGGAACCTGCACCTTGACCTCTTTTAGGGCTGCCAACCCGTCTGCCGACCCCTTCCAGTCGGCGTCATGGTAGAGCGTCATGGCACAGGGCTCGCGCGTCTGGGGCGGCTTATCGACCCCGAACGCCGAGAAATCGAGGCCGTTGGGAAGATAGTCGGCGTCAGCCCCCTGCGCCCGCACGACCTCCTGAAGCCAGCGCGCGATAGCCAAATTGTGCAACCCTAGGGTGAACGTCGCGTTCACCCTGGCTTCGGGACCGCTCCAGGTTTCGTAGTGCTGAATGAGGTAGAATTTCCGGCCCTTGCGCTCAGGATAATTTGCGACCCATTCGGCGGTCTGCCACGCGGTAGCAACCAACGCGTCGGCGTCGGGCAGACCGGCGGCGGCTGGGGTCGCCCGCCACAGCAGCGCCACGTCCGGGTTTAGTGGAAACCAGCCGGGACGATAGCTTTTGTCGAGGCGGCGCTGTGCGAAACGCACCTCGGTCTTAAACCGTGAAATTGGGGACGCTTCCCGGTCGAACCGTGCGGCGTGAACGACGGTGACGGTGTGACCCCGCGCCGCCAAACGGTTTGCATATTCGTAAACGACCTTAAAGCCGCCCACCGGGAGATGCCCCGACCCCGGCAATACGAACGTGACGCGCACCGCTACTCGAGCCAGCCGCGCAGGTCGCGCCCGAGCAGGTCGCTCAGACTTTCAACCTCTGGAGTAAAGTCGTGCCTAAGCTGTTCTCTAAGGGCGGGCTCGAGCGCCACCCGCGTTTCGACCGCCGAGTTGAGTTTGTCGAGCGTTTTATAGGTGAGCGTGGAAAACGGTTTCGGCAACCGGTTGACGGGCGAACGCGGATTTTGCAAAAAGGTGTGGAGCGTGCGGCTGCGGATGCGTTTGTTGCGGTTGACGAGCTTAAAGTCAAGCGTAAAGGGCGGCAGACCCAAAAACTTCAGCACGCCCGCGTACACCGCCCCGGCGTCGCGCTTAAAGTCGTCGAAGACGATAACGTGAACCTGCGCTGCTGGGAACCGCTCGAGATAACGCGTCAGCTGCTCGCTGTAGCGCGCGGCGTCGTAGTAGTAGGGAAACGCGCCATGAACTTCCAACTCACCCGTTTTACGTCGTTTTTCAGCCTCCAGCGCCTCAGCGAAGCCCGCGCAAGGTTCGGTACCGTTGACCCGTTTTTGCGAGTGCAATGATGGGAGCATCTCGAGCGGGTTTCTGAGCATGGCGATGATACGGGCGTCCGGATACACCTCGAAGATGTTCTGTGCTGCAACTTTTGAGTAGAGGTACGTCGCTGACGATTCACCAATGACGGGTGTATCGGCGTCACGAAAAAGCGCCTCGTACGCCTCACGGTCGCGGATGGCGAAGGGCGCGTTCAGGTCGGTGCAAAAGTGGTGCGGCTCTTTAGGCTCGGACATAAACACATCCGGGTGCTGCGCCAAGTAGTCGTGGAGCGCCGAGGTACCGCATTTGGGTGCGCCGATCAGAAATAAGTTGGGGTACATGGGCAAATTAGGGTGCATGGGCGGGTTCGGACCGGTTTTGGGGCAGCGTCCAGGGCAGTTTAAGGCCCAAAAGACTCTCGAGCTTAGCCACTTCAGGGGCAAAACGGTGCTCGAGGTCTGCTTTTAGATCAGGATCGAGCGGTGCTCTGGCCTCGTAGCGGATATTGGCTTGGTCGAGACCCTTCATCACCCGCTGCCGCAAGCTGCGCGGGAAAAACACCCGGCTCAGGCGTTTGACGCTCTCCGGCGGCGACTGCACGAAGTTACGTAAAACCTTGCTGCGGGCGCGTTTGTTCGGGTTAACGACCTCGAACTCGGGGGCGAAATCGTCATGTACACCCAAAAATTGTAGCGTCTGCCGGTATGTCCCCGGCAGGTCGGCGCGAAAGTCGTCGTACAAGATGATGTGGACGTTCTCACGACCGAAAACCTCGAAGTACCGCGCCAACTGCTCGGCGTAACGCGCCGTGTCCGCGTAGAACAACCCTTGGGCGAGATGTGCGCTTTCGGGGATACGCTGCCCCGCATGGCGCTCGGGTTCGGCAGCTAACGCTTCCCGAAAATCTGTGATGTCCTCATTCCCGTTATACAAAAACTGCGAGTGCTGCGAGTAGAGCATCTCGACCGGGTTTCTCAGCATTACGATGATTTTGGCGTCCGGGTTAAAAGTGTAAATCTCTCGGGCAGCCGTACGCGAGTAGAGATACCACACCGACGCTTCGCCTAGGCGGGGTTCGGTCGCGTCCTGAAAAAGGGCGAGATAAGCGTCCGGGTCGCGTAACGCACCTTTCGTAAAGTTCAGATCGGAGCCGAAAAAATGCACCTCTTTGATGTCGGGGACAAAAATCTCAGGGTGCTGGGCGAGGTAATCGTTCATAGCCGTGGTCCCACACTTGGGCGCGCCGACGATGAAAAAGTTGGGTTTTTGTAAAGCCTGCGTCATAACGTCTGTTTTTCTGCTGCGTCTTTTGTCGGAGAAGGCTCGAGCCATCCCGACAAATCACGACCGAAACATTCTTGTAACCATAAAATTTGCGGTTCGTAGTGGGCGCGCAACCTTTCACGGACTGCGGGCGGAATAGTTTCAGCGGGTGCGTTGTTGACGCGGCGGTTGTCCCCTTCAGCCGCGAGTTTAGCCGGGTCGATACCCAAAAACTCAGCGACGCGCACCAGTTCGGTGCTCGGCTGCGTCACCACGTCGTCGTAAAATACGGATAGCAGCTGCGACACCGGAAAATGCGCTTCCCAGTTCGTGAGGGTCATGGGATAGTCGCCGCGCAGGAGCCGTTCGGGGTGTAGCGCGGCGCGCATCAGCCGGTCGACCTCACCGGGTTCTAAAGCGCCGTCCAGATGACGTTTCCACGAGTAGCGCAGGCCCGACCAGGCGCGGTCGATGGGGTTACGGATTAGCAAGATGACCTTTACGTCGGGCAGATGCTGTTTGACCTCCCCCACACGCGCCTCTGAGAGCGTCGAATAGTCCGGAGTGATCTCGCCCTTGACCTTATCCGCGCCGGACGCGAACTGCTCGCTGTACCAGCGCCAGTGCGCGGGGTTATCCAAATCGAAGTAGAGGGGCCGCGTCCACGTCGCGCCGGACACGTCGCAAGCGGTGTGCTCGCGCGGCTCGTTGAAAAAATGTAGCTCTTTAAGTTCGGGCAGATATACGTCCGGGTGCTGCGACAGCCGTGAGTGGAGCCAGGTACTCGCTGAGCGCGCGGTACCGATGCCTAAAAAGTCAGGTTTGAATAGGGGCAAACCGGTGCGGCGTCCGGCAGCCCGAACGTCAGCGCGGAAGCGGCGGTTATAAAGGTACTGTTTGAGCTTTTGTCTAGCTGACGGCATGGGTAGGGCTTTCTGAGGTTTTGCGCGTCGAGTACGCCTCGCGCCCCAACGCGTACAAGAGGCTCGGGGCTGCGCCGCTCACATCACCTATTACACCCATCTGCTCGAAACCTGCCTTTTTTATCGTCTTGCGTGATGCTGCATTGTGGTCCCTGGTCAGGGCCAACACGCGGGGCTGGTTCGCCACTTTGAAGGTGTGTTCCAGTGCTACCTCGACCAGCTCACTGGCGTAGCCCTGTCCCCAAGCTTCGGGACGAAATCTAAAATACAGGTTGTTGTCAAACAGCTCCGGCGTAATCTGCTTTTTCATCACACCGCCAAAACCGGAAACGGTTTCAGGTCGGTCCAAATGGGCCACCGTCCAGTAGCCGTAGCCATGCTCGAGCCAGCCCTTCGTCCATTCCTCGAGCCGTGAAACGGCCTCCGCGAAGTGCGTCATCGGTCCCGCAGGGTTATGCACGTTGGTTTCAGGATCGCTGTGAACCTCGAGGATAGCTTTAGGGTCCGTTTCAAAAGGTTTTCGCAAAACGAGTCGGGTGGTGGTCACGTTCATTCCTGCCACTATAACGGAGCCTCAAGAACGTTTGCGAAAGGTAAAGACGCCCAGCACCGAATAAAACCCCAACCGCCGGTAGACGAAGTACGACAGCAATACGTTCCAAACGAGCGTCCCGAGGGCGGTCGCAGCGGCGGCCCCCTCGAGCCCGAAACGCGGGATCAGCAGGGAGTTAAGACCGATGCTGACCAACGCGCTGATCCCGACGACGAGGGCGGTATCGCGTTCGTGTCCGGTCATGTTAAGGAGCGTGGCGACGGTGCCGGTGGCGGCGTTGATCAGCTGACCTACACTGAGAATCGCCAGCGTGGTGCGGGCCGCCAAAAAGTCGCCGGGGTAGAGCGCCAGAAAAAACTGACCGAAGATCATGAAAGCGAGGGCGATAGGCAGTGATACGAGGGTAATGGTGCGGGTACTGCGCGCCACGGTGTGCTCGAGCTGTTGCCTTTTACCCTGAGCGAAAAGCCTCGCCAGCGTCGGCGCAAACGCGGTGTTGACCGCCAAGAGCACCATAGCGATCAGGTCGGCCCCGCGCGAGGCGACCTGATACAGCCCGACCTCATCATGCAAGCCGAGCGCCCCCAGCATCAGGATGCTCGTACGGGCGTTGATCACGCCCATGACGCTGATAAGCATAAACGGCAGCGCCGTCTGGAGCCAGCTGCGTTCAAACGCAGGTTTGGCCTCCGGAGCGCCGCGCAGCACCCGGTTGAGCAGATACGCGCCCACCCCAAAAGCCGTGAGCGTCGCGGCGCAGAGGGCGGCGACGGCCCACGGCGCAGAAAAAGGGGTGGCGAAGCGGGGCAAGACCAGCCACGCCGATACGCTCAGCAGGACAATCAAAAGCGGCCTCAAGAGGAGTTCGGGCCACTGCCCACCGACGATATGGTCGAAGCCGCGCATCGCGGCTTGCCGCAGGGTGCTGAGCGACATTAGCGGCAGCGTCGCCAGAACGAGGAGCAGACTGAGGCGCAAACCGTCCCGGTCACCCACCGTGTAAAGCACCACCACGGCCCCGGCTACTGCGAGCGCGAGCGAGGCGAGCAGCGTCGCGGTGTTGCCCCAACGCAAGAAACCACGCAACTTGTCCCACCGCCCCTGCGCCCTAAACACCGCGATCTCCCGAACCATAAAACGGTCCATCCCCAGCGCCGCCGGAACCGCCAAAAAGTTAAGCCACTCGAGCGCCAGCACGTAGGTGCCGTAACCTCGCGTACCCAGCAGCCGCGTCAAGATCAGGCTGGTAGCGAGCGTCAGCGCGACCGAGACGATACGCAAACCAAAGGTAAAGACCGCCTCGCGCCCCGCGCCCCCGGTTCGGTTGAGAAGTGTTTTAAGAGAGCTCACCATAAAAACGGTGCATCATAACGCCTAACGCGTTCTGCTAAACCGTTTGGTTGCTGTAAACCGCAGCTCGAGCGGTGATAAACGCGCCCTACCCAAAGCTCGGTCAGCGGGTCGGCACGCTGTAGTCTCTTCATGTCATAGTCTCTTCATGCCCGCCCCGCTCCCCCCCCGCCGCGCCCTCGGTTACGGCGTCGCCGAAGTCGGCGCGTCGCTTTCTTACAACACCATCAACTTCTTTTTGCTGTTTTTTTTGGTCGAAACGGCGGGGCTGAGGCCGGGACTTGCTGGCGGAGTTCTACTCGCCGGACGCGCGCTCGACGCGTTGGTCGACCCGGTGATGGGCCGTTTCAGCGACCGTTTCAAAGCCCGGCGGGGTCGGCGTAGCCCACTTATCCTTTGGGGCGCGGTGCCCTTCGGCGTGAGTTTCGCGCTCCTCTGGCTGCTCCCGGACGCGCCACAGGTGGCGCTGTTTGCGCTGGCGACTGTTTTACTCATCGTTCACGCCTGCATCTTTACGCTCGTGCAGACCTCATATCTGGCGCTCACCCCGGAGCTGGCCCCGGACTATGGGGCGCGTACGGTGCTGAGCGGCTACCGGGTGGTTTTTGCCACCGCCGCTTCGCTCTTAGCCGCGGCTGCGCCACCCCTTTTAACGACGTGGGTCAACGAGCTGGCAGGCCTGCCCGCGTCGGCACAGTTGGGCTGGGGTGTGATGGGCGCACTTTTCGGCGGTGTAATGAGCGCGTCTTACCTGGTAATGGTGAGGACCGCCCACGAACCGCTGCGCCTGTCTGCGCCGCCCACGAGTAATTTTTGGCAGGAAGCGAGGGCCGTCCTGCGCGCGCGCGGGTTTTTACCGCTGCTGCTGGTTTTCGTGAGCGCGACGCTGGCGCTGGGTACACTCTCGTCTATCCTGCCGTTTTTTCTGACAAGCTACCTGCGTCTCGAGGTGGGTTTGCAAACCGCGCTACTGGCGCTGCTGTTCATTACGGCGGCGCTGAGCGTCCCTCTCTGGACGCGGTTGTCGCGGTGGTGGGGCAAGCGGGCGGCGTTCGCCGTCGGGTTGGTTTTGCTCGCTACAAGTTTACCCGCGCTCGCCTTTTTGTCACCGCCCGGTACGCTCTCGGTCCCGCTCGTCGTCACCACACTATTGGTCGGCGCAGGCGTCGGGACGGTGCTGCTTTTTCCCTGGGCGCTGCTACCGGATGTAATCGAATTGGACGCCCTGACTACGGGCGCGCAGCGAGAAGGGCTTTTTTACGCGCTGTTTACGCTGTTTCAAACCGCCGCTTTTGCGGTCTCGGCGGCACTTTCAGGTGGCGTGCTCGAGTTGAGCAGCTACGACGCCGACGTGTTTACACAGGCTGCCGGGGCCGTAGCAGGGATGCAGTGGCTTGTAGGTGGGGCGGCAGCGGGGCTTTTTCTGCTGGCGCTTGCGCCGCTGGGCCATTATCCACTGCGGTAGAGATTCCCTTTAACCGGTCCTAAGCAGACCGGTTCGCCTCGTCAGCTCCTCCGCGCACACTACGAAGGTCGTGTAGTCGCGCATCTGGGCGGTCCCTTTGGTGACAGCCTCTTCACAACGGGCGAGTATCTCAGTGAGTTTTTCGTCGGACAGAGCTGCGGTCGGGCTCGAGTAGGTCACCTGTACGCCTTTGTTTGATCTTAGCAAGGATGTGTGCAGGGGGCATAGGGAGATTTTCCCGATTCGGGCATGAATTCGGGGCGTGCTCAAGACGTGTAGGTGGGTCCAGAACGGTCGTTACGTCCAGTAGAGCGTACGCGCGGCGGGGAAGCGCACGGCAATCTCTGTCTCAAAAAAATCGCGCAGTTGGGCCATTACACCTTTGCTGTAAACATATTTGAGACCGCCGAACTTGTTGCGTTTGACGCTGCGGTCAGTTTCGTTCATGTCGAGGCTCGAGTTCGGATACCAGCCCTCCAACACCTCTTTGGAACCGGGCGTAAAGCGGTGGCTGATCAGCTCGAAGGTCAGATCACAGGGCAGGTCGAGAGCGGCCTCCAAGCGGTCGAAAAGGTCGGTGTAGTGCCCTTGCCAACCAGGAAGCGGCATAATCGGCGCGACGACGAGTCCGACCGGGTAGCCCGCCGCTGCGAGTTGGCGAAGTCCGGCTACCCGCGCGCTGACCGACGCCGTCCCCCCCTCGAGGCGCTGACTGACGCTCTCGGCGTTGACCGATACCCGGGCGCGCGTCCGGCCGCCATGAGGCAACCCCAAAAGCGGTTCGACCGCGCTGAATTTACTCACCCAGCGCAACTGCGCGTTCTTACGAGTTCCAAAATAGCGGACGCATTCGGACAAACTGCCGGTGAGGTGCTCTAAAGAAAGGGGGTCGGTATAGCACGACGCTTCAAAGGTCGTCAGCTGCCCCGGTTTCTCGTACGCTTTTAGCGAGGCGAGAACCTCGGGCAGATTTGCGTAAACGCGGGTGACGGGCGGCCCCGCCAGCGACCCCGCCAGGTAGCAGTACTGGCAGTGCGCGGGGCACCCCTTCGCCAGGTGAAACTGCCAGTCCGCCGAGGGCGGAATCGGTTGCAGCTTCATCATGCTCGGGGGCGCGTTGACCACTGCCAGCGTTCCCTTGGCGAGGCGGTAGGTTTCGCGCTCGTCTTTGCCGCGCAAGCTCGGAAGGCGGTTGCCGGGCAGCTCGGTTACGTCAAGCCCCAAGCCCTGCATTCGGCTCAGCAGCTGTTGACCGAATGGTTGCTCTAGAGCGTCGGCGGTAAAAAAGATGCGTTTGGGAAGCCAAGGTTTGGCAGGGCGGAACGAGGGTTGGGGCGTGGGCGGCAGCGCAACGGTACTGGGCATGAATTCCTCTACAGGTCCTTAGAATTGGAGATTGTGCAGCGATAGGGAGAGAACGGTACAGCACTTAGTCACCTTTTATTTTAGCTTGCCCAACGCTTCTCGAGCTGGACACGAACTACACTTTTTACCGTCTAGTAAACCCTTTTTGAAACGTCAAACAAGGTAAACCGGGATTCTCAAGCTAGCTGTTCAGCTAGCGGTTTCCAGTCAAAATTTTTGGCAGGAATACCTACTGCTCACGAAACCCGGCTTGAGCACACTTGTGACTCTAGACACTTTCTTGTGTACGGCTTCCTACAGTTGCGCCGGGCCAACAAGCTATAGGGTGAGGATTGGGAATCAAGTGCGAAATCATCCTATGGGGGTAAACATGAATTTTAAGAGCCTGAGAATCATCCTGTTGTCGCTTGCGCTCGTCGGTACCGGCGGTCTGACCTTTGCGACTACCGATACCAACGCGGCGGACACTGAGACGGCCCCGACCGAAGAAGTCGGTACCGACGCGACCACCACCGACGCAGCAGCCGACCCGGTCGAAGTCGACACGCCTGCGGCAGCCGATCCGGTCGACGATGTGGATGTAGACGTAGATGACAACGACGGCTTCGATTGGGGTCTGCTCGGCCTACTCGGTTTGCTTGGTCTGTTAGGCCTTCGCGGCGGCGGTAGAGACGACGTTAACCGCAACATCGTAGTAGACGGCACGAAAAAGTAAAGGTTTAGCCAAACACTCTTTAGGGGGAACCACAGTGAACAACGTAATCGGTGTATTTGACAGCGTAGACATTGCTGAGCAAGTAGTTAGTGACTTGACCAGCAGCGGTTTTGACAGAAGCGACGTCAGCAGCCACAAAGGTAGCGGCAAAGATATTGAGAACGAGTTGCAAGATGCCGGTGTCAGCGCAGACGAAGCCCGCGAGTACGCCTCGAGCGTCGGCAATGAGGGTGCCCTTGTCGTCGTCCGGGCCGACGATTCGCGTACCGACGACGCTGTAATGGTTATGAACCGCTACTACTCGGATGAGAACTTGCAGAGCAGTAGCGACACTTCGGACGCCTCGTACGCGTCGGGCTCCACGTCATCTGGTTCGGACGAGCAGACTTTTGCCGTTGCCGAAGAGCAGATTCAGATCGGTAAACGCGAGGTGCAACGCGGCGGCGTCCGCGTCCGCAGCGTCATCTCTGAAAAAGAAGTCGAGGAGCAAGTTTCACTCCGCGACGAGACCATTCATGTAGACCGGCGTCCGGTCGACCGTCCTGTTACCGACGCCGACACCAACGTCTTTAACGAACGGACTGTCGAACTGACAGAAACTGACGAAGAGGCTGTGGTTGCTAAAGACGCTCACGTCGTCGAAGAGGTCGTCATCGGTAAAGATGTCGAGCAACGCACCGAAACGGTCCGCGACACCGTACGCCGCACCGACGTTGAGATCGACGATCTCGCCGCCAGCCACGCCCAAAACCTCGCCAGCGACGAAAAGTATCGTGGACGCGAGTGGAGCGACGTAGAAGGCGACGCGAAAACGAACTGGGAACGTGACAATAAAGATCAGGGAGCCTGGGACAGCGTCAAAAACGGCGTCCGCAGCAACTGGGAAAAGCTCCGCAACTAGGTACAAAATCTTTACTGACCGGCTTCTGAGCATTAAGTTCAGAAGCCGGTTTTTTGGGTTGCGTGCGTTCGGTGGTGTCTCGCGGGTTCCCGGTCAGCTGTGGTTGCCCCCCGTGAGTAAAGTGCTTGTGGCCTGTAGCTTGTAGTTTTCGAGTGTCTATCCGCTTCCCACTAACCCGTTTTAGAACGATAGAAAACGGATTAATCCGTCCAAGAAGTCGACCGAACCCGGAACTTGAGAGCTGTTGCTCGAGCACGCCGACACACCTCGACGCCGTACCCGAACGGGCAGGCTACCGCTGAGCGGGGCGGGCTTGGTATACTCGACCGTTTAGGCAGCAGCGTTTTGCGCCTGCTTAACCTTCAGGCGGAAGATCTGCCTGAACCCAAGGAGGCACGTTGCAAAACCTTGTCATCCGCGGTGCCCGAGCCCACAACCTTAAAAACGTCTCGACAACCCTGCCCCGAAACAGTTTTATTGTGTTTACCGGAGTCTCCGGCTCCGGCAAATCGACTTTGGCGTTCGATACCATCTACGCCGAGGGGCAGCGCCGCTACGTCGAATCGTTGTCCGCGTACGCACGGCAATTTCTGGGACTGATGGATAAACCCGACGTCGACAGCATCGAAGGGCTAAGTCCGGCGATCAGCATCGACCAGAAGACGACCAGTCACAATCCCCGCTCGACCGTCGGCACCGTAACCGAAATTCATGATTACCTGCGGCTGCTCTTCGCCCGCGCCGGGACGCCGCACTGCCCTATCTGCGGGCGCGTTATCGAAAAACAGTCGGCTTCTGAAATTGTCGACCGGCTGCTGGAAAAGTTTTCCGAGCAGCGCGCGTTCGTGGTTGCGCCGCTCGTCCGTGGGCGCAAGGGTGAATACAAAAAGCTCTTCGAGGGTCTTAAAAAAGAAGGTTTTGCCCGCGCCCGGGTCGATGGTGAGGTGCAGACGCTCGACGAGGCGCTCCGGCTCAACTTGGAGAAGTACGAAAAGCACGATATCGACGTGGTGGTCGACCGTCTTAAGATCAGCGCCGATGACCGTACCCGGATGGCTGAAGCGGTCGAACTGGCACTGCAAAAAGGCGAGGGGCTGATGCGGGTATTTTTGCCCGATTTGGGCCGCGACGAGGTGTTTAGCGAACGCTTCGCGTGTCCAGAACACGGGACTGCGCTCGAGGAACTCGAGCCCAGAGCCTTTTCGTTCAACTCACCCTACGGTGCCTGCACCCACTGCACCGGCCTCGGGTCACGCTCCGAGTTCGACCCCGCCCTGATCGTTCCCAACGACGAGTTGTCGATTTCAGAGGGGGCTATCGCGCCGTGGAGCCAGGGGCGCGGCGACGGCAACAAGGTCTTTTACTGGGACCGTATCAAAGCCCTGTCCGACCACCTGGGGTTCGACCTCAAAACGCCGTGGGGCGAGCTGCCGCCGCCCGTGCAAACGACGCTTTTGGGCGGTTCCCGCGACGCTATCGAGGTCGTCTACAAACGCGGTGACCGTGAGACGATGCGTTTTAACGTCGAATTCGAGGGCATTGTGCCGAACCTCGAGCGCCGCCTCCGCGAAGCCACCACCGACTACGCGCGGGAGAAGCTCGAGGCGTTTATGTCGCTCGTACCCTGCCCCAAATGTCACGGTACCCGTTACAAACCTGAAATCTTATCGGTGACGGTCGCGGAGCGCAACATCGCCGAGCTGTCGGGGATGACGGTCCTGGACGCGCGCCGCTTTTTTGCCGAACTCGCTCTGCCCGAACCGGGCAGCACCGTCGCCGCGCCCATCATGCGCGAGGTCGGGGCGCGGCTCGGGTTTTTGGAAAACGTCGGCCTCGACTACCTGACCCTGGACCGCAGCGCCAACACCCTTTCAGGCGGCGAAGCGCAGCGTATCCGGCTGGCGACGCAGGTCGGGAGCGGTTTGACCGGCGTTTTATACGTGCTCGACGAACCCTCGATTGGCCTACACCCACGCGACAATGCCCGACTTTTGCAGACTCTGCTGCGCCTACGTGACCTCGGTAACACCCTGATCGTCGTCGAACACGACGAAGAGACGATGCGCGCAGCCGACTATCTGGTCGATCTAGGACCGGGGGCCGGGATTCACGGCGGCGAGATCGTCGCCGAAGGTCCGCCGGAAACGTTGATGCAAGACCCTGACTCACTAACCGCAGCCTATTTGCGCGGCGATAAAAGAATCGAGGTACCCTCTAAACGCCGGAGCGGCAACGGCAGAACTATCAAAATCGTCGGCGCAACCGAACACAACCTTCAAGATGTCAGCGTCGAACTGCCGCTCGGAACACTCACCTGCATCACCGGGGCGTCGGGGTCGGGCAAATCGACGCTCGTTCACCGCATCTTGCACGCGTCGTTAGCCAAACAGCTCTACCGCGCCAAAGAGACGCCGGGAGCGCACCGGGCGCTTCACGGGACCGAACACATTGATAAGGTGATCGAGATCGATCAGAGCCCTATCGGACGCACGCCGAGGAGCAACCCCGCGACCTATACGGGCATCTTTACCGAAATCCGCGACCTCTACACCCGCGCGCCCGAAGCGCGCAAACGCGGTTACAAAGCCGGACGGTTTTCATTTAACGTCAAGGGCGGACGTTGCGAGGCGTGTAAGGGCGACGGCACCGTCAAGGTCGAGATGTACTTTTTACCCGACATCTACGTGCCCTGCGAAGTTTGCAAGGGCGCGCGCTACAACCGCGAAACTTTGGAGGTCAAGATTCGCGGCAAGTCAATCTCCGAAGTTTTGGCGATGACCGTCGATGAAGGGGTCGGGTTTTTTGAAAATATTCCCAACATCGCCCGCAAATTGCAGCTGATGCAAGACGTCGGTTTGGGTTACGTCAAGATCGGGCAACCGTCACCCACACTTTCGGGTGGCGAGGCGCAGCGCGTCAAGCTAGCCTCCGAACTCGGCAAACGCAGCACCGGCAAAACGCTGTACATTCTGGACGAACCGACCACCGGCCTGCACTTCGAGGACGTGCGGAAGCTGCTGGGCGTGTTGCAACGCCTTGTCGACGGCGGCAATACACTTGTGGTCATCGAGCACAATATGGATGTGGTAAAGACGGCGGACTGGCTTATCGACCTGGGGCCGGACGGGGGCTCAAGGGGCGGTCATGTAGTCGCCGAAGGGACGCCCGAAACCGTCGCCACCCATCCGAAGTCGTCTACAGGCGAATACCTGCGGGGGATTCCTGAGATTCAGGCGCGGCTCGAGCTGACCCCCGTATGACCCGTAGCCGCAACGCCCCCCGCACCGCAGCGGCGCACACGCTTGTAGTCGGCAGCTTTCTATTTTTGCTGGCGGTGGTGCTCGCGGTCGCGCCGCTACCGCTCCTCGTTCGTAGCCTGGGCATAGTTTTGTGTAGCTACGCCGCTTTCGCTTTTGCCGGTCTCCCGTTTGCCTTCGCCGCGGCGCTGCTGGCCCCGGTCGCAGGGTTGCTGACCGGCGGCGAGACGTGGCTCGTGCTGCTGCCGCTGATGCTCGTCTCAGGACTGTTGGCGCTTCTGGGCCTCGATTACGCCTGGCGTGTCCCGGCGCTCGTCGTCTCGCCACTGCTTTACGTCGCGCCGCAGGGGATCGTCTGGGCGCTTTCGAGGCGGTCACTGTTTGCCGTAGAGCTGCCGTGGAGTCCATCTGTACCCGTGTGGTTGGGGCTACACGCGCTAGCGGCGACCGTCGGTACGGTGGGCGCGTTTTGGTGGGGGCGCGGCGGCTGGGCGCGGCAGAGCGTACAGCAAAGAACACGAGGGCGAGCGCAGGGGCGCTCACGCGGGGCGAGACGGAGGTGAAAGACCCCCGGCGGCTTTGGTTTTATCATCTGGCGTCGTATCTGGTCCGCAACTACGCGCGGCTCTTCCGGGGCCTCAAAGTTGAAGGGCTCGAGCTGATCCCCCGCGCCGAAACACGCGGGCTGATCGTCGCAGGCAACCACATCTCGAGCTTCGACCCACCGCTGATCGGCTCGCTCGTACCCAGGGAAATTCACTTTATGGCGAAACGCGAACTTTTTGAGCGCCAACCTAGCAAGTGGGTGTCTGAGCACCTGATGGCGTTTCCGATAGACCGCAGTCGGGGCGATACCAGGGGCATCAAAGAGGCGCTGAGACTCCTTAGAAGCGGCGTCGCCGTCGGCATCTTCCCACAAGGAACCCGCAACACCGGCGAAGCAGCGGCCCTCGACGGGGCAGCATTTTTGGCGCAGCGCGCCGACGTGCCGCTACAACCGGTGGCGCTCTGGCGCGAGGGCGGGCGGCTGCGCGTCCGCTTCGGCAGACCTCTCTACGCCAAAGACAAATCGCGCGCAGAGATGCGCGCCCTGACCGAGACCCTGATGGCTGAGATCAAGGCGATGTTGCTCCCTACCGCCGACGGACTACAACCCCCGTCTGACACGCACTAACGCTTTACCATCCCAAAAATTTGCGTCCCTGACGGTCCAAACCGAGTTAAGCCGTCTGGGACTTGCTTTGTCGAAAATCACATGCTAAAGTATCGGCGAAGTCAATCAAGGGAGGTAAGGCTGTGGCAAAGGGGAAAACGGTATCCAAAGCTGATCTCGTCGACCAGGTTTCGGACGAAACGCAGATGAAGAAAAAAGAGGTCAAGACGGTCATCGACACCATGATCGACCACGTGGCTAAGCACCTGAACGACGGCGACAAGGTGCAGCTGACGGGTTTCGGCACCTTTGAGGTGCGCGAGCGCAAGGCCCGCACCGGCGTCAAACCCGGAACGACCGAAAAGATCGAAATCCCGGCGAGCAAGTACCCGGCGTTCAAACCGGGCAAGGCGCTTAAAGACCGGATTTAAGCTTAGATTTAAGCCTAGTTCGTGCAAGCGAGGTGGCCCGTTCGGGTCGCCTTTTTTGGGTGGTCGTAAGCGGACCTTTACACCGCCGATTACGATCACCCAGCCTGGTTTTTCGAGGCGGACGATGCGATTTTTTTACGCAGGCTACACGTTGGGGCTCGAGCTGGTCTCGGCGTACAGCCGCAGACACCAAGAAAAAGCGTCTATGCTCTACGCGGAACCTGCACCGAGCTTTCCAGCAGAATTCTTTGCCATGTTTGACTGAGCCTGAGCGGACTACGGCACCAAGATCGAGATGCTGCCGCGCCCGCGCGCGTTAACCGCAGAAGAGTAGCTTTACTCGGGCTAACTACTTTAGCTTCGTCATTGGTTACGCTCATAATGGCTGATCTAAAGTGATTTGACCTTTTGTGAACGCAGTTTCTAAGCTCTGAATTTTGGCTGTACACTAAGGTCATGGACAACACTGTTTATATCGGCGACCTCGCCGCCAAGCTTAGCTTAAGTCGCAAGACAATTCGCTACTACGAAACGCTGGGGCTCATGCCCGAACCCCAGCGGAGCACGGCGGGCTACCGCCTTTACGGTGACGTGGACGTTGACAGGCTGGCATTCATTCTGAAGGCGAAAGCACTGGGTTTAAGCTTGGAGGACATCAAGTCCATCCTCAGCGTGCGCGCCCAGGGCAAATCTCCCTGTTCTCGCGTTCAAAAGCTGGTCAGCGACAAGCTCGAGCTGATCGACCAAAAGATCAGGGGGCTCGAGGCGCTGCGCTCAGAGCTTAACCAGCTGGGTGCAGCTCAGCACCCCACTGTCGGCAGAGTGTGCGGACTCA
>JAABUN010004001.1_pt1 | contig 21177 bp, 14 predicted proteins | sample 5559311 | NCBI WGS metagenome assembly JAABUN01 (sample SAMN10711877, study PRJNA513370) | rock metagenome | isolation source: Antarctica rocks | place: Antarctica: Victoria Land, Siegfried Peak sud
GGGACCTCAGCGTGATGCACCTGGGCCGCACTCGGATGCGGGACCAGCTTGACTGGGACGATCTGCCGCCGTTGCCCTTCCATCGCCGGAACCAGCAGTGGCGCTATGCCTGGCTCGCCTGAAACTGCCGGGGAGAGAACCCCGACCCCTCCCCGCTGCGGCGGAGAGGGGAGACCGTCGCGAACCGGTCAGGACGAATCAAAAGGGTCGGCACACGAAGAACGCGCGATGACCGCTGACGACGCCGCAACAGAAGCCCCTCTCCATCGCAATGGGGAGGGGTTGGGGAGGGGTAGTGGCTCGGGGAGGGGTCTTGCCAGCCGCCGCTCAGGCAACGCGGCCGCCCGTGACCTGCGTCGGCGACAGACACCAGCCGAAGCGGCCCTCTGGGCACGGATCCGGCGAAACGCGCTCGGCGCCCCTTCCGCCGGCAACACCCGATCGGTCCATTCATTGTCGATTTCTGTTGCCTGACACGGAACCTCATCGTGGAGGTCGACGGGAGTGTCCATGACCGCGACGATGTTCGGGAACAGGATGAATGGCGCGAAGCATGGCTGACCGGTCACAGCTTCATCGTGGTCCGTGTTACCAACGACGACATCACCGACCGCCTCGACACCATCGTCGCCAGCCTCCGGACGACCCTCGCCGGACAACACACCCTTCTTGCGCCAGGGTGGACACCGCGAGATCGATGATCAGCGGACGCCTCAGCAACCGAAAGCCCCTCTCCGCCGCGGCGGGGAGGGGTTGGGGAGGGGTCATTCCCGATGCCAACTGACACAACCGAAAGCGGTCTCGAGACCGTCATCTTCAACGCACTCACCGGGATCTCGCAAGAAGAGCCCCTCTCCACCGCAGTGGGGAGGGGTTGGGGAGGGGCCACGCCCGGCGTCGCCGAACTGCCCACGGCCTACGATGACGACTACCTCGCCGGCCAAAACAGTGACTTCGATGCCGGGTACGCGGTCGACACCGTCCAGTTGCTCGCCTTCCTCGCCGCGACCCAGCCCCAGACGGTCGCGACCCTGAACATCGGCGCGCCCGGTCCCAGCCGGACGAAGTTCCTCGACCGGCTCCAGGGTGAGATCACCAAGCGTGGCGTGGTCGACGTGCTGCGCAAGGGCGTGAAGCACCAGTCCGACCACGTCCACCTGATGTACGGCACGCCGACCGTCGGCAACGTCGACGCCGCCAACCGGTTCGCGGCCAACCGCTTCTCCGTCACCCGCCAGCTCCACTACAGCCGGAAGACCGCCGGCCGCTCGCTGGACCTGGCGCTGTTCATCAACGGGCTCCCCGTCGCGACCTTCGAGCTCAAGAACCGGTTCACCGGCCAGAACGTCCAGCACGCCATCGAGCAGTACCGGACGGACCGCGACCACCGCGAGCTGATCTTCATACCCGGCCGCTGCGCCGTCCACTTCGCCGTGGACGACCAGCAGGTCTGGTTCTGCACGGAGCTGTCCGGCAAGACCTCCGTCTTCCTGCCGTTCAACAAGGGGTTCGACGATGGGGCCGGCAACCCGCCCAACCCCGCCGGCATCATGACCGACTACCTCTGGCGCCAGGTCCTGACTCGCCGCGGCCTGACCAACATCCTCGAGAACTACGCCCGCGCCGAACCATCCAAAGCCACCAGTGGCGCTATGGGCAAGGGCCGACTGAGCGTGACCTGGCCGCGCTACCACCAGCTGGACGTCGTCCGCCGCCTGCTTGCCGACGCCAGCCAGCACGGCGCCGGGCGCCGCTACCTGATCCAGCACTCAGCCGGCTCCGGCAAGAGCAACAGCATCGCCTGGCTGGCCCACCAGCTGATCAGCGTCCGACCACCCGACGCCCTGCCCGACACGCCGACGGTGTTCGACTCCGTCATCATCGTCACCGACCGCCGGCTGCTCGACGACCAGATCGAGGCGACCGTCAAGCGCGCCGGCCAGACCAGGGGCATCGTCGGCGCGGCCGAGCGGTCCAGCGACCTGCGCGACTTCCTCCGCTCCGGGACGAAGATCATCACCACGACCGTCCAGAAGTTCCCGCTGGTCCTCGGCGCGATCAACACCGACCTGAGCGACAAGCGCTTCGCGATCATCATCGACGAGGCCCACTCCGGCCAGGGCGGCCGAACCTCAGCCCAGATGAACCAGGCCCTCTCAACCGGCCCAGGCTCCGCGGATGAAAAAGCCCCTCTCCAGCCGCATCCGCAGATGCGAGATGGGGAGGGGTTGGGGTGGGGCGACGACGACGAGGACCGCATCAACGCACTGATCGAGGGCCGAAAGCTGCTCGGCAACGCCTCGTACTTCGCCTTCACGGCGACGCCGAAGAACAAGACCCTGGAGCTGTTCGGGGAGCGGGTGCCGGGAACGGAGGGCTTCCAGCCGTTCCACTCCTACACGATGAAGCAGGCCATCCAGGAGAGCTTCATCATGGACGTGCTGGCGAGCTACACGCCCTACCCGAGCTACTACCGCCTGACCAAGGCGATCGAGGACGACCCGGAGTTCGACAGCAACCGCGCCAAGAGCAAGCTGCGCCACTACGTCGAGGGCCACGAGCACGCCATCGGGCAGAAGGCTCAAATAATGGTCGACCACTTCCATGAGCAGGTCATCAACCGCCAGAAGATCGGCGGCCGGGCGCGAGCGATGGTCGCGACCAACGGGATCGACCGGGCGATCGACTACTTCCGGGCGATCAGCGCCTACCTCATCACCCGCAAGAGCCCGTACCGGGCCGTGATCGCCTTCTCCGGCGAGCGCGAGATCGACGGCAAGCAGATGACCGAGGCGTCCTTCAATGGCTTCCCGACCAGCCAGATCTCCGCCAAGATGAAAGAGGACCCGTACCGCTTCCTGATCGTGGCCGACAAGTTCCTGGCGGGCTATGACGAGCCGCTGCTCCACACCGTGTACATCGACAAGACGCTCTCGGGCATCAAGGCCGTCCAGGGCATGTCACGCCTCAACCGTTCGGCACCGGGCAAGACCGACACCTTCATCCTGGACTTCGCCAACGACGCCGAGACGATCGAGCGTTCCTTCGCGCCGTACTACCGCACGACGATCCTGAGCTCCGAGACCGACCCGAACAAGCTCCACGACCTCGTCAGCGAGCTGGACGGCTACGGTGTCTACGACATCAGCCAGATCGACGAACTCGTCCGCCTCTACCTCGACGGCGCCGACCGGCCACTGCTGGACCCGATCCTGGACGCCTGCACGCTCGTTTACACCGGATTGACCGAGGACGAGCAGGTCGGCTTCAAGGGCAAGGCCAAAGCCTTCGTCCGGACCTACAACTTCCTCGGCTCAGTCCTCAGCTACGGCCAGATCGACTGGGAGAAGCGGTCGATCTTCCTGACCCTGCTGACGCCCAAGCTGCCGTCACCGCCCGATCCCACACTGACGGACGGGATCCTTGACTCGATCGACATGGAGAGCTACCGGATCGAGGCCCGGGCAACGATCCGGATTGCCCTCGCCGACGAGGATGGCGCGATCGAGCCGGTCCCGGTCGGCAGCACCAGCATGACGCCGGAGGAGATGAAGGAGCGGCTCAGCTCGATCCTGGAAGATTTCAACCAGACCTACGGCAACATTACCTGGAGCGACCCCGATCGCATCCGTCAGATTCTGACCGACGAGCTGCCCAGCCGGGTCCTGCTCAACGAGAAGGTCCGCAACGCGATCAATCAGGGCGACCCGCAGAACCTGATGGCCGAGCTCGGCCCAGCGTTGCAGGCGCTCATCCTCGGCGGCTACCGGGATCAGAACGAGTTGCTCAAGCAGTTCATGGACAACGAGAACTTCCGTCGCCTCGTCACCGACCGCATCTTCGAGGCGACCTTCACCACCCCGCAGCAGCCCGGCCTGATCGGTCCCGGTTAGCAGAAAGCGCCTCGCCCGCCTCCATACCGATGGAACGGGGGGACAGTCGCGAACCCGGTCCCCGTGTCCGTGAGACCCAGCCCACGAGACGTGAAGGACCGATCAGAACCTCGCGAAAACGAAAGCGCTTCTCTCATCCGCGGATCGGGAAGGGTGACAGCCAGACCGATGCGTCCAGCGGCCGACGGGTCCGGAGCCGGAACATGACGTACGGCTCCGGGCTGCCGGTCTCCGCCCCGCATCTGACCTTGATGAAGCGGGTCTGGCGGTAGCTCAAGCAGGGGCTAGCCCACCGTTTAGACAGGCGTCAGCGTCAGGGTCGGCTTGTAACGGCCGGCGGCGAGATCGGTCGCCTCGTCGGTGATCCCTGCCTCGCGGTCGGCGATCACTTGCCGGATCTCATCCTTGAGTGCGTCGAGCATATCCGCCTCGGCAACCGTCTTGACGATCCGGCCCTTGCGGAAGATCACGCCCTTCTGGTTACCGGCCGCCAGCCCAACATCGGCGTCCTTGGATTCGCCCGGCCCATTGACAACGCAACCCATCACGGCGACGCGGATCGGCACCTTGACCGTCTCGAGGAACTCATCGACCTGGTTGGCAAGGGTGAACAGGTCGACCTCGACCCGACCGCAGGTCGGGCAGGCGATCATCGTCGCGCCCTTGGTCCGGAGTTCGAGCGTCTTCAGGATCTCGAAGCCGACGAACACCTCCTCGGTCGGGTTGGTCGTCAGCGAGACGCGGATCGTGTCGCCGATGCCGAGCGCGACCAGGGTCCCGATCCCTACCGCCGAGCGGACACTGCCCGCCCGTGGCGTACCTGCCTCAGTGACCCCGAGGTGGAGCGGATAGTCATTTGGGAGCGCAGCGAACCGGCGGTACGCCTCGAAAAGGACCGGAACCTCGAACGCCTTGAGGCTGACCTTGATCAACCCGAAGTCGAGATCCTCCAGGATCTGGATGTGGCCGAGGGCGGTGCGGACGAGCCACTCAGCCCGCAGCTCCATCTGGCTCGACCCCTTCTGGGCCATCTCGTCGACGAACTCTTCGGTCATCGGAGGGCAGGAACCGAAGTTGACGCCGATCCGGATCGGCGTCTGGCTGGCCTTCGCCAGTCGGACGACCTCGCGGACATCCTCCGGCTTGCGGATGTTGCCGGGGTTCAGCCGCAGCCCGTGGATGCCGGCCTCGAGTGCCTTGAGCGCCAGCGTGTGCTCGAAATGGATGTCGGCGATCAGCGGGACCGGCGAGAACGGAATGATGTCGGGCAACGCAGCGGCAGCTTTGCGGTCGGGGACGGCAATGCGGACGATCTCCGCTCCGGACTCTGCGAGTTCATGGATCTGCTCGAGGAGAGCCGGCGGGTTTCGGGTGTCGGCGGTGGCCATCGTCTGCACGACAATCGGGTGATTGCCGCCGATCTTGACCCCGCCGATGTCGAGCACGCGCGTCTTGCGGCGAGGGGCGATCAGGGACATGCTTGAGAACCTCCGGAATGGGATCTGGTCCAGCCAGCGGGCCCGGCGCGGTGCGTCAGGTAGACCCGCCAACGGTTTTCGTTATGTCTGAAGGATACTCGACCGCAGCGAGCCCGGCCCTGATTCTCGGACGTTTTCGGGACGTTCATGGTGTCTTAACAGCCGGGGAAGGCCAGAGGATCGCTCAGGCGACGGTGTGCGTCAGCCTCGCCAGGGCGATGTGGGGCAGTGGCTGAGTCAGGGGATCGCTCGACAGGTCAGCCAGATGCTCGCCCATCGCCGGAGCGAATTTGAAGCCATGGCCGGAGAACCCGGCGGCGAACGTGACGTTGGCGTGCTCCGGATGGCGATCGACGATGAAGTCCTCGTCGGGCGTCATCGTGTACATGCAGACCTGGCGATCGCGGATCTCGCCGATGCCGTGGACCAGTGTTCGCATCGCCTTCGTGACGCTCTCGGCCTCGTTATCGTCGATCTCGCGGCGGAGCTCGTCGGCGACCGTCTCCTCGCCGCCAGCGTGGTCCCCGGCCTTGAGGCCCGGCTCGTCCCCCGAGATCGGGATCACGTAGAGTTGGCAGCCGGGCATTCCGGCGATCAGGACCGGGAAACGATCGGCGGTGTAAGCGGCCCGGTCGTCCATCTCGTACCACCAGAGCAGCTTCCGGCGAACGGTCAGTGGCAGACCGAGACCGGCCAGCGCGGTCGCTGCCCAGGCACCAGCCGAGATCACAAGCCGGTCACCGGAATACGAGCCGGTGGCGGTCATAACGCCGACTCCCGAGGCGCTGGACTCCCATGACAGCGCGGGCTCGTGCTCGTGCCAGATGGCGCCGGCCCGTTCCGCCAGCGATCGCATCGCCGTCAGGCCGGGATCGACATCGAGGAAGCCGGTCACCGGGCTGTAGCACGCTGTCCAGTCGTCGGGAAGATGGAACTGCGGCCAGCGCCGGTTGACCTCTCCGCCATCGAGCGACTCGTGCGGGACATCCCATTGCGCGGCGCTCTGCCGGGCCGACTCGGCCTGCGTCTCGCCGGGAGCCGAGATGTCGAGCCCACCGCAGCGATGGAGCAGCGTCTGGCCGACCTCCTCGCCGATCGCGACCCACATCCGGTCAGCCTCACGGACCATCGGCACGTAGGCGGGCGACTCGAAGTAGGCCTGACGAATGATCCGGGTCCGGCCAGAGTGAGACGCCATCGTGCTGGGCGTCGTGAACTGCTCCAGCACGAGGACGCGCTGACCACGCCGGGCCAGCGCGAGGGCCGCTCCGGAGCCCATGGTCCCGCCGCCAAGAACGATGACATCGAACGAGGATGATGCTGGGATCGACATGGGTTCACTCCGTCGGATGAGTCGAGCGATAGCGGAAATCGCTCTACGGGAAGGCAACGACGAGTCAGTTAGCGGGAGACGGCCATATTCTCCAGCGGACGCTCAGGGTTCTTGCGAGCCGCGGTCGGGTGATCACGCGCTACTGGGGCCGCCCATGCGACGGCGTTGGCGATCACGCGGCGAACCTGCGGGTGGAAGTAGGTCGGGAAGGTCTCATGTCCCGGGCGGAAGTAGAAGATCCTGCCAGCCCCTCGTGAGAAGCAGGCGCCGCTGCGGAAGACTTCGCCGCCCTTGAACCAGGAGACGAAGACGAGATCGTCCGGTGCCGGGATGTCGAAGTGCTCGCCGTACATCTCCTCATGCTCGAGATCGATGTAGTCGCCGATGCCGGCTGCGATCGGGTGGCTGGGGTTGACGACCCAGATCCGTTCATTGGCGCCGTCCTCGCGCCAGCGCAGGTCGCACGTCGTTCCCATCAGCGCCTTGAAGATCTTCGAGAAGTGGCCGGAGTGCAGGACGATCAACCCCATCCCCATCAGGACGCGCTCCTGGACCTTCCTCACGATCGCGTCGTCGACGTCACCGTGCGCCTTGTGCCCCCACCAGATGAGGACGTCCGTGTTGGCGAGGACTTGGTCGGTCAGACCATGCTCCGGCTGATCGAGCGTGGCTGTCGCGACCTCGAAGTCGCCGTCCTCGCGCAGGCCAGCGGCGATCGCGGAATGGATACCCTCAGGGTACACCCCCGCGATGTGCTCGCTTTCGATCTCGTGCCGGTATTCGTTCCAGACGGTTACGCGGGTTGCCATGTGGTGGTGTCTCCTGATGACGTCGTGCATTCCGGGAGTCGTCACAATCGTCCGGGGCTGGGAGCCCATGTCCGCGTTCAGTCGAGGACGACTTCCCGGCCTTCACTGGACGCTCGGTAGATCGCATCGACCAGACGTGCCCGGTCAAGCCCTTCCTGGCCGGTTGGCACACCGTCGGTGCCGTCGAGGATCTTCGCGACGAACTGCCTGACGATCTCGCCATGGCCACTGGTCGGGAGGAGGCGCGGGTGGCTGACGGTGGGGACGCCTTCGAAGTCGGAGAAGACATTGAGGGTATCGACGAGGGCATAGTCGTGGACGTCGATCTCGGCGCCTCCGGCCGTACCCATCAGTGAGACGCCGAAGTCGTCTTTCGCACCGGTGTAGGCGGCCCAGCTCGTTTCCAGATGCAGGACGGCGCCGTTCTCCAGCCGGATGAACGCGACCGCCATGTCATCGACCTCGAACGGGACCTCGCCGGTCTGGAACCGGGCTCCCTGCCAGGCGCCCTTCCCCTGGCGGCCAATCTCGGAAAACGTCTGGGCGGAGACGCTCGTGACCTTCGGGTTGCCCATCATGAAGAGCGCCATGTCGAGGACGTGGACCCCGAGATCGATCAGGGAGCCGCCGCCGGCCATCGCCTTGGAGCTGAACCAGGTGCCGAAGCCGGGGATGCCAGCCCGGCGCATCCAGTACGCCTTTGCGTAATAGACGTTGCCGAACTTGCCGGCGGCGACGTGCCTCTGGACGAGCTGGACATCCTGCCGGTAGCGCCGGTTGAAGGCGATTGCGAGAACCTTTCCGGTCCGCTCGGCGGCGTCGACCATCCGCTGCCCCTCCTCCGCGTTTAGGGCGAGCGGCTTCTCGACGAGGACGTGCTTCCCAGCTTCCAGGGCCGCGATCGCGACCGGCATGTGCATGTTGTTCGGCAGGGCGAGGCTGACGGCGTCAACATCTGGGTCGGCGAGGAGTTCCTTATAGTCGCGATAGATTCGGGAGATGCCGTGCTTTCTGGCGAGTTCGTTGCAGCGGGCGGTATCGAGCCCGGCCAGGGCGACCAGGTCGGCTCGGGCCTCACCGGCGTAGGCTTCGACGTGGAAGCCGCCGGCGCCGCAGCCGATCACGCCGGTCCGGACGGTCTTCGGGCTGACTTCGGTGCTAATGGGTGTCTGACTGACAGCGGTCAACGCGTTGCCTCCTGCCTGAGCCAGCTGGGACTCCGGGCGGGTCGTTTTCGGGCCTGATTCATCGAGCGTAATCTTACAGAGAAAAAAGCGAGACGCGAGGGGCTCTGCTGCCCCTCGCGTCTCGATCTTGCTTCTGAACGGTTTGTCTTACGGTGCGGTGTAAACGTCGATCTTGGTCACGTATCCAGGCAGCGTCTGGACCGTAGCCGAGAACAGGACGGGATCACCGACGATCTCCAGGAGATTGATCGAGTAGAGATCGGGCAGCACCCAGACCCGATCACCCAGTTCGAACTGGTCCTGCCAGACGAGTACACCCGCGAGATCGGTGATGGTGTAGATCTCGCCGGCTCCGTGGGGGAGTTCGAGGATGCTGCCCCGCAGGACGGTCAGCTTGTCCGCTTCGATATTGACATTGACGCTCTTCGTGGTTCCACTCGGATAGACGAAGCTCGCCACGTAGATGCCTACGGCGATGTCGTCCAACCGGTTGCCGGTTGTCTGGTCGATCGTGAAGACCAGAGGCGTACCACCGTTGGGGTCGGAATCGGTGGCTCCCTGTGCTTGACCAGTCAGCGTGATGTTCGGGTAGAGACCGCCAATGTTCTCGACCTCGAACGATCCGGTGCTGCTGATCACATTCTCTTGTTCAAGGATGGTGAAGAGCCCGGCGAGCAACTCATCGTAGTTGTTCGCACTGAGAAGCAGGCCACCACTGTTCTCAGCGATGCACGAGAGGACCGCGGTCTCCTCGGGCGTCGTGCCGAAACCGATCACATTGATGACCGCCTCGATGTCACCCTCCGCGATGGCAGTCGCCGCAGCGCAAGGATCGCCATCACAGGTCTCCAGTCCGTCAGTGACAAGGATCATCGAGTTGCGAATCCCCTCCGCCGCAGCCGGGAAGTCCTTGGCGGCTTCCGTCAGTGCAAGCGTGATCGGAGTCCAGCCGACGGGCTGGTAGGCATCGACCTGGCCCTGAAGTGCCTCCCGATCGACCCCTTCGATGGGCACACGCAGCTCAGTGCCACGGCAGCTCTCGGCGCGACCGGCCTCGGTGTTGTTGCCGGTATGCCCGAAGACCCGAAAGCCGACGTTGATGCGGTCAGTATCGTTTGGGATCACCCCGATGACATTGGTCAACACACGTTTGGCCGCATCGATCCGGGGCTCATTGTCAGAGGTAGGCTGTGCCATCGAGCCGGAGGAATCAAGGATCAGTTCCGTGTTGACAATGGACGCCGGCGGGGCAGCTGATGGTGCGGCGCTTGGACTCGCATCCTGAGCAGCCACCGTACGACTCAGGGATACACTCAAGCCGGAGAGGACGATCATGAACATCAGGACGAAAGAGAGTCGCCTGAGATGAGCGCTCAGGGCAAAGCTGTCTCTGCTGCGAGAAGGTCTGGACACGGGGTTCCCTTTCCGGATGGATCTCGGCTAGACGTTCCAGGTGACAACGGAGTCGGTCGCAAAGTGCGCGCCGTCAATAGGCGATTTCCAGGTTTCTTGATTGTGAGCCAGCAACAGGAACTGAACGAGTCTCGTCGTTGACCAGAAACGCCGAGATTCGAGAAGCGCTCTCTTGGGATGGTGATCGTCCAGGCAATCGATAATGAGCGGGAGGGCCGGACTGCGGTACGCTGCCTGCATGACAACCGGGGCGGGATGTGCCTGCGCTTTTCCGCGTGGCTCAACGAACACGTGAGTGGAGGATCCAATGGCGAGAGAACGTCTACTGGTCGACAGGCGGGGCAATGGAGTAGGGAGATTCCATTCATCCGAGTCTCGTTCCCGAGCGCTAAGGGTCATCATTGCCCTGACATTGGCTGTCGGATATCTTGGGACGGGCGCCGGTTCAACCCCAGGCCTGGCGCAGGACGCAAATCCACTCGTCCTTCCGGAGAGCTATCCGGCCGCGATCTCAGTGAACGACTCGCAGTTCACCTTCGATCGTCCGTCTCTGCTGACGACCGATGCGCTCGAGCCCGCCGGGTCGGACGGCGATCTCTCGCTCTTCACCCGCGGTCGCTCCGACGTAGCGTATGCCGTGGTTAGCGACGGCCCGGTCGTCCGCTACGTCCCCTCCAATACGGAAGCGCCGGCCAACCCGTGTCTGGCAGAGCAGCCGGGACGAGCCGGTCTGGCCGCCTCAGGTCTTACCTATGCCTACGCAGGGCCGGAACCCGATCTGGGCCCGGGCGATCTCGACCCGGTTCCCGGCGCCTCTCTCACCATCGACGGCTCTTCGGCTCCGCTGTTCGTCCTGCCGGACAGCGGTGAGGCTCCGACTGAATACTGGGCGAACGCTGGGCAGGATCTCGAGCGATTCGTTTTGACCAATGACGTCGGGCTCCCGCCGCAACTGACTGGAGCCGTCACGGTCGGCAATCTCAACCTGACCGATCCCGTGGATGTCTCGGGCTCGGTCGCAATCGAGTCACTCGACCGTTTCGGATGCGCAGGTCCCTTCCCGACGTTCGTCGAGAGGGACGACGCGACTGTTGCCTTCGTCCTGGTCGGGGAGCAGGTCTTCTCGTTCACCGCCACCACCACCGACGTGGTCTCGACACCCGTGGAAGACGTAACCGGGACTGTCGCGGCCGACGCCACGGTAGCCGAGGAGGCAACGGCCACCGAAGCTGTCACCGAGGAGCCAATCGCGACGGAGGCAGTCCCGGCCGACGTGACGACGGAGCCGGCAACTCCGGACGTGCCGACACCGACGGTCGGTGCCGACGCGTCCGACACCGGGGCGGTATCTCCTACCGTCCTTCCAGTGAACTACCCCGGCAATCTGATCCTTGATGGGGGCCAGTACCTCTTCGACCGGATCGTGCCGCTCGATGCGACGACGCTGACCGAACGGGACGCGCTCGACGTGGGACAGGTCTACGGCCCATCCGACGGCGCGACCGACCGGGTCTATCTCCAGCAAGAGGGCGGTCCGCTCGTCCGCTACCTGGCACTCTCCGGCTTCGACGGGGCCGACACCTGCCTAAGTGAGAGTTCGAGTTTTCAACCCCTGACCGTCGGTGACGCGAGCTACGCGTTCGCCGGGATCGAGCCTGACCTGACGGCGGCCGATCTCGTTGAGATCGACGGCAGTTTCGATATCGACGGCCAGAGCAGCCAGGTCTATGTCGACGAAGGCGGACTGGACCCGTTCGCCGAGATCTTCGCTGATACGCCGAGCGGTCTGTACCGCTTCACCCTGCTCGGGGCCGATGGCGTACCCCTGATGCTCTCGCCTTCTTTCGCCATCGATGACCAGACGGCGACGTTCGACACGGATGTGACTGACTCGACCGACCTCGCCAGCCTGATCCGGGTCGGTTGCGCCGGGTCGTTCCCGGTCTATGGGACGGCCGCTGCCGGACCGTTCAGCGAGTTGTTCGTCGCTGTCGGCCAGACAGTCCTGCGCTTCAACGTCACTGGCGGCGTGCCAGCCGAACCGGCCACCCCGGAGCCGACCGCGACTCCGACGACTGCGCCAACAGCCACAACTGAACCAACGGCCACCGCCACCGCCGAGCCGACCGCTACGGCGACCGTTGAACCGACCGCTACGGCGACCGTTGAACCGACCGCTACGGCGACCGCTGAGCCGACCGCTACGGCGACCGCTGAGCCGACCGCTACGGCGACCGCCACAGTTGCGCCGACCGCCACCGCTACGGTTGTACCGACAGCCACATTGACCCCGGAACCCACAGCGACTACGGCTCCGGCGGCGACCGCAACAGTCGCCCCGACCGCGACCCAGCCCGAGGCGACCGTCGCGGCTGTCGACCCAACCCCGACCACTGGACCGATCGTCGCTCCGCCGGCAACCGCGACGACTCCTCCGATGCCGACAACGAGCCCGTCGGAAGCACCCACCACCACCTCGGCCTCCACCACGGCAGCGACGGTGGCGGCAACGGATGCGGCTCCCGTTCCGACTGCGACTCGCGTGCTGCAACCGCCGGCCGTCGTCCCGACCATTCCGGCCGGCATCACCGTTGCAGCCGCGACCGTCGCACCGACGACCTGTACCGGCCCGATCGGGCAGTACGCGGCCGATGGCTACCCGGAACTGCTGCCGCGGCAGATCCAGCTCTCGGGCGTCGCTTATCGACTGACGACCTTCGCAAACCCGGATGACTCCGGGACCCTGACGCGGGTTGGCTGCGTTGGCGGCTTCACGGTCGTCTCATCCGATCAGCAGGACGCGACGGCCACGCTCTTCCTGCAGGTACCACCAGCCTCCGTTCAGGCTGGACAGCAGACGCTTTTCCAGTACAACGTCACTCTGACCTTCACGGTCCAGGCGGAATCGCCACGGCAGCCGGCCCTGATCTCGAACGGTGCGCAGAGCTTCACGGCCAGCGCCACGTGGTTCCGTTCGACGTATTCGAGCGTGACGGTCGAGCTATACGTCCCAGTCCTGGAAGATCTCACACCCGACCTCATCTATGCCCTACGCGTAGACGGAGGCGCGATCGGCTCGTACTCGGCCGCGACCTCGGACAATCAGCTAACGGATGAAGAACTAGCTGCCACCGGGGCACCTGCCGGCCTGAACGCCGATCTGACTGTCAGCGGACAGCGGTACATCCTGACTGCGATCTGGACACCCGCTGGGGCCACGACCAACGGTTTCGTGACGCTGTACGCCGACGAGGCCAACCCGGACGGCACTCGCCTCCTCGGGATCGATCCTCGCGTGGAAGGTCTGCTCATCTACGAGCGACCTTCGTAGATCGACGACGACTCGATCAGATCAAGGAGAGAGCGGGCGAGGTTCCACACGGGGCCTCGCCCGCTGTCTCCTTGTCGTCCGGAGCGAATGGCCCCCGATATCGCGAAGCGCCTGAGCCCGTTCCCGATCTACTGGGAGACCAATGTCACGAGCGTCACTTCGGGGGCGCAGCGGAAGCGGACCGGTGGTCGGTACGTACCGAGCCCACGCGAGACGTAGAGCTGCATCCCGGCGACGTCGTAGTGTCCAACCGGGTACTTTCGGCCGCCGATCGGGACGGCGAGTTCACCCAGGATCGGGAGCCTGATCTGACCGCCGTGGCTGTGCCCGGAGAGCTGAGCGAATGGACCGAATGGGGCGGCGATCTCGGCGGCGTCAGGCTCGTGCCAGAGGCAGAGCGTCGCCGCGCCGTCGGGTATCTGTGCGAAGGCGACCGCGGGCAAAGGTTGCCCGAGCAGCGTGTCGTCGATCCCGACGACCCAGAGCTCATCGCCATTCCAGGGGATCGCGACCGCCTCGTTCCGCAGGAGGCGGATCCCCTCGCGATCCAGTCCCTGAATCACGGCCGGCGAATGGCCGCCCAGGTCGTGATTGCCAAGGATTGCGAGGGCTCCGAGTGGGACGGACCTGGCCAGGTCGCCCAGGACCGGTGCCGCCTCGTCCATGTAGCGGGTAGTCTCGGAGATGTAGTCGCCGCCAAACAGGATCAGATTTGGCTGCTCGGCGGCAATCAGGTCCACACCACGCTGGAGGTCGCGCTGGCGGAAGTACGGGTTGATGTGGGTGTCGGTGACGAAGCCGATCCGTAGCCCAGCCAGATCCGGATGCGTCGATGGCACACGCAGCGTGACACGTTCGAGAACCGGGCGGTACGGGTTGCGGTAACGCATCCGCCAGATCAGCGTCCCCCCGGCTGCCGCTCCGGCAACGATGGTCGCCAGAAGTGGCTTGACAATGTCGGCGCCCCTCACCAATCATCCTCTCTCAAATCAGCGATCCAGAGACTGATAGACATTATGTCCACTCTCCGATGGCCGCGGCAATGACGAGCCCGGCAGTCATCAGCAGGCCGAACCGAAGGTGGACACCGGCTGAGAGGCGAACTCCTCGTCGTAGAACGGGCGGTGCCGTCTCGCTGACGTAGAGCCGAACCGCCTTGAGGCCAGCCGAAAGCGCTCCGAACGCCAGCAACGTCGGCCAGAGATCTGTGTTGGTCAGCACCAGACCGATCAAGGCGACCCAGGCGCCGTAGACGAGCGCGATGTACTCGAGGTTCCCCGCCGACCGACCGACCGAGTTGGCGATGGTGATCTTGCCTGCCGCCCGGTCACTGTCGATGTCGGCGAGGTTGTTCCCGTGCAGGATCGCCGTCACGAGCAGGCCGAGCGGGAGGGCGACCCCGACCGCGCGCCACGAGACGTCGTCGCTGAGGACGTAGTAACTCCCCATGATCATGGCCAGTCCCATAGTGACGAAGACCGTGATCTCACCGAGGGCGATGTAGCCCAGTGGCTTCGGCCCGCCGGTGTAGAGGAACGCCAACGCGAGACAGGCCAGCGCCAGGACGAAGATCGGCCAGCCGGTCGCCCAGACGATGCCAAGTCCAATGATGGTGCCGATCGCGAAGGCGACGATCATGCCGCGGAAGACCTGTGTCGGGGTCAGGGAGCGGTCCTGGATCACGCCAGCCGGGCCGATATGCGTCGGGTCGTCGTGGGCACCGATGTGGGCGTCGATCCCGCGCCGGAAGTCGTAGTAGTCGTTGCCCAGATTGCAGCCGGCGTGGACCGCCATCGATGCCAGCAGCATCGCGACCACGAGGGCAATCGCCCCCCAGCTGTCGAGGTCGCCGTCAACCAGGGCAAGCGCCGAGCCGACCAGGATCGGCGTGATGCTCGCCGTGAACGAGAACACCCTGATGGCCCGGTACCAGACCCGGATCGGGCTCGGCCGGGGGCGGCCGGGAACCTCGGCGTTCGTCGAGGCTGGCGCGGTACGGGTTGGTCCGGTCATTCGCTCCCGGGCTTCCATGGAACCACCAGCCGCTCCAGTAGATCGAGGGCTACGGTCAGCACCCAACCGAGCAGCCCGGTGATGATCAGGCCGACGAACATGTCTTGGATGGCGAGGATCTGCCAGCTCTGCCAGATCAGATCGCCCAGACCACCCTGCCGGGCGGAGAGGAATTCGGTTCCGACGATCACCACGAGGGCAAAGCCGAGCGCCAGGCGAAGTCCAGTGAAGATGCTCGGCAAGGCTCCGGGCAGCGCGACCGTCCAGAAGGTCGCCAGCGGAGAGGCGCCCAAGTTACGGGCCACGTCGCGGTAGCTCTGGTCGATCGCCAGGACGCCGCTCATCGTGTTGAGGGCGACGAGGAAGAAGATCGAGAGGGCGACGATCGCAAGCTTCGATGCTTCGCCCAGGCCGAAGACGATGATCATCAGCGGCAGGAGCGCGATCTTGGGCAGGGCGTAGATGACGGTGGCGACCGGCATCAGAAGTGTTCGAACTGGCCAAGAAAGCCCCATCGCCAGGCCGACCGCGATCGCGGGGATGCTGCCGAGGAGGAATCCACCGAAGATTCGGACCAATGTCAACTGGATATCGCCCCAGAGATCGTCCTCGCGCCAGAGCGTGACGGCGGCAGGGAGGAGCGTCGACGGTTCGGGCCAGAAGCGGCGGTCAATCGTTCCTGTTCGCGCGAGGACCTCCCAGACCAGCAGGATCACCAGGGGGCCGGTAACGGTCAGTAGAACCGTCGCCAGGCGGTGGCGGGCGCGGCGAGAGTCCCAGCCCTTCCGGTCGAGCTGGGTCACTGTGTCTGCGTCGAGACGATGACCCCGATGGGCGGGGAGGGTCGAGCTCATCGGACTCCCTCCGGTGCTCGCTGCCGGCTGGCCAGAACTTCGGAACGCAGGCCGTCCCAGATCTGGTTGAAGAGGACGGCGAACCGCGGGTCGGAGCGAACCGTCTCCATCGTTCTGGGTCGCTCGAACGGGACGGGAATGCGCTGGAGGATGCGGCCAGGGCGGGCGCCCATCACCACGACCTCGTCGGCGAGGGTCAGCGCCTCGTCGATCGAGTGGGTAATGAAGACGACGGTCTTGCGGCTCTGCTCCCAGATCCGCAGCAGTTCCTCCTGCAACAGGTACCGCGTCTGCTCGTCCAGCGCCCCGAACGGTTCGTCCATCAGGAGGATGTCGGGATCGACGGCAAGCGCCCGGGCGATCGCCACCCGCTGGCGCATCCCCTCCGAGAGTTGATGCGGGAAGGCCCGCTCGAACCCGCCCAGACCGACGACGTCAACCAGCCGGGCGATGGCCGTTTCACGGTCCCGGCGGCGGGCTCCGGCCAGCTTGAGGCCGTAGCCGATGTTGTCGCGGACGGATAGCCAGGGGAACACGGATCGCCCCTGAAAGACGACTGCGTTCGACGGCGTTCTGCCGTCAGGGCGAGTCGTCTCGACACTCCCGCTCGTTGGACGGTCGAGCCCGGCGATCATCCGGAGGAGCGTCGTCTTGCCGCAGCCAGACGGCCCGACGAGCACCGTGAAGCGGCCGGGTTCGATGGTGATGTCGACACCGTCGAGGGCAAGAACTGGCCCGTCCTCACCATCGAAGACGCGGGACATGCCCCGAACGACGACCCGAGCGCTGGCGTTCGGTGTGGACCGGTCGGGTAGTGGAATGGACCGGAGGCGTGAAGGAGCGGTGGTCGTCATGGGGCGTCCTGAGCGTGATGTCCTCCGTCGTCGCGAAGGTCATGGGATGGTGACAAGCGAAACCGGCGTGGAGGCCGGCGTTGCGGCAAGAATCGCCGAGTCCGGACCGACAAGTGCGAGGGCACCGTCAATGTAGCTGGTATCCGCGATGGTGGCCGGATCGATGTCGGTGTCGTACTGCAACTGATCGCGCCCGCGGAAGAACGTCTGTAACTGATCCAGCGTGTCGAAGCTGATCGCGCCGTCCGGCTGATAGATGGGCTGCATCGCGAGACGAACGAGATCGGCCGGGACACCGGTGTACTGCTCGATGATCGCCAGGACGGCCGGATCCTTGAAGCCATCACTAGAGAGCGCGCGCGAGGCCTTGAGGTAGGCGGCGACGAAGCCCGTCGCCGCGTCGGGGTGATTCACGAGGAAGTCATCGTTGGCGATGATCGTCGTGGGCTGGACACCCTGGACGGGGAAATCAGGCAGGAGTCGGACCGCGAACCCGTCCAGCTCGGCCTGAGTCGCGAGCGGCTCACCGATCATGGCGGCGTCGATTGCCCCGGAGTCCAGCGCGGCGATGGCTTCCGGGAACGGCAGGAACTGCTCGCTCACGTCATCGATAGTCAGCCCAGCCGTCGCCAGGGCGCTGCCAAGCCAGAACTCCGTCCCGCCGGGGGCGTTGACAGAGACCCGCTTGCCGGTGAGATCGGCAACGGTCGTGATCGCGCCGGACTCACAGGCCGCTCGCGAGATCATCAGGGGCGTCGCGACGGGCGATCCTTCCTGATGGCCGGGGGCGATGACGGTGATTGGCAGGTCCTGGGAGTTGGCGTTCCAGAAGGCAGGGCCGGCACCGGCCGCCGAGATGTCGAGGTTCCCTGCCGCCGTGAGCGCGATCAGGTCAGAACCGCCGGTGTTGGGGGTCAGGGTGACGTCGAGGCCGAACTCCTCGTAGTAGCCCAGTTCCTTGGCGACGAAGAGTGGCGCGTAGACAGAGACCGGCACGTAGCCGATGGTGACCGACGTCAGGCTGGCCGCGGGTGGGCCTGCCGGCGGCGGTGGAGTCGTCATTCCGGGCGGCAACAGCTCAGGGCGCTGTTCGGTCAGCGGCCGGCAGTCAAGCGTCGGAGCGGTTTGGGCGGCGGCTGATGGGGCTGGCGCCTGGACATTCAAACCGACCACGCTCAATAGCAGGACGGTGAGCAGCAGGAGCCGGGCAGTGAGCGATGGTGATTCGATGGGATGAGCGCTCATGGGATTCTCCTGACGAGCGGAGGAACGAGTCAATCGAGTCAATCGAAGGACGATGAGCCAGGTCGGGTAGTGCGGCTGAGCGAGGCAAACCCCGGAGAAGCGTCGAACGAACAGGACGCGAACGCTGTCTTGTGAAATATCGCACGAATGGATTGAGCGATGCGTCTGGGTTGGGAATCTCCCTGCACCCCTGCGCGAGTTGTTCCAGCATCCAATACGAAAGCTAGTCCGGAGATCGCAGAAAACCGTCACGGACGCGCTACTATACGGGGGTCGATCCGCTCTCGAAGGGTGGGAGGCTGTCCGTTGGGGCGGCGAGCCAGTTCCAACGCAGCGTTGCGATGGGACCGAAGGCAACAAGGTGGTGCGTCGTCGGCATCGAACGCCGAGCCCGGCCGATCTTGGAACCAGCTCTCGCGTCGCTCTGCGCCTCGAACTTCGGACCCATCCCGCGCGGGTTGGTACGCCATCGACGGTACGATTTGTAGGGAGGCAAGATGCTTCGAACCGACATGTCAGGTTCATCCGACCGCTTGACTCTGTTTCGCCTGAATGCCGGGCATCGCATCGCAGTGGTAACGCTGACCCTCCTGCTGATGGTGAGTGGGGTTGCGGGCAGCGTTCGTCCCGCCGCCGCTCAGGATAGCTCCCTCGCTAGTGGTGTCCAGCAGCTTGGTGGCACGTATGCGCTCGAAAATCCCAACGCGCTCAGCACCACGTCTGAAGCCTACATGCTCCTTCTGGACATGACGGCCTTCATCCAGCGTGACCGCGAATTGCCGCCACCTCCGGGCAGCGAAGTGATCTCACCCCTGGTCGGCGACCTCGCTGAGGGTGCGGAGTTCAACCTTCCGCTCCCGATCACGCCACTCGGCACCCTCCATGACCTCGGCAACGGCGAAGGCGATGGGACCGGTGTTCAGGTCTTCTCCGTCGAATACTGGTCCAACTTCGAGGGTGGCCCGTTCATCGGCCCCTACGAGGGCGGAGGCTGGGGCACCGCGCAGTCGTCACTCGAGACTCGAGCGGTCGACCTGGAAGTCATCGGCGGCACGATCGCCGTCTGGGCGCCGGACGACCAGCAAGCCTTCTCAACCGACTTCGGCGACGACGGTCTTCTCATGACCGAGGATGACCCGACCGCGGCGATCGAGGCCGGCTGGACCGTAGTCGATCTCAACAGTTCCCCATTCGGTTTGTCCCGAGAGGCTCAGGTGGACGTCGAGATCCTGACCGGCCCTGACGGCTTCTCCGACTTCAGCGGTCAGGGCTTCGTCGACTCGTTCGACTCCCTGCTCGCCGAGCTGACCGTGAGCTATGCCTACACCGAGCTGAAGGACATCGACTTCGAGGCCCTCGCCGCGCAGTACCGTCCGCTCATTCAGGCCGCGGAGGACGACAACGATTTCGATGCCTTCCAGGATGCGGTCTACGCGTTTGCCCTCGAGTTCAACGATGGGCACACGTCAAGTGCTCCGGGAGCAGACTTCATCACCGACCGGATTGGTGGTCGCCTCGGAATGCGGATCAAGCCGACCGATGACGGCGACAATATCGTCGTCGGCGTCTCGGAGGGACTTCCGGCGAGCGAGGCCGGGATCGAGCCGGGCGCGGTCGTCACGGAATGGAACGGCGCCCCGGTCGAGGATGCCGTTGCCGATGAGGAAATCATCCTCTCGCTGTCCAACCCGGTCGACGAACTGGCGCAGAAGTACCAGTTCCTGACCCGTGGTCCGCTCGACGAGACCGTCGAGGTCACCTTCCAGAACCCGGACGCCGATGCGTCGGAGACCGTTGAGCTGACGTTCAGCGAGGACGTCGATGGGGCGGACGTTGGTTTGAACACGGTCGTCGATTCGCCCATCAACGATGCGGACGCCCTGCCGATCTCGACCCGCCTGCTGCCGTCAGGCGTCGGGTACGTCCGCGTCAATACGTTTCTGGCCGACCCGATCCTGTTTACGACGGCGTGGAACTACGCCATCCAGAATCTGGTCGCCAACGGCGCGACCGGCTTCGTCGTCGATGTCCGCGGCAACGGAGGTGGCTACGGCGGGCTGGCGACCTACATCGCCGGCACATTCACCGAGGATGAGTTCGTCCTCGACGAGGCCTACTATCCGGACGGCGAGGGCAACCACGTTCCATACGGGGAGGAGACGGTTCTGCCCGTCGACCTCGGGGTGAGCGACTTCCCGGTCGCCGTGCTGACGGATCTGCGTTGTGCCTCGGCGTGTGAGATCTTCGCGGCCGCCGTCGCCAACGACCCGGAGCACCTGATCGTTTCCTACACGTCCACGGCCGGAATCGAGGCCGGCATCTACCTCTGGTACCTGTCCGGTGGCCTGCCATTCCAGGCGAGCTACATCCGCTTCCAGAACGAAGAGGGCCAGATCTTCCTGGAGGGCTATGGCGTTACACCGAACGTTCGGATTCCGTCCGAGCCGGACACCCTGATCGCCGGTAACGGCGATGTCGGTCTCGATTATGCCGAGGCGGCGGTGGTGTCCCAGCTCAACGGGGACGACCCGCGCAACCAGGAGGGTGGCGACATCCCACCGGCCGAGATGGATTCGACGCCGGTGCCGGACGCGACGCCGGACCTCGACGCGACGCCAGAGGTCGTCGCGACCCCGTCATCTGATGACGGCGTCGAGGACCCCCTCGATGACAGCACGCCCGAAGCCTGATCGGTCGACAGGCTGACGAGCGTCTCCTGCGCAGGACCAACGGCCTCGTCGATTCGTCGACGGGGCCGTTGGTCCTG
>JAABUN010004003.1_pt1 | contig 21165 bp, 15 predicted proteins | sample 5559311 | NCBI WGS metagenome assembly JAABUN01 (sample SAMN10711877, study PRJNA513370) | rock metagenome | isolation source: Antarctica rocks | place: Antarctica: Victoria Land, Siegfried Peak sud
GGGTAGCGGCCCTCGACCTGCGCAAACGCGCCCTGGCCCTGGTCCTGGCCGACCCGAAGGCGACCGAGGCGTGGATCGGGGCGGACGCCTTCCGGTCCCGGCTGGCCGCGTCGCACATGCAAGAGGCGTGGGCCTCGTTCGCCAAGGACCGGCCGGCCGCCGAAGCCCACGCCGAGGAGGCTTTGCGGCTCCTGCAGGCGGTGGCCGAGGCCGACGACGACGCCCTGCCGGCCAAGCGGGAGGTGGCCTCGGTCCTGTTCTTCCTCGGTGCCCGGCGGCTGACGGCCGGCGACCCCGCGAAGGCCAAGCAGTATTTCGACAAGATGTACGCGGTCGTCGGCCGGGTGCTCCGCCAGGGGGACGAAGCGACCTCCCGGGACAACCGGTGGACCCAGAGCCTGGCCCTGTACGGGGTCGGGGTCGCCGAGGCCAAGCTCGGGAACCGGCCGAAGGCGACGGCCGCGTTCCGGGACTGCGTCCGCCTCCGGGACGACTTGGCCCGCGAGGAGGACCGGCCGCGGTACTCCTGGGGGCTGATGGTCGCCCTGGCCCGGGCCGGAGATGCTAAGCGCGCGGTCGAAGTGTTGCGGCAGGAAAAGGCCCGCGACCGCAACCCGGACGACTTCTGGTTCAACGCCGCGTGTACCTACTCCCTGGCGGCCGAATCGGTCGGCGGGTGGCAGCCGGATGCCGCCCTCACGCCCGACCAGCGGCGGGAGCGGGAGGGGTACACGACCGAAGCCTTGGCGGCCGTCGACCAGGTGATCCGACTCAAGTCCCGCCGGGCGGCCGAGATGACCGCGGACCCCGACCTGGAGTACCTGCAGACCCTCCCACGGTTCCGCGACCTGATCAAGCAGATTCCGCCCGCCCCGGTGCCCGCCCGAAAGCCGTGACCGGAAGTATCAGCCAGGGGTCTGGTAACAACCGGGGGCCATCTGCGGAAGCTGCTCACCGGCCCGCTGCACGAGTTGGAGCGGCTGCAGGCGTCCGGGTCGGGCCGCTGCTCGGTGGGGGCGACGGCCCGGCCGCCTCAGCGGTTGTCGGCCCCGGTGTCGGGGGTGGACGCGCCGTCCGGCTCGGACCCCCGGCCGCCCCACTGCCAGCCACCAATGTCCGGCATGTCCACCCCGTGTTCGCGGATGTAGGCCGTGTGGGCTGCCAACTTGTCGTCCATCGCCCGGGCCACGGCCGCCGCCCGGGTGGCCAGCCCGGGGACGCGGTGGATCACGTCCTTGACCAGGTTGAAGCGGTCGATCTGGTTGAGGACGCACATGTCGAACGGGGTCGTCGTCGTCCCCTCTTCCTTGTACCCGCGGACGTGCAGGTTCCGGTGGTTGGTCCGCCGGTACGTCAGGCGGTGGACCATCCACGGGTAGCCGTGGAAGCTGAAGATGACCGGCTTGTCGACCGTGAACAGGGCGTCGAAGTCGGCGTCCGGCAGGCCGTGCGGGTGTTCGGCGGCCGGCTGGAGTTTCATCAGGTCGACCACGTTCACCACCCGCACCTTCAGGTCCGGGACGTGCCGGCGGAGTAGCTCGGCCGCGGCCACGGCCTCCATCGTCGGCACGTCCCCGCAGCAGCCGAGGACCACGTCCGGCTCGCCCCCGCCGGCCGTCCCCGCCCATGCCCAGACGCCGGCCCCGGCCGCGCAGTGCCGCTCCGCCTCGGGCATCGTCAACCACTGCGGGGCCGGCTGCTTGCCGGCCACCACCACGTTCTCGTAGTTCCGGCTCCGCAGGCAGTGGTCGGTGACGCTCAGGAGGCAGTTGGCGTCCGGCGGCAGGTAGACGCGGACGACCTCGGCTTTCTTGTTCACGACGTGGTCGAGGAACCCCGGGTCTTGGTGGCTGAACCCGTTGTGGTCCTGCCGCCAGACGTGCGACGACAGCAAGTAGTTGAGGCTCGCCACCGGCCGCCGCCAGGGGATGCCGCGGGACACCTTCAGCCACTTGGCGTGCTGGTTGAACATCGAGTCGATGATGTGGATGAACGCCTCGTAGCAACTGAAGAACCCGTGCCGGCCGGTCAGGAGGTATCCCTCCAGCCACCCCTGGCACTGGTGTTCGCTGAGCACCTCCATGACCCGGCCGTCGGGCGACAGGTGGGCGTCGTCGCCCGGCCGCGTCTCCCCGACGAAGCACCGGCCGGTCGCCTCGAACACGTCCTGCCACCGGTTCGACGCGCACTCGTCCGGGCTGAACAGGCGGAAGTTCTTCGCGGCCTCGTTGAGCTTCATCACGTCGCGGAGGAACGTCCCCTGCACCCGCGTCGCTTCGGCGACCGCGGCCCCCGGACTTGGTACGGCGACGGCGTAGGCCCGGAAGTCCGGCAGCGCCAGGTCCCGCAGGAGTGTGCCGCCGTTGGCGTGCCGGTTGGCCCCCATCCGCCGGTCGCCCGCCGGTGCCAGCGCGGCCAATTCGGGGACGAGCCGGCCGGCCGCGTCGAACAGTTCCTCCGGCCGGTACGACCTGAGCCACGATTCGAGGACACGGACGTGGGCGTCCGACTCGGCGTCGGCCATCGGCACCTGGTGGCTCCGCCACGACCCCTCGACCACCTTGCCGTCGATCTCGTGCGGGCAAGTCCACCCCTTCGGCGTCCGCAGGACGATCATTGGCCAGGCCGGGCGACCACGGAACCCGTTGGTGCGGGCGTCCGCTTGAATGCGGCGGATGTCAGCGACGCAGGCATCGAGGGCGGCGGCCATCTGCCGGTGGACCTCGGCCGGGTCATGACCGGTGACGAAGTGCGGGGCGTGGCCGTAACCTTCGAGGAGCTGCCGCAGTTCGTTCTCGGGAATGCGGGCCAGGAAGCACGGGTTGGCGATCTTGAACCCGTTTAGGTGCAGGATCGGCAGGACGGCCCCGTCCCGGGCCGGGTTCAGGAACTTGTTCGAGTGCCACGACGTGGCCAGCGGTCCGGTCTCGGCCTCGCCGTCGCCTACGACGCAGGCGACTATGAGGTCCGGGTTGTCGAACGCGGCCCCGTAGGCGTGGCTGAGGGCGTACCCGAGTTCGCCCCCCTCGTGGATCGACCCGGGCGTCTCCGGAGCGACGTGGCTCGGGATGCCGCCGGGGAAGCTGAACTGCTTGAACAGCCGCGCCAGCCCGGCCTCGTCTCGGGTGACGTGCGGGTAGACCTCGGTGTACGTCCCTTCGAGGTAGACGTTGGCGACCATGCCCGGCCCGCCGTGGCCGGGGCCGGCGACGTACAGGACGTTCAGGTCGTGGGCTTTGATGACCCGGTTCAGGTGGGCGTAGATGAAGTTCAGCCCCGGCGTGGTCCCCCAGTGGCCGAGCAGCCGGTGCTTGACGTGCTTCTTGGCCAGCGGCTCGCGCAGGAGGGGGTTGGCGAGCAGGTAGATTTGGCCGACCGACAGGTAGTTGGCCGCCCGCCAGTAGGCGTCGATCTTCCGCAGCGATTCGTCGTCGAGGGGGGCCGCCGGCGGGTGGTCAGTCATGCGGGGCCTCGATCACATGGAGGACGGTCCGGGCGATCATCAGTTCCTCGTCGGTCGGGATGACGCGGACCGAGACCGACCCGCCCGGGCCGGTGACGACCGGGGCGTGGGCGGTATTGGCGGCCGGGTCGAGGCGGACGCCGAGGAACTCCAGCCCGTCGCAAATCCCGGCCCGGACCTCGGCGGCGTTCTCCCCGACGCCGCCGGCGAACACGAGCGTGTCCAGCCCGCCGAGGGCGGCGGCCATCGCCCCGATCCCCTTCCGGGCCTGGTAGCAGAACAGTTCGACCGCCTCGGCCGCCCGCGGGTCGGTCGCCCGGCGGGCCAAGAGGTCACGCACGTCGGAACTGGTCTCGGACACCCCGAGCAGGCCCGACTCGCGGTTGACGAGGCGGTCGAGGCCGTCGGCCGACAGGTTCTCGGTCCGGAGCAGGTGGACCAGCACCCCGGGGTCGAGGTCGCCGGACCGGGTGCCCATGACCAGCCCGCCGGCCGGGGTCAGGCCCATCGTCGTGTCGATGCCCCGGCCGCCCCGGACGGCGGCCAGGCTGGCCCCGGACCCGAGGTGGGCGAGGACGACCCGCCCGCGGGCCGTCGCGGGGCCGGCCCGGCGGGCGAGTTCTTCGAGCAGGTACGCATAGGACAGGCCGTGGAACCCGTACCGCCGGACGCCGGCGGCCATGTACCGTCGGGGGATCGGCAGCACGCGGGCGGAGGGGAGCAGGTCGCGGTGGAAGGCCGTGTCGAAGCACGCGACCTGGGGCACCCCCGGCAGCCGGGCGGCCAGCGCCTCGATCAACCGAATCTCGGCCGGCAGGTGGGCCGGGTCGAGCGGGACGGCCGCCCGCAGGTCGGCGAGCAGGTCAGCGGTGATGACGTGCGGGTTGGAGTGCTTCGGGCCGCTGTGGACGACCCGGTGGCCGACGGCCAGCACCCGGTCGAGTTCGCCGAGGCCGTCGAGCCAGTCGAGCAGACCGGCGACCGCCTGGGCCGGGTCGCCGGCCGAAAGCGGCTGCTTGATATCGGGGCGGCCGGAGCCGGCGGCCTTCAGAAAGCTGTCGGCGAGGCCGACCCGCTCGACGGCTCCAGCCAGCGTCCGGTGGAGCGGGTATCCGGCGTCGAACAGGGCGAACTTGATACTCGACGACCCGCCGTTGACGGTGAGGACGCGGCCCCCCGGTCGGACGGGCGGGTGGTGGGAGGGGTTCGCGGGCATCGTCTCACCCCGTGGCATTGCGTGCGGCGTCAGTGTAGCGAAAGGGTGAGAAGTCGATGAGGCTCTGGAGGTTCGCCCGCCCGACGGTGGACACGGGCGGCGGGCGGACCGAGGGTCGGAGGTCGTGCCCGGCGAAGGGTTGCACGATCCGCGCCGCCAACGACAGGGCCACGCCCAACCCGCCGTCGTCACCGTCATCCCTCTCGCTCGGCGGCACGGCGGCCGAACCGGAGGTAGAGCGGCGGCAGCAGGAACAGGTTCAACAGCGTCGAGGTGGCCAGCCCGCCGAGGATCACGACCGCCAGCGGGTACTCGACCTCGTGGCCCGGCTTCTGGCCGCTCAGGACGAGCGGCAGGAGGGCCAGCCCGGTCGCCAGGGCGGTCATCAGGATCGGGGCCAGCCGCTCTTCGGACCCCTGTTGCACCAACCCCGGCCCGAACGGCACGCCCTCGCTGTCCTCCAGGTGGCGGTAGTGGCTGACGAGCATGATGCCGTTGCGGGCCGCGATCCCCAGTACGGTTACGAACCCGACCAGCGACCCGAGCGACGCCACCCCGCCCGCGAGCGCCACCCCGACCCCGCCGCCGACGAAGGCGAACGGCAGGGTGAACGCGACGATCAGCGTCAGCCGCCACGAGGCGAAGTCGGAGTAGATGACGAGGACCACGCCCAGCAGGGCCAGCCCGGCGAGCTGGTACAGCCGCCGGCTCGACTCCCGCCGGGCCGCCTCCTCGCCCAGGAACTCCGGGTGGGTGCCGGCGTCGAACGGCACCGCCCGCACCTTCTGTTCGACCTCGGCCGCCACCGCCCCGAGGTCGCGGCCCTTCACGTTGCAGGTGATGTCCAGCCGCCGCGACGCGGCTTCCCGCCTGATCTCGTTCGGCATCGGCACCACGACCACGTCGGCCACCTCGCCCAGCCGCACCTGCACCCCGGCCGGCGTGTCGATCGGCAGTGCCTGCAAAGCTGCCACGTCGTCCCGGCACGCCGGCACGCCCCACACCACCACGTCGAACCGCTTCTGCCCCTCGTACACCTCGCCGGCCTTCGTCCCGCGCAGGAGCGTCGTCGTCGCCCGCCGGACGTGGCCGGGGGTCAGCCCGTACCGCTCCGCCGCCTCGGGCCGGAGCCGCACCTCGATCTGGGGCAGCAGCGTCTGCGACTCGACCTTCAGGTCCGTCACCCCCTCCACCCCGCCCATGACCTTCTCCACCTCTTTGGCCTTGGCCCGCAGCCCGTCCAGGTCCGGGCCGAACAGCCGCACGACGATGCTGTAGCTCGTCCCCGACAGCACCTCCTTCGAGCGCTCCTTCAGGTACGTCTGCACGTCGCAGAACATACCCGGGTAGCCGTCCATCGCGGCCTGGATGCGCTTCACCGTGGCCGGGTAGTCCGCGGCCGGGTCGATGCTGATCCACAGCTCGGTGAAGTTCGGGCCGTATACCTCGTCGGCGACCTCCGCGCGGCCGATGTGGGAGCCGAAGTTCCGCACGCCGGGGACGGCTCGCAGTTCGCCGCTGGCCAGGACCGTCATCCGGCCCATCTCCTCGACCGACGCCCCGGGCTTGGCGATGAAGTGCATCAGGAAGTCCGTCTCCTGGAACTCGGGCAGGAACTCGGACCCGAACCGGGTGGCGGCGGCCCCGCTCAGGACGAGGGCGGCCGAGATCGTGCCCAGCGCGGCGTACGGCCGCCCGATGAGGAATGGCAGGACGGCCCCGTAGGCCCGCCGCAGCAGCCGGGCGACCGGGGACTCGGCCCTGCGGCCCCGGCCGCCGGTGAGCAGCATGTACGACAGGGCCGGGGTCACGGTCAGGGCGACGACCAGCGAGGCGAGGATGGCCAGGATGTAGGCCAGCGCGAGCGGGCGGAAGAACGCCCCGGCGATGCCGTCGAGGAAGAAGATCGGCAGGAACACGATGATGACGATCAGGGTCGCGTACACGACCGCGCTGCGGACCTCGTTGGAGGCGTCGACGACGACCTTGAACGCCGACTCGGGGTTGCCGGCCGTCCGGTTCAACCGCAGCCGGCGGACGATGTTCTCCACGTCGATGATCGCGTCGTCCACCACCTCGCCGAGGGCGATGACCAGGCCGGCGATGACCATCGTGTTGAGCGTCACCCCGAACGCGGTCAGGGCGACGACGGCGGACACGAGCGACAGCGGGATCGCGGTCAGACTGACGAGGGCCGTCCGCCAGTCGAACAGGAACGAGACGAGGATCACGACGACCAGGCCGCACCCGACCAGCAGGGCGTGGGCGAGGTTCTCGACGGCCCGCTCCACGAACGTCGCCGGGCGGAAGATGGCCGGGTCCATCTCGACGCCGGAGAGGCCCGGTTCGAGTTCCTTGAGCGCGGCCTCGACCTTGCGGGTCACGTCGAGGGTGTTCGCGTCCGGCTGCTTCTCCACGATCAATAGGAGGCCGGGGCCGCCGTTGATGATGGCGTCGCCGATGGGCGGCGGGGAGCCGAACCGGACGGTCGCCACGTCGCCGAGGCGGACCGGGGCGTTCCCCTGGAAGGCGACGACCGTCCGGCCCAGGTCGGCGGGGTCTTGGATCATCGAGCGGTGTCGGACGGCCAGCCGCTGGTTCGGCTTGTCCACGAAGCCGCCGGACTCCAGCACGGTGGCGTCCTGAGTGGCCCGCGTCACCTGATCGAGCGTGACGCCCTCGGCCCGCAGCCGGTCCGGGTCGACCAGCACCTGGTACTGCTTGTCCCGCTGCCCCCAGACCGCCACGTTGGCGACGCCCTTCACGGACATCAGCTTCGGGCGGATCGTCCACAGGGTCAGGACGGTCATGTCCTGCTGCGTCAGCGACTTGGACGACAGCCCGATCTTCACCACCCGGCTGAGGGACGAGAGCGGCTGGAGGACGACCGGCGGCCGGGCGACGACCGGCAGCCGGGGGGCCGCGGCGGTCACGCGCTCCTGGATGTCCTGCCGGGCCTTGCCGATGTCGGCCGACTCCTCGAACAGCACCACCACCGACGACAGGCCGAGGACCGACTTCGACCGGATCGTCTTCAGGCCGGGCGCGCCGTTGAGGGCGTTCTCCAGCGGCACGCTGATGAGACTCTCGACCTCGTCAGTCGATAGGCCGGGGGCCTCGGTCTGGACCTCGACCTTCGGCGGGGCGAACTCGGGGAACACGTCCAGGGGGGCGGTGCGGGCGGAGCGGAACCCGTAGGCGACGAGTAGCCCGCACAGGGCCAGGACGACGACCCGACCCCGGACGGACGACGAGATCAGTCGACTTAACATAGGAGCTGCCCCGAGATGACGCCGGCTACTTGATGAACCCGGTTTCCGCCCCGAACAACTCCTGGACCCCGTCGGACACGACCTTCGTCCCGACCGCCGGCCCCGCGGCCAGCACCGCGTCCGCCCCGGCGGTGTACTGGACGACGACCCGGCGGCGGGCGTACGTCCGGGGGCCGACCTGGGCGTACACCCAGGTGCCGCCGTAAACGTCGAACACCACCGCCGACCACGGCACGGTCAGGCTGTCCTTGGCGTCGGCGAGCGGGACGGTGACGCCGAGCCGCTGGCCGGGGGTCAGCTTCCCGTCCGCGTTCGGCACCTCGTAGTAGACATCGACCGTGGCCGCGAGCGGGTTGGCCGACGGCGGGGCGGCGACCGGCCGGGCGGACGGGAGCCGGGTTCCGGGCGGGGCGGACAACTTGCCCACCTGGGCGGGTCCGGCGCGGTCGATGCCGTCGAGGTCGCCGACCGGTAGGGGCACCCGCACCCACAGGGTCGAAAGGTCAACCACCTCGAACAGGGCGGCACCGAGCGGGACGGTCTGGCCGGGCAGCGCGGACACGGTACGGAGGATGCCGGCCTGCGGGGCGACGACGGGGATGGGGGCGACGGTCCCGGCCTCGGCGTCCCCGACCACCCGCTTCAGGATGGCCTGGCGGGCGGCCGTCGCGTCCAGCGTCCGGGCGGCCTGGTCGTTGGCGGCCTGGGCCTCGTCCACCTGCCGCTGGCTCCCGGCCCCCCCGGTCAGCACCCGCTTCGCCCGGTCGAGGGCGATCTCGGCCAGTTTAACCTGGGTCTTGGCGGTAGCCACCTGCCCCTCGGCGTCGGCCAGGGCGGCGGCGAGTGTGACCCGCCCGTCCGGCGTCAGGAGCGGCGTCAATAGGAAGACGGGCTGCCCGGCCGTCACCGGGAGACCGGCCTTCGGCACGCCGCCGGCCGGGGGGGCGTTGAGGGTGCCGCCGAGCGGCGCGGCGACGAGGATGGCCCGGCTGACCGGGACGGTCACTTCGCCGCCGTACACCCGGACCCGCCGGGCGGACTTCGTCTCGACGGCCGCGAGTGTCAGCCCCAGCCGCTTCTCGGCTGCCTCGGTCAGGGCGACGGTGTTGAGGTCGTCCTCCTTGACCACCTTGGCGACGGCCGCCGGCCCCGCCGGCTTGTCGGCCTTCGTCGCGGCGGGCTTGTTGGTGACGAGCCACCACGCCCCGGCCCCCACGGCGGCGGCCAGGGCGAGGGTCAGGGCGGCGGACGCGGCCCCCCGGAGTCGGTTCATCGGTCGGCCCTCGCCGGGGTCCACGTCGGTTCGCCGGCCGCGACTTCGTGGCGGCGGTCGGCCGGGGGCAAGGGGTCCGACGCCGGGGGGGCGGGTTTGATCTGCACGACCGGCGGGGCGGCGGTTGGCGGGGCCGGGGCGGGGGTTGGCGGGGCCGGGGCGGCGGTGGCGGCCGGCGGGGTAGGGGGCACCAGCCGCCTGCCGACACTGCGCTCCAACTCGGCCAAAAAGCGACGGAGGTCGGCCGTGAGGACGGCCTCCCGCAGCAGGCTGTCGAGCAACTGCTGGGTGGTCGCCAGTACGATCAGGTAAGTGGCGTTCCCCTCCTGGTAGGCCGCCTGGGCGCGGCGGATCGCGGCGTCGACCTCGGGCCGGACCTTCCCGCGGAGGATGTCGAGTTCCTCACACCCCTGCCGGTACTGGTGGGTGGCCCGCTGTACGTCGAGGATGACCTGGTACGCCACCGTCCGCTGGTTCCGCACCGCCCGTTCGAGTTCGGCCTCGGCCCGCGCGATGCCGCCCTGGTTGCGGTTGAACAGCGGGATCGTGACCCGCAGGCCCGGCCCGAGTTCGTGGCCGGTGCGCCGCCCGGCCGTCGCGTCCCCGATGCCCAGCAGGCGCACCCAGCCGAGCCGGGCGAACTGCAGCCGGGCCTGGGCGGCCGCGACTGCCTGGGCGGCGGCGAGGGCGTCCGGGCGCGTGGCCATCGCCTCCTGGGTGAGGGCGTCCGGGTCGAGTTCCAGGCACGGCGGCGGGGGGGACGGGTCGAGCGGCAGCGGCCCCCGCAGCGGCCCGATCCCCATCAGGTTCCGCAGCCGCTCCTCCAGGATGGGAACGTCGTACCCGACCCGGGCGGCGTCCTGGCCGGCCTGGAGGGAGTCGATGCGGGCCGTCGCCGCCTCCTGCGGCGACACGTCCCCGGCCTCCAGCCGGGCCGCGGCGAGTTCGGCGATGCGGCCGCGGAACTTCACCCCCTCGCCGGCGACCCGCACCCGCTCCCTCGCCAGCACCACGTCCGCGTAGGCCTGCCGCGTGTCCCGCATCAGGTCCAGCCCGGCCTGGGCGAGGCGGTCGGCGGTACGGTTCGCTTCGCCCGCCGCCGACCGCACCCGGACCCCGCGCAGCCAGACCGATTCCAGAGCGAAGTCGAACAGGTAGCGGAACGGCTTGTCGGTCACGGGGAAGTACACGAGCAGTTCCGGGTTGGGCAGCAGCCCGGCCTGGATCAGGTCGCCCCGGGCGAGGCCGAGGTCGGCGAGCAGTTCCTGGAACGCGGCGTTGTTCCAGAGGGCGATGGCCACGGCCTCGTCCTCGGTGACGCCGTCGTCCAGGGAAGCCCCCGGCGGCAGGGTGACGAGCGCCGGGCCGGTCTGGGCGGGGAGCGTGTGGCCGACCCGCTGCGTCAGGTCCGCGGCGACCGTCGCCCGGCCGGGAGCGGCTGGAACGGTCTGGCAGCCGCTGAGGCCGGCCAAGGACGCCAGGCCGACCAGAGCCACGGCCCGCGATCGTGACGTGTGTGTCGGCATGGATCGTCCTTCCCGAGCGACATCTCTGGGTTGCGGCCGACATCCGACGGTGCGCGGCCCGTGGCCGCCGAGGCGACACACGTTAAGTATCGGTCTGGGTAGGATGGCAACTGCGTGCGGGCTGGGAAGATGAGACGGATTTTAACTTGGCCTCGTCCCCCGCCAAGTCCGTGAGTTTTTGGGAGCCGGCGGCGACGACGTGCCGGGCGAGGTTGTAGAAGAACACCGGCAGCATCAAGCCGGGGGCGTCGGCCAGGGCCGACGGGGCACCAGTCCGGTGCCGTTGTTCGTCATCCCCAGCCCGGACATGAGCGACGCCCGCCGACCGACCCCGATCGGGTGAGCGAGCTGCTGTCCGACCACTTGGCGGCGGCTGAGCCGGCGGCCGCCGGGTTGTTCAAAGGCGGGTACTCGGCGGCGCGATAGGGCGTTGCCGGATGCCCCCATCATCTCGGCCGGATTGTCCCCGAGGATGAGGTAGCGGTCGAAGCTTCCCGGCACGGCCCGTGGCTGTGGGGTCGACGGGTCCGAGAGATGAGAACGCCATGAACATACCGGGTTCTCATTTGATCGCGTCGCTGCGTGCTGTTACCTTTATCCTGTCCGGCCGCCGCGGCTGGGGTCCGCTCGGATGGGCGTGCGGAGAACGGCCCGAATTCCTCTCCCGGGGCCGCCATGTCGGGATGTTCTGTCACGCCGGGGTGCGGCCGGTGGGCCGCCGCGCGCCTCCTCGCCGCTGTGTGTGCGCTCGCCGTTTCGTGCCGCGGGGCGTCCGCCGCCGAGCCGGACGAGGCGTTCCGCAAGCACGTCGAACCGGTCCTCGAGGAATTCTGTATTCGATGCCACTCCGGCCCCGAGGCTAAGGGCAAGGTCGACTACGACCGGGCCGGCCGGGCCGGAGACCATGAACTCTGGCAGAAGTCGCTGCGGATGCTTCGGGCGGGCATGATGCCCCCGAAGGGCAAACCGCGCCCGACCGCCGAGGAGGTCGCGGGCGTCACGGAGTGGGTCAAGGGGACCGTCTTTAAGATCGACCCGGCGAACCCCGATTCGCGTCGATCCAGGAGCTGAAGCGGACCCTGGCGACCGACCGGAGGGCCGAGTCGAAGCCGGCGACGAACTTGTTCCTCGGCCTCGCCCGGACGGCCGGCGTCACGACCCTCGGCCGGTTCGGCGACTCCACGGCCCCGCTAGGCGACATCTGACCCGCCGGCCGAAGGCACACGAGGGTTTTCCCGATGCGGCAATTTCTCCCGGCCCTCTTGGCTGCGGCCCTGGTTGGCGGCCCTTGCCCGGCGGCCGACCCGCCGGTCGTCCACCTGTGGGACCAGGGCGCGCCGGGGTTCGAGGCCCGCAAGGACGAGAAGGAGGTCCGCGACCGGCAAAACCAGGCGGGCGAATACCGGCTGACCAACGTCCACAACCCGTATGTGACGGTGTTCCTGCCGCCGAAGGAGAAGGCGACCGGGGCGGCCGTCGTGATCGTCCCCGGCGGCGGGCACCGCGAGCTGTGGCCGAAGCACGAGGGCGAGAACGTCGCCGAGTGGCTCCGGGACCGGGGGGTCGCGGCGGTCGTCCTCCGTTACCGGCTGGCGCGGGAGGTGGGGTCGCCATACAAGGTCGCCGAGCACGCCGTCCAGGACGGCCAGCGGGCGTTGCGGCTCGTCCGGAGCAAGGCGGCGGACTGGCAGGTCGACCCCGGCCGGGTCGGGATGATGGGGTTCTCGGCCGGCGGCGAGCTGACCGCCCTGGTGTGCAACAAGGCCGAAGCGGGGCGGGCCGACGCCCCGGACCCGGTCGATCGGCTGAGCGCCCGGCCCGACTTCCAGGCGCTCGTCTACTCCGGGCCGCAGGGCGTCCGCGGGCAGGCGGTGACGAAGGAGATGCCGCCGACGTTCATGGTCGTCGGGGATGTCGACGGGGCCGCGGCGTGGCTGATCGACCACGCCCAGGCGCTGCGGAAGGCAAAGGTGCCGGTGGAGCTGCACGTCTACGCCAAGGCCCCGCACGGGTTCGGGTACCGGCCGAACCAGGCCGCCCGGCCGGCGGACTCGTGGCCGCAGCGGTTCGAGGAGTTCCTCGGCGTGCAGGGGATGCTGAAGGGGAAATAGCTGTCACAGTCGCGGACCCGACGGTCACGCCTCCCGCCCGCCGCGTGACTGGCGTCTGCCGTGTCCAGTCCCCGGTTCAATCCACCGCCCACAAGGTGACCGAGTCCTTGTCCTTGACGAACACCCGGTTCCCGTCGAGTACCGGGTAGGCGTAGGTGTCCGCGTCCACCACCTTGTACCGGGCCAATTCCTTGTACTCTTTGCCCGTCGGGTCGAACACCACCAGTTGGCCGGCCGGGGTCAGGGCCACCAGCACCGGCCCGGCGTCGACGATCGACCCGTACCCGGGCCAGGCTTTGCCCTTGAGTTCGGTTGTCCATGCCGTCTTGCCCGTTCCGGCGTCCAGCCAGAACAGGATGTCGGTCGCCGACAACCCGAACACCAGCCCGTTCTTCAGGACCGGCGTGTTGTACAGGACCGAGTTCTCCTTGTTCGCCCACACCTCCGTGGCGGCGAGGGCGTCACCCCGCTTCTCGACCTTGACCGCGCGGGTGCCGCGGGCCGACCCGGAATAGATCAGCGTCTGCCCCTCGACGACCGGCGACGACGAGTTGTACCCGCGGCCGGTGACCACGAACGGGGTGTCCCACAGGAGCTTGCCGTCGGCTAGGCCCAGGGCGACGACCTTCTTGGCCGTCTCGGCGACGACCGCCTTGGCCCCGCCGACGGTGATGACGGCCGGCGATGCGTAGGCGGTACCGTCCCCGGCCCACTTCCACTTCTCATCCCCAGTGAGCAGGTCGAACGCGGCGACCGACCCGCCGCCCTCGCCGCCGAGTTGGACGACGCACAGGCCGTCGACGACGAGCGGGGAACTCGACGTGAAGAACCGCGGCAGGGGGCCGGTCGTGTCCTTCCGCCAGAGGACCTTCCCCGAGGCCGCGTCCAGGCACGACAGGGTTCCGCTCACGCCCAGGGCGACGAGCCTTCCGCCGGCCACCGCCGGGGAGGCCCGCGGGCCGGAGAAGCCCGAAGCTGGGCCGGTCGCCCCCTTGGCCGGGTACTGGTCCCGCCACACCTCCTTCCCGGAACCCGCCTCCAGACACCGGATGATCTCGTCCCCGGCCTGGCGGCTGAACACGTACAACTTGTCGCCGACCAAGGCCGGCGTGGCGACGCCGTCGCCGACGGCCACCTTCCAGCTCTTGGACAGTTCCTTCGGCCAACCCGCCGGGGCCTTAAACCCGCTAGCCTTCGCGTCTCGGTTCGGTCCCCGCCACTGGGGCCAGTCGTCGGCCGGTGCGGCCAGGGCGGCGAGTCCGAGCGCGACGGCAGTGAGGAGTGAGCGGGCGGTCATGACGGCTCTCCGGCGGGCGGCCCGTGCCACCTGCGGTGAAAGTGAGGAAAAACAACGGCAGGTGGCATCGATCCCGGACGCCCGGCGGCCGCGACCAAGTGCCCGCCGGACGCCGGCGTCCGGGCTGCGGCGAAGGGCAGCGTACCAGACGCGGGGGTCGGGCGGTAAGGAGAAGCTGATGAGCGGGTGGTCACCGCGCCACGATCCGCGGCGGGCCATCGCGTACTGGTGCCCGAGTCGGAAGTCCGTTCGCAAACCGTCTTGGTGCGATCGAGGATCGCGTCCGCATCGGCGGTCCACTCGACCGGCCCCGGGTTGTCGTTGTGTTCGGCCGGGTACTCGGCGATGGGCCGCTCCAGCGTCGCCACGCTCGTGAAAACGCCCCGGCGGAGTCGCTGCTCGGTGCTCCGGGCGAAGAACCGCTCGACCTGGTTCCGCCACGACGCGTCCCCTCGATCGACACCTTGAGGCCGGCGATCTTGATCCCGTCCGGGGCCAGGGTGGTCTGGCTCTGGCCGCACTTGAGCGTGATCGACTGCATCGCCTCGGTCTTGCTCGCCCCGGCGCTCACTTTGATCTCGTGGTTGCCCGCCTTGACGGTCAGGGTGTCGTTGCCGGTCCCGACCTCGACGACCCGGTTCCCCTCGTCTACCGTCAGGGTGTCGCTCCCGGTGCCGATCGCGACCAGACTGCTCCCCTTGATCACCGTGTGAGTGTCGTCCCCCTCGGCCACGGTGACGGTGCGCTTGCCCTTCTCGACCGTCAGCGTCTCGTCGGCATCTTCAACCGTCGTCGTCCGGGCGTTCTTGACCTCGATCGCCTGGTCGTGGCCGACCGTCAGGTCGTCGTCGTTCTCGACGGTGCGGTGCATGTCCTTCTGGGCGTGGACGGCCGCCGCGTCGAACAGGGCTTCTTCTTCCATTCGCAACTTGACGAGGGCTGCCCCGCGGTCCGCGGCCGTGTAGTGGCCGGGGAAGTCGAACAGCTCGAACTTGGCGACCCCGGCCAGAGGCGCGACGGTGTCGGTCGTGGCGAGCAGCTTCTTGGCTGGGGCGGTGAAGTCGTGGCTTGGTCACCATAAGCGGGGTGAACCGCCAAACGGGGGGCCGGCCCGCCGGCGTGTGGCCCAGGCGACCGCCGTGCCGCCGGGCCTGTCGAATTGCCTCCACGGACCGTTTCGAGTCGCGGCGTCAGCGTGGCCTCTTGGCGTCCAACTCCCGGGCGATCACCTGCACCAGCTTCTTCATCACCCACCCCTGCTCCGGGCAGATGTCGACCCGGCCCCCGTGCCGGCGGACGGCGTCGGCCGCGATCGGCCCGACGGCGGCCACGGCCGTCTTCGCCAGCCCGGCCTGGAGGGCGTCCCCCAGCCCCGTTTCGGCGGCCACCTCGGCCAGCCGGTCGACCTGCGGCGAACTGGTAATGACCAGGAGGTCGATGCCCCCGCCGGCCATCCGGCGGATCAGGTCGGCGACCCGGCCGGCGTCGGCGGCCGGGGCGTACCGGTACGGGCGGACGGGGACGGCCGTCCCCCCGGCCGCCTCGATCGCCCCCACCAGCGGCGGGTTGTCGTGCCCGTGGAACTGCACGCCGACGACCCGGCCGGCCAGCGGCTCCCGGGCCAGCGTGGTAATTAGCCCGGCGGTCGTCGGGGCGGCGGCGACCGCGTAGGGCTTCAGGCCGAACTCCCGGAGGGCCTGGACCGGCTTCGGCCCGCGGGTCACCGTCTTCGTCCGACCCAGGGCCGCGACCGTCGCCTCCCGCATCCCCTCCATTTCGGCCGCCGCGACCAGCCGGCGGACCCCCTCGCCGGTCATGAACACCACGTACCCGAACCGGTCGGCGACCAGGTCCCGCAGCCAGCCGGCGACCGGGGCCGGGTCCTCCGCGTCGAGGATGGCGACCAGCGGCACCCGGACCGGTTCCGCCCCCTCCTTGGCCAGCATGGCCGCCAGGTCTTCGAGTTGACGGGTTTCGGCCAGGGCGACCACCCGGCCGGCGAGCGGCAGCGGCATCGGTTCTCCATGCGGGTCAGGGGTGGGACGACCCCCAAGGGTATCACGCGGCGGCCGGTTCGACCCGGACGGCGGCCGTCCGCTCGGTCCGGCCGCCGGCCTTGATCCGCAGGACGGTGACGTGCAGCCACGCCAGGCTGCCCGCGGTCAGGACGAGCAAGGCAACGAACGCCGCTTGCGGTGCCCCGGCCCAGCGGCCGAGGGCACCGAACGCCGGCGGCAGGATGAACCCGCCGACCGCCCCGAGTGCCCCGACCAGCCCGCCGACCGCCCCGACATCCCGCGGGAAGTAGTCCGGCACGTACTTGAACACCGACGCTTTGCCGATCCCCATCCCACATCCGACCACCACGACCAATGCAGTGAACACCGCCGGCCCCAGGTCCATGCCCGGGACCGACAGCACCGCGAGGGCGGCCGTCATGGCCAGGAACACCGCGTACATGACCGGCCGCGGGCCGTACCGGTCGGACAGCCACCCGCCGACCGGCCGGAGCAGACTAGCCGGGAAGATGAACAGGGCGGTCAGGTAGCCGGCCGTGGCCAGGTCGAGGCGGTACACGTCGACGTAATACTTCGGCAGGTAGGCCGCCAGGGCGACGTAAGCCCCGAACACGACGACGTAGTACAGGCTGAACCGCCACACCCGGACGTGCCGGAGCGGGGCCAGCACCTCGGCCATCGGCCGACCGCGGCCGGGGCACCGGTCCGGAGTCGGGCTGAGGAACCAGACGGCCGCGGCCATGCCGACCAGCAGGACCGCGTACACGACCGGGACGAACCGCCACCCGCCAGGGACGGCCCCGCCAAGGAACCCGGCGGCCGGGATCACGGCCAGGAGGGCCGGGGCCAGGAACTTGGTCGCCGCCGCCCCGACGTTGCCGGCCCCGAACACCCCAAGGGCCGTCCCCTTGGACCGGGCCGGGAACCACGCCGAGGTCCACGCCACCCCGGCGGTGAACGAGTTCCCGGCCAGCCCGAACAGGGCGGCGCAGGCCAGCAGTTCCTCGTAGGATGTCACCCGGCTGACCAGGTAGGTCGGGACGGCGGTGATCAATAGCGTCAGGGTCATGACCAGCCGGCCGCCGTACCGGTCGGCCCAGATGCCGAAGTTCAACCGCGGCAGCGCCCCGGCCAGGATGGCGACGGCCAACAGCCAGTCGAACTGGGCCGGGGTGAGGGCCAGGTCGTCCCGGATGCGGATGCCGAGCACCCCGAGCATGAGCCAGACGGCGAACAGCAGGGTGAACGCGGCGGTGGACAGCCACAGCACCCGCCGGCGCGGGCCGGCGGGGTCGGGGGCGGCGGGCGGGGGCGTCATGCGGCTCCTTGTTCGAGTGCGGCGGCCGGCGTCTCGGTCTTGAGTAACAGGGCGGCGAGTTGCCCGCGGCACGACCCGCAGCCGGTCCCGGCCCCGGTCCGGGCGGACACGTCCTGAAGCGTCCGGCACCCGCCTGCTATCGCCGCCCGGACCCCGGCCGCGGTGACCTGGTGGCAGTTGCACACCACGCCGTCGGCCGGCTCGGCCGAGCGGTCCGGGGAGGCCAGCAAGTCGAGCCGGTTGGCCGGCACCGGGTCGCCCCGCTCGAACCGGCGGACCAGTCCGGCGGCCGCCTCGGTATCCCCGACCAGGACCGCCCCGGCCAGCCGGCCGGCCCGGACGACCAGCTTCCGGTAGACGCCGCGGCGCTCCTCGACGACTTGAATGACCTCGTCGTCGGCATGCCGGGGGTCGGTGTCGCCCAGGCTGGCTACCTCGACGCCGGCGACCTTGAGCCGGGTGTACACCTTCGACCCCCGGTACCGGGCGGCCGGGTCGGCCCCGGTCAGGACATCGGCCAGGACCGCGGCCTGCTCGTAGACGGGCTGGACGGTGCCGTACACCCGGCCGTCGTGTTCGACGCACTCGCCGACGGCGTACAGGCCGGCCAGCCGGGTCTGCATCTGGTCGTTGACGAGGATGCCGGCGTTGGTCGGCACGTCCGAGTCCCGGGCCAGGTCGATCCGGGGTCGGACGCCGCTGGCGAATACCACCAGGTCGGCCGGGAGTTCGACCCCCCCGCCGAGCAGGACCCCGCGGGCGTGGGTGCGGCCGAGTACCTCCTTGGTTTTGGCCGTCGTCCGGACCTCGATGCCGAGCCGCTCGATCGCCCGCCGCAGGAACGCCCCGCCGGCCGCGTCGACCTGGCGGTTCATGAGGGTATCGAACAGGTGCAGGAGGGTGACCGTCGCCCCGAGGTCGGCCAGCCCCTTGGCCGCCTCCAGCCCGAGCAGCCCGCCGCCGACGACGACGGCCCTGGCCCCGGGTTTGACGACCGCCCGCATGCGCTCGCAGTCGGCGGCCGTCCGGTAGGCCGTCACCCCGTGCTTCCACTGGCCGTCGGGCCGGGTCAGTCCGGCGACCGAAGGCAGCCGGGGGACGCTGCCGGTGGCGAACACGGCCGCGTCGAAGTAGTGGTCCCGGCCGTCGGCGGTCCCCAGCCGGCGGGCGGCGTGGGACAGCCAGGTCACCGCCGCCCCGGTCCGCAGGCCGACGCCACGGTCGGCGTACCACTGCGGCGGCTTCAGGGTGATGTCGTCGACGCTCGCGCCGGTCAGGACGCGGCCGAGCAGGATGCGGTTGTAGCAGCCGTGCGGCTCGTCGCCGAAGACGGTCACGTCGTACCGGCTCAGGCCGTCCCGCCGGATCAGCTCGTCGAGCAGCCGGCCGGCGGCCATGCCGTTGCCGATGATGGCCAAATGCTTGCGGGTCACGCGCCGCCCTCCGGGTCGGGAGCGCGGACGCCGGCGATCCGCACGGCCGCCAGCTTGAACTCGGGCATCCGACTGGTCGGGTCGAGGGCCGGGCTGGTGAGCAGGTTGGCTGCCTGCTTGCCGCCCCAGTGGAACGGGGCGAACAGCGTGTCCGGGCGGATGGTCGGCGTCAGCTCGGCCGCGAACTCGACCCGGCCGCGGCGGCTCTCGACCGTCACCCACCCGCCGGCCTCGACGCCGAGGCTGTCGGCCAACTCCGGGTGCATCTGGACGCGCGCGGTCGGCCGAGCCGCCGTCAGCCGGCCGGTCCGCCGGGTCTGGACGCCCGAGTTGTAATGCTCCTGGTACCGGCCGGTGGTGAAGTAGAGCGGGTAGTCGGCGTCCGGCTCCTCGCCGGCCGGGCGGTGGTCGACCGGGTGGAACTTGGCCCGGCCGTCCGGGTGGTGGAACCGGTCGGCGAACAGCCGCGGGGTCCCCGGGTGGTCCTCGGCCGGGCAGGGCCAGAACACGCCGTCCTCGCGGTCGATCCGGTCGTAGGTGATGCCGGCGTAGTCCGCCACCCCGCCGGCCGTCGCCCGCCGGAACTCCTCGAACACCGCTTCGGCCGAGGCGAACGCGAACTTGTCGCCGCACCCGAGCCGGTCGGCCAGGCCGCTGAGAACGTCAAGATCGGACCGCACCCCGGCCGGCGGCGGCAGCACCCGCCGGCGGCGGATAACCCGGCCTTCGAGGTTCGTCATGGTCCCGTCTTCTTCGGCCCACTGCGTCACCGGCAGGACCACGTCGGCCAGCTCCGCCGTCTCGTTGACGAACGGGTCGCAGACGACCAGGAAATCGAGCGCCTGGAGCCGGCCGATGACGTGCCCGGCGTGCGGCGAGGCGACGGCCATGTTCGACCCCATCACGAGCAACCCGCGGACGCCGCCGGGCTGGCCGAGGCTGTCGATCAGTTCGTAAGCACTACGCCCCTTCCGCGGCAGGGTGGCCGGATCGACGCCCCACACCCCCGCGACGTGGTCCCGGTGGGCGTCGATTTCGATCAGCCGGTAGCCAGGGAGTTGGTCGGCCTTCTGGCCGTGTTCGCGGCCGCCCTGGCCGTTCCCCTGGCCGGTCAGGCAGCCGTACCCGGCCCCGGGCTTGCCGACCTGGCCGAGCGCGAGAACCAGGTTGATGCAGGCGAGGACGCCGTCGACGCCCTTCGACTGCTGCTCCGGCCCGCGGCCGGTCAGGACCATCGCCGGCCCCGGCCCGGCCAGCCACCGGGCCGCCTGCCGCAGGGCCGTTTCGGGGACGCCGGTCAACTGCTCGACCCGGGCCGGGTGGTAGCCGAGGACCGCCCGGCGGACGGCGTCGAACCCGGTCGTCCGGTCGGCGATGAACCGGGCGTCCAGCAGCCGCTCCTCGACGGCGACGAACAAGAGGCCGTTGGCCAGGGCCAGGTCGGACCCCGGCGTCAGTTGCAGGTGCAGGTCGGCGGCCCGGGCCGTCGGCGTCCGGCGGGGGTCGGCGACGATGAGGCGGCCGCCGTTGGCCCGCTGCGCCTCGAACCACTGGGCGATCGGCGGCAGCGTGTCGAACGGGTTGCCGCCGACGACGAACAGCGTGCGGGCCAGGGCGATGTCGGCGACCGGGAACGGCATCCCGCGGTCGATGCCGAACGCCTTGTTGTTGGCGGCGGCCGCGCTCGACATGCAGAACCGGCCGTTGTAGTCGACGTGCGGCGTGCGGAGGGCGACGCGGGCGAACTTGCCGAGCAGGTACGCTTTTTCGTTGGTGAGTGCCCCCGACCCGAACACCCCGACCGCGTCCGCCCCATGCTCGCGGCGGATGCGCCCGAACGCATCGGCGACCCGGTCGAGGGCCGCGTCCCAGGTCGCCGGAATCAGGTCGCCGCCGGCCCCGCGGACGAGCGGGGTGGTGAGCCGGTCGGGGTGGCCGAGCAGTTCGCCGGCGGTTAGCCCCTTGACGCACAGCCGGCCGTTGTTGACCGGGAACGCCTCGTCGCCGGTGAGCGCCACGCCGGCGTCGCCGACCGCCAAGACCGTGCCGCACTGGAACGCACAGTACGGGCAGTGGGTGCGGACGCCGGCGGCCGGCGGCGCAGCGAGTTGGGGCAGGGCGACGGGCAACGGTGGTCCTCAACGGCGTGCCGAATGCGGTATCCGGCGAGCGGGGGACGTGAGTCCCCTGAGTCTGCGCCCGCCGCCAGTCGTCCGGCGGTTCTGGACTCAGGGGACT
>JAABUN010004004.1_pt1 | contig 21165 bp, 16 predicted proteins | sample 5559311 | NCBI WGS metagenome assembly JAABUN01 (sample SAMN10711877, study PRJNA513370) | rock metagenome | isolation source: Antarctica rocks | place: Antarctica: Victoria Land, Siegfried Peak sud
CCACTACCTTTTCAACCTACCTTAGCTCCGTGTCCATTTGCACCCGACCACCTCAGTTTTACCCCGCCGCTGGCTTGGCTGAATTGGGCCGCGAACTGGCGCGGCAAGGGCTATCCCTGCATTTCGGGCCGCTGTTTGGGCTGAGCTTAGGGCGCGTGGGCTTTGCGTTACCTGATATTCAGGCTACTTACCTGCATCTGGCCCTGCGCGACCAGCTGAGCGCGGCCATCCGGTTAGGCTTTATCGGGCCAATGGCGGGGCACTTGCTGCAACACGATTTTTACGCTATTTTTGAGAGTTTACTGGATTCCGCCGATATTAGGCCCTATTCTGAAGCTACTCGCTGTACGTTGCTGCTCGACGTAGCCCAGATTTTCCACGACGATATTTACTCGCGACTCTTTCAGAATTAACCGCTTATGGCTTTCGTTGAGAAACTGGCGCTGCTACTCCACGGCCATAGCCACGAGGCACTGGAGTCGCCGGGCGACTTTGCCGCCCGCGAAACGCGGCGGCTACCTTCCTACCGCAACTTTCGGAAGCGGGCATTCACGGTGGGCATTGGCGGGCCGGTGGGCACCGGTAAGACGGCTCTGCTCAAGGCGTTGTGCGAAGCGCTACGCGATGACTATCGCCTGGGCGTAGTCACGAATGACATCTTTACCCGCGAGGATGCCGAGTTTCTGGTGCGCGAAAGTGCCTTGAGTGCCGACCGCATCGTGGGCGTTGAAACCGGCGGCTGTCCGCACGCGGCCATTCGGGAGGATATTTCGCTCAACATGGACGCGCTCGAAGGTCTCATGCAACGCTTTGACAATAAGATAGATTATCTATTCGTGGAGAGCGGCGGCGACAACCTGGCCGCGCACTTCAGCCGCGAGCTGGTCGATTATTCGATTTACGTGATTGACGTGTCGGGCGGCGATAAGGTGCCGCGCAAGGGCGGGCCGGGCATCACGCAGTCCGACCTGTTGGTAATCAATAAAATAGACCTGGCCCCATTCGTAAAGGCCGACCTCGGCGTGATGGACCGCGACGCGCGCCGGATGCGCGGCGATGGACCTTTTGTGTTTGCCCGCGCTTCGGATGGGCATAATTTAGAAACCATCATCGCGCACATTCACGCGGCCAAAACGCAGGCCCTGGCCGCCGTGCGCGAAGACCGCCGCTAAGCCAGCCCGGCTACCGCCCGACCCTGCGGAGCTGGCGAAACCGCACTTTACGCGGTTTTACGCGCTGATGCCTACATTTCGCCCCCAAACCTGCTCGTGCGGGCAACTGGTGGTGCTGGCCGGCGAGCGCCGCGGGTACGGCGGCAACGGCTGGCTGGCTGGCCCGCTCGCTGAAGCCGGCAAGCAGCAGGCGCTGGGGAAGCTGAGGTAACTTTTGTATTTCAATAACTTTCTTTCAATAAATTTTTCAGACTATCATGACGCCCTACTCTTCGACTAATGTATATAAGTTACAGCAGTTTCTTCATAAAATATACATGCAAATTATTTCAAGCGAGGAATTTAAAGTTGCTTGTGGTAATATTAATCAGTCTCCTACTTTACTTACGAATAATTTATTTGAAAAATTTCTTTCTAACGAGTTTCCTGAAATTCTAGAAGAATCCAAATTAGTGGACTTTCCTACGAAGAAAATTAGTAAGAATGATACAATGTTTCCATTTAGTAGTGTGAAATATTTTTTAAATTCTGAGGCTTCAGAAGAAAATTATTCTAGAGCCATTACAACTAGTAAAAACAGGTTGTTCCCGTTACTAAACAATACTCAAAGCGTGCAGCCAAAGAGAGAAGACTACCTAATTTATGATTATTACGCTTATCGGATTTTAATACCAGTTTCTGGGTCACATGAAATTGCCCTATGTGTTATATCGCCAGAATGGTCTTTCAATCCTCATTTAGTTATTTGGGAGTTAAATATTAATTTGGGCTACCAAATTAAGGGGAAGTATAACAATGGTAAGGCGGGTTTTGCTGAAATAGAATTATACTGGCCTCTACCCGAAAAGCCAGCTAATTTAAGCCAAGAGCAAATAGAAGTATTTAAAAACAGGGTAAGAGATACTATTTCTATTTTGAAGTATTCATTCAATCGCGCTCGGAAGAATTACACAGAGTGGCAAGAATCATCAAAGACTAAGATAACAGAAATGATTGAAACTTCACATACTACAAAAAGACTAAGGATTCAAAGAATTGAAAATGAGAGGTTGAGACACAATGAAGCACTTAAAAAACTAACAGACATTTAATCAAGTTTATACCACCCATCCAGTAGGCGTATGGCCATATGTCTAGCCCAATAGCAGGTGCCTCAGTAACAAGGGCTGGCTACTGGCCCACTCGCTGAAGGCGGCAAGCAGTAGGCGCTAGGGAAACTGAGGCAATTAAGAACATTCACCAATCTTAAAACAAGTTACAAAGAGTATGAAAGCCGAAATACTACCACTCGATTTGTACTTGAAAAGCTTTAATATTTTTGCTCCAAAAAGCGCCTTTGGTATCACTAGTGAAGAAGGAACTTTTGAGCAATATTTTTTCGTGCAAACGATTATACCTAAAAGCTTTATACTTTCCGTTCAAAATAATCTTAATAGCTACAACATAAGAAATCTACCAGATGAAATCCTCATCAGATTTGAGCTTTTTGGCAAAGGAAATCTAAATTCCGGCGAAGCTTATGTATTTAAGCCTTGGGCAGCAGGAATTGACGACCCAGATATTTATGAAATCATTGAGAGCTTTATTCTTTTTATGCCTTGTAAATTATTTTATCACATGATTTCATTTCTCATTTTTGCAGGTAGATTAAATACTACACAATTCAATACTACTCGTGTCTTGGAAGATATTCCACTCAATTCTTTTAGCCTGTCTGGTTTACATAGCAAGAGCATTGCTCAGTATTTTCAAATCCCTAACATGTCCATTAGCAGAGTCAATAGTGCGGCAGAGGAAACCATCTATAAATTTTGTCTAGACAATGACTATAATATTAAAGCTTTACGACATAAGTATTTTATACCTGAATTAAATGCCTGGTTTTGTTTAACAGATTTTAACGAAACAGTAGGATATATAAGATTATACAGTGATAATCGAACTTTTACAGGGGGAATACACATTGAATATGTTATTGCTAAATCTTATAGAAAAATGGGCTATGCAAAAAAAGCTGTTGCAGCTATCGTTCAGTACCTGAAAGAGTGTTCATACGCGTTTTCTATAGATGCTGAAGTTGATGAAAGCAACACTTATTCTAAGAATCTTCTTATAAGCCTCGGATTTAAAAGAAATGATAATTTAAACGCTGTAACTAGAATCACGAAAACCGATTTCAGTTTATCCCTTCTTGGTGCCATTAAAGAATTAGAGGAAGATTTTGAGGATGGATACGTAGATGTATCCATAGAACAATTTTATATGGATAAATTTGACAGGTATTTTTAACTAACCTCCATATTAAATATCCCTACCCCTCACCCGGCAGGCGTATGCCGATGTGTATGGCCCGACGGTGAGCGACCGGGTGCGCCTGAGCGATATCAACTTATTAATTGAAGCCCAACGCTAGTTCGGCGGCGCTGCTTAACCAGTAGCACCGTATATTACCCCCCGGTTGCCGCCTACCCAAGCGGCAATGTTTCGGCAGAAGCTGACTTTGTTAGCTTGCGCCGCCCTCTCCGCGCCCTACCCCTCCCCCCACCCATCACGGATTGCCGGTTTCCGGCACTGGCCTCGCTGTTTTCAAAAACAGCTTGGGGCCAGCGCCGCCTACTTATGTCCGGCCGGCCGGCTCCAACGCCCAATAATTGCTCACTGCTCCTTGCTAACTGCTCACTGAAATGACTACGCCCACCCTTTACCGGCCCGAGTTTGAGCACGACTCCTGCGGCACGGGCTTTATCACGTCCATCGACGGGCGCAAGAGCCACCAGATTGTGGCCGATGCCCTCACCATGCTCGCCAACATGGAGCACCGCGGCGCCTGCGGCTGCGATTCCGACTCGGGCGACGGCGCGGGCGTGCTCATTCAGCTGCCGCACTGGTTTTTGCTGGAAGAGTGCGTGAAGCACGGCATCCGGCTGCCCGAGCCGGGCGGCTACGGCGTGGGCATGGTGTTTTTTCCGAAGAAGGAAAAGCTGCGCGAGGGGGCCCGCCACCTCATCGCGGAGGCGGCGCAGCGGCTGGGCCTGCCGGTACTGGGCTATCGGCCGGTGCCGGTGCGCACGGCGGGCATCGGCGTCACGGCCCTCTCGGCCGAGCCGGTGATGGAGCAGCTGTTTCTGGGCCGGCCCGCGGGGCTGGCAACCGAGGCCGACTTCGAGCGCAAGCTGTTTCTGCTGCGGCGGCTGGTTATCAAGACGTTGAATGAGCAGTTGCCGGCCGCGCTGGCTGATTTTTACTTCGCCTCGCTCTCGTGCCGCACCATCGTGTATAAGGGGCAGCTCACCACGTTTCAGGTCGGGATGTACTTTCCCGACCTCAGCGACGAGCGCGTAACGTCGGCGTTCGGGTTGGTGCATTCGCGGTTTTCGACCAATACCATGCCCTCGTGGAAGCTGGCGCAGCCGTTTCGCTACCTGGCGCACAATGGGGAGATTAACACGCTGCGCGGCAACCTGAACTGGTTTTTCGCGGGCCTGCCCACTTATACCTCGCCCTACTTCTCGGCCGAGGAAATGGAGATGCTGCTGCCGGTCATTGACCCCTGGCAGTCGGACTCGGCCTGCCTCGACAACATTGTGGAGCTGCTGCTGCACTGCGGCCGCTCGCTGCCCCACGTGCTGATGATGCTGGTGCCCGAAGCCTGGGACGGCAACGCGCAGATGGACCCGCTCAAAAAGGCGTTCTACGAGTTCCACGCCACGTTTATGGCCCCCTGGGACGGCCCGGCGGCGCTCAATTTCACTGACGGCACGCTGGTAGGCGCCATGCTCGACCGCAACGGCCTGCGCCCGCTGCGCTACGCCATCACGAATGATGGGCGCGTGCTGGTGGCCTCCGAGGCGGGCGTGCTACCCCTGCCCGCCGGGGGCATCATCAAGAAAGGCCGCTTGCAGCCGGGCAAGATGTTCGTGGTGGACACCAAGGCCGGCCGCATCCTCACCGACCGCGAAATTAAGGCGCAAGCGGCTGGCCAGCAGAACTATGGCCGCTGGCTCGAAGACTACCAGATTCAGATGGAGAACCTGCCCGAGCCGCGCCTCACCTTCACCGACCTCGGCCCCGAGGCCGTGCTGAAGTATCAGCAGGCCTTCGGCTACACCCGCGAGGACCTCGAAACCATTCTGGCCCCGATGGCGCTCGAAGCCAAAGAGCCCATTGGCTCGATGGGCGTGGACGTGCCGCTGGCCGTGCTCTCCGACCAGCCGCAGCACCTGAGCAGCTACTTCAAGCAGTTTTTTGCCCAGGTAACGAACCCGCCCATCGACCCCATCCGGGAGCGGCTGGTGATGAGCCTGGCCACGTTTATTGGCAACAACGGCAATATCCTGGACGAGGACCCGCGCCACTGCCACTGCGTGGCCGCCAAGCAGCCCATCCTGAGCAACCGCGAGCTGGAAAAGCTGCGCAGCATCGACACCGGCTCGTTTCAGGCCAAGACCTTGCAGACCTATTTCAAGGCCGATGGCAAGCCGGGCGTCTTGCGGCGGGGGGTAGAGCGCCTGTGCCGCTACGCCGAAGACGCGGTAAATGACGGCTTTGAGGTACTAATTTTATCCGACCGGGCGATGGACTCGGAGCACGCGCCCATTCCGTCGCTGCTGGCGGTGTCGGCCGTGCATCACCACCTCATCAAGCGCGGGATGCGCGGCTCGGTGGGCCTGGTGGTGGAGGCCGGCGACGTGTGGGAGGTGCACCACTTTGCCTGCCTGCTGTCGTTTGGGGCCACGGCCGTGAACCCGTACCTGGCGCTGGCCACCATCCAGACGCGCCACGCGGCTGGATTATTGGGCAATAATCTGCCCTATGAAAAGCTGGCTTACAACTACATCAAGGCGGTGTGCGACGGGCTGCTGAAGATTTTCTCGAAGATGGGGATTTCGACCCTGCAATCGTACCACGGCGCGCAGGTATTTGAGATTCTGGGACTTAACCAGGATGTAGTGGACCAGTATTTCACTGGCGCCGTAACCCGGATTCAGGGCCTGGGGCTGGATGAGATTGCCAGGGAAACCCTCTTTAAGCACCACCAGGGCTACAAGCAGGAAAGCACCGTGGGTCCCGAGCTGCTTGACGCGGGCGGCGTGTATCAGTGGCGGCGCAAGGGCGAGGCGCACATGTTCAACCCCGAAACGGTGCATCTGCTCCAACACGCCACGCGCACCGGCAACTACCAGACGTACCAGAAGTACGCCCAGCTGCTGAACGAGCACCCGAACCAGCTCTTCACCATTCGGGGGCTGCTGGGCTTCGCCCGGCACCGGCCGAGCATCGCTTTGGAGGAAGTGGAGCCGGCCGAAAACATCATGAAGCGCTTCGCCACCGGCGCGATGTCGTTTGGCTCCATTTCGCACGAGGCACACAGCACGCTGGCCATTGCCATGAACCGCATCGGCGGCAAGAGCAACACCGGCGAGGGCGGCGAGGACCCGCTGCGCTACGAGCAGATGGCGAACGGCGATTCGATGCGCTCGGCCATCAAGCAGATTGCCTCGGCCCGCTTCGGCGTGACGGCCCACTACCTGACCAATGCCGACGAGCTGCAAATCAAGATGGCCCAGGGTGCCAAGCCCGGCGAGGGCGGCCAATTACCTGGCCACAAAGTAGATGAGTGGATTGCCAAGGTGCGCCACGCCACGCCGGGGGTAGGGCTGATTTCGCCGCCGCCGCACCACGACATCTACTCCATCGAGGACCTGGCGCAGCTGATTTTCGACCTCAAGAATGCCAACCGCGCCGCCCGCATCAACGTAAAGCTGGTGAGCAAGGCGGGGGTAGGGACCATCGCGGCCGGCGTGGCCAAGGCGCACGCCGACGTCATTCTCATCTCGGGCTACGACGGCGGCACGGGTGCCTCGCCGCTCAGCAGCATCCGGCACGCCGGCCTGCCCTGGGAGCTGGGCCTGGCCGAAGCCCAGCAAACCCTGCTGCGCAGCCAGCTCCGCAGCCGCGTGGTGCTGCAAGCCGACGGCCAGCTGAAAACCGGCCGCGACCTGGCCGTGGCCGCCCTGCTGGGCGCCGAGGAGTTTGGCGTGGCCACGGCCGCCCTCATCGCGGGCGGCTGCATCATGATGCGCAAATGCCACCTCAACACCTGCCCGGTGGGCGTGGCGACGCAAGACCCCGAGCTGCGTAAGTTGTTCAGCGGCAAGCCCGAACACATCGTCAACCTCTTCCGCTTTTTGGCCGAGGAGCTGCGCGAAATCATGGCCGAGCTGGGCTTCCGCACCCTCAACGAGATGGTGGGCCGCAGCGAATTTCTGAAAGTGAACCCCGAAGCCGGCCACTGGAAGGCCAGGCTCATCGACCTCAGCGCGGTGCTGACGCCCGCCCCCAATATCTCGGGCGGCACGCTCTACAACAGCGAAAGCCAGGACCACGGCATCGACGAGGTGCTCGACTGGCAGCTGCTGGAACACGCGCAAGCCGCGCTGGAGCGGCAGGAAGCCGTGACGGGCGAATTTGAGGTGAAGAACACCGACCGCACCATCGGCACGCTGCTCTCGAATGAGATTGCCAAGCGCTACCACGCCGCCGGCCTGCCCGCCGATACCATTCGCTACAAGTTCACCGGCTCGGCCGGGCAGAGCTTCGGCGCTTTCTCGGCTAGCGGCCTCACTTTCAAGCTGGAAGGCGAAGCCAACGACTACGTGGGCAAGGGCCTGAGCGGCGCGCGGCTGGCCATCTTCCCGCCCGCCGCCAGCACGTTTATCCCCGAAAACAACATCCTCATCGGCAACGTGGCGCTCTACGGCGCCACCTCGGGCGAGCTCTACGTGCGTGGCAAGGCCGGCGAGCGCTTCGCGGTGCGCAACTCGGGCGCCACGGCCGTAGTGGAGGGGGTAGGCGACCACGGCTGCGAGTACATGACGGGAGGACGAGTGCTGGTGCTGGGCCGCACGGGCCGCAACTTCGCCGCCGGCATGAGCGGCGGCCTGGCCTGGGTGTATGACTCTACCGGCCAGTTTCCGGTGAATTGCAACCCCGACATGGTAGCTCTCGAAAGCCTGACCGAAGAGGACGAGACCGAAATCCAACAGTTGCTCAAGCAGCACGTGGAGCTGACGGGCAGCCACTTGGCTAACTTCCTGCTGGGCAACTGGGAGGAGGAAGCCGGGCGCTTTGTGAAGGTGTTTCCGCTGGAGTATAAGCGGGTGCTGGTGGGCAAGGCTTTAACCGCATAGCGGGCGCCTCACCCCCCGGCCCCCTCTCCGAAAAGGAGAGGGGGAGCCTATGCGAAATGTACAGAAATTAATTCGATGAAAAAGTACTCCAAACTATGCACTCTATTGCTAACAGCCTTTTTTCTGCATGGATGTACACCGAATGCTCCGAGCAAAACTTTACACGATAAAATATTGAGTAAATTAAATCAATACGCCGACAGTTTCAAGTCAAAGAAAGCTGCTTATACCGCATTGAATATGGATAATTTATCAGGCCTTGAGTGGGAGAAAATCTACTTTTTTCATGAAAATTCCGGTTATCCAACTGATGAAGGCATGAGCGAAGTTATTGGGATTGAAATCAAAAGTGGAAGTATAATTAGCAATGGTACACGTTTAATTTTTACTAGGAGCAATAAAGTTTTAGCAGTTGTTGATTTTAGCCAAGAAGAAAATTTGTGGCTGTACACAACTGAAGGCTATAATAGAAATAAAGGTAGCAAATTCATATTTTATACTAATTGCGACTACCGTAAAAGTTACAATCTGCAACCTTTGCAAAATTTCGATGAACGTACAGATTTAAGTGGCGAATTTTATAAAAGGTGCTATTAATTATTGCGAATAAATTCCAGGTTTATTTACCCTCATGGGCAACATCACCGGCTTCAAAGAATACCCGCGCACTGCGCCGCCCAAAGCGGCCCCGACCGAGCGCGTGGCCCACTACCAGGAGTTCATTGGCCTCTACCCCGAGCAGGAGCTGCACCAACAGTCGGCACGGTGCATGAACTGCGGCGTGCCCTTCTGCCACTCGGGCTGCCCGCTGGGCAACATCATCCCCGAGTTCAACGAGGCGGTGTACCGGCAGGACTGGCGCGAGGCCTACGACATCCTCACGGCCACCAACAATTTCCCCGAGTTTACGGGCCGTATCTGCCCCGCGCCCTGCGAGTCGGCCTGCGTGCTGAGCATCCACAGCGTGCCGGTGGCCATTGAGGAAATCGAGAAGAATATCATTGAAATTGCCTTCGAGAAGGGCTATGTGCAGCCTACCGCGCCGGTGCTCAAAGTCGGCAAGCAGGTGGCCGTGGTCGGCTCGGGCCCGGCCGGCATGGCGGTGGCCGCGCAACTCACCGAGGCGGGCCACACCGTCACGGTATTTGAGCGCGACCCGCACCCCGGCGGGCTGCTACGCTACGGCGTGCCCGATTTCAAGCTCGAAAAATGGGTGATTGAGCGCCGTATCAAGCTGCTCGAAGAAGCCGGCGTGACCTTCCGCTGCCACGTGGAAATCGGCCGCGACCTTTCGGCCGACGAGTTGCGGCTGGGCTTCGACGCGGTGATACTGGCGGGCGGGGCGTCGGCCCCGCGCCCGCTCGACCTGCCCGGCCGCGAACTGGCCGGTATTCACTATGCGATGGAATACCTGACGCAGCAAAACCGCCGCGTGAGCGACACGCCCGTCGACAGCAAGCACATTCTGGCCGATGGCCTGGACGTGATAGTAATCGGCAGCGGCGACACCGGCTCGGACTGCGTGGGCACCGCCAACCGCCAGCAAGCCAAGTCAGTAGCGCAGTTTGCCATGATGCACCAGCCCGGCGAGGAGCGCCCGACCCACACGCCCTGGCCGCTCTACCCCACCGTTTTCCGAACCAGTAGCTCGCACGAAGAGGGCTGCCAGCGCTACTGGGGCGTGAACACCAAAGCCTACCTCGGCGATGCCCACGGCCAGGTGCGCGCCCTGCTCGTGAGCGACGTCACCTGGGAAACCGACGAAATGGGCCGCCGCGTCCGCTTCGAGGAAGTGCCCGGCTCCGACCGCGAAATCCCGTGCCAGCTAGTGCTTCTGGCCCTAGGCTTCACCGGCTCGGCCAACGCCGGCCTGCTCGGCCAGCTGGGGGTAGGGCTCGATGAGCGCGGCAACGTGCACGCCTCCGAAACCACCTACCACACCAGCGTGCCCGGCGTGTTCGTGGCCGGCGACATGCGTCGCGGCCAGTCGCTCATCGTCTGGGCCATCTCGGAAGGCCGCGAGGCGGCGCGGCAGGTCGATATGTTTTTGATGGGCAAGACGAATTTGCCGAGCAAGAACGCGGTGGGGATGTTTGAGTGAGGTTTTTGGGAATTGGTGTAAAAGAGAAGCCCCGAAAGCTGTTGCTTTCGGGGCTTCTCTTTTACTAATAATCTATTTCCAACTGAGGATACACAACCTTTTTAATATACCCCATAATCCAGTCGCCTGCTTGGACTAGCAATTTCTCGCGTCTTTTTAATTCTTCTAAAACTCGCTTTTTAAGATTCAAGTCAAGCTCGGGATTGAATACAATGTCATCACTAACACTGTTATCATAAGCAATAATACATAAAGCGTCTAACAAGACGTATTTTTTGTGTGGAAGCGTCTCAGAGTCGTCAAGAATATTGAGAATAATTTCTAAGTACTGTTCATCAGCCAATAGTAACTCTTCATCTTGCGGCATCAAATAGAGTTCTTCATTTTTTGCCCACTCCGCTAATAATTCTCTGTCTAATATTGGCATGTAATAAGCTATTGTAAACTTTTCCTCAGAACATCTAGGACATTTTAACCCAAGTACTTTGCTGATATTAATAAGTTCGAAGGCCGCCTCCCGCTTAGAAATAAAAACTTGTTCCTCAAATTTACAATTAGAGCAAATTCTTTCAATTTTATAATTGCTTTCCACTAGATGTTTGCTTGCGAAGATTTCTCTTCCCTGATTAACATTCTTCAAAGAGCACGACGTTTCTAAGCTTATTCAACTCAGGGTCAATAATTACCATCGTCCCCATGTTGCATTTTCCCTTATCTAACTTATTCACAACTCACTTTTTAGCGGCCTGCCTCCAAAGCTCTTCCTTCGATAGGCCCACAGTTTTCAGTATATAGTTGGCGCGGTCAATTTTATCCTGAAAAAATGGTTCGTTGTCGTATTTATCATCTAATGCCGGGTTAATGGTAAAGCCTTCACGAAGCTTAGCCGGCACCATTTTTACTTTAGTGGCTTTCATAAAAATAAGTTAAAATTTACGGTATACTAGGAATGCGCTGTAAACAATGTTTTTACGAAAAGGCTCCTAGTCAATTTCTGTCAAGCCTAATACAGTAAAATCCTCTTCTATTGCCGTCAGGTTATTTGCAATGCCCATGCGGTAGAGCCGGGTGCGGGCCTCGGTACTGCCAGTAGCGATTACGGTAGCTTGCGGGTAATGGTCGGTGAAGGCGTAAAGCGTGGCGGCTACCGTAGCCAGCACTTTTTGACTGTCGCCGTTATCAGTCACAGTTGTATCGCTAAGGTAGCCAGTAACCGGGTCTTTGTCACCAAATCCAAAGAAGTCTTCTACGCCGATTTCCCGGTAACGCACCTCTTTGATAATTCGGCCTTTTGGCCCAACACTCACGAAGTCAAACGTCTGAAAGTCGGCGGCAGTTTCTACTTGATAATAATCGGCGAGCATGGGGTAAAGTTGCGCAGACTATCTACAGCTTCAGTACTTGGAAGCCTATAAGGCTATCGGAGTCACTGTTGCATCGCCCGGCCCTACCCCCCCTAAACAACCTCATCAAATGCGCCGAAACACTCGGCGAGTGCAGGGCCTCAGTTTATTGCAACGCTTCCTGGGCTACAACAGTAGCTCGCTGGCGCATGGGCTGCTCATAGTCGGCGCCAGACGCGGGCCGACTGCCTGGCCCACACCTACCCCCGGTTTTTGAACTTCTGCCGCCAGGGAGCGTCGATTTCCCAATCGCCGGCCATGATGCAGCCGTAAGGCATAATCTCGTCGAGCACTTCGCCGAGGCCGAATTCCTGCATCTGACGCTGCACCAGGGCGGCGTCTTTGTAAGCGCTGGGCAACTCCGAAATGTCGATGTGGTTGGAGAGAAAGCGCACGTCGAGGCCGGCGGTTTCTTCCGCGAACAGCTGCTCAATGGTTTTGTGGGCGTGGTTGCGCTTGTGGCGGGTGCGGCTGATGTTGCGGCCGGCGCCGTGCGGCGCAAAGCCCAGGTTGGTGGCCGTGGTGGCGCCCTTCACGATGAGCACCGGCTCACGCATATTGAGCGGCACGAGGCGCAGGCCGCCCGACGAATCGGGCACAAACTTGTCGTCGAGGGGGGTAGCTCCCTTGGCGTGGTAAAACAGGTCACCTTCCTTGAACACGAAGTTGTGCTCGTTCCAGAACCGGTCGCGCGGGTCAGCGCCCAGGCGCCGGGCCACCGCGTCGTGCAGGGTGGTGTGGTTGAGTTTGGTCCACTCGCGCACCAGCTGCAAGGCGTCCCAGTAGCTTTTGCCCTCGGGCGTGTCGAAGGGAATCCAGGCGTTTTTCTCGGCGGTCTGGGGTAAGAGTTGGCGGCGAAAAAGCTCGGCCAGCTTCATGCCCTGGGTGCAGAGGTTGGCGCCCAGGCCGCGGCTGCCGTGGTGGGTCACGAGCATGGTTTCGCCGGTCTTTTTCGAGGTGCCCACGAATAGGAAGTGGTTGCCGTCGCCCTGCGTGGCCAGGTGGGCTTTAGCAAAGTTGAGGCTGCGCTCGGTGGGCATAAAAGGATTGTCGAGCAGTCCTCTTTCCAGCGAGGGGGGTAGGGCTGAAAAATCGGCGCGCCCGCCCCCGCCAAAGTGCGTGCTGGCGTGCCCGGCATCGAGCACCTGCTTGGGCGAGGCCGTACCAAAGTTGGTCAGCATCACCGAGCAGCAGATGTCGGCGCTGTGCATGGCCGGGTGAATGGCGTTGCGGGCAATGACCACGCCGCCCACCGGAATCTGGCCCTCGCCGGTGGGGCAGGCGTCGGGCATTACGGCGCCGCCAAGCAGGGTGGGCGTGGTCAGCAGCTGGCGCATGGCGGCGTGCACGCTCTCCACATTAGCTTCTTCCTCAGGCGTTTCGGCCCGGATGTTCTGGTGGTAGCCCACCGGCTCGGCGTGCGGCACAAACTGCCGCGGGCTGGCCGCTTGCAGATAGTCGCGCAGGGCAGCGCCGCGCAGCTCGTGCTGGTTGGCGTGGTCGATGGCTACTTTAAACCATTTGCCGGGCCGGTAGCCCAGGGCGAGGAGGTCTTGTCCGGTAATCATGGCGGTGGCGCTGGCCGGGGTAAAGAATGAGCGGTGGGAAGTCAAATATCAGCATAGGCTGCTAATAGGGAGGCCAGCCATCTCACCCTACTTCTCAGTACCACCAGCACGACCCGCCAGAACCTAACGGCTATCGTCCTACCCCCTCCCCCATTGGCAAAGCCGGCCGGTGCTACAGCTGCTTGCGCAGCAGCAGGCCACTGTACGAATAGCCGTTCACATTCACGCCCTGCAAGGGCACCAGCGAGATGCCCCGCCGGCCGGCCACTTTGTGCAGCTGCGGCACCACTACGCCCATCGTGGCGCCCACGGCATAGCCCACGATGTTGTCGGAGAGAAAGTGCTTGCCGGCCTCCACGCGAAAATACGCTACCGCGGCGGGCACCACGGCGGCCGCGCCCCACACGTAGGGCTGGGCCGGCGAGTCGGGATTGAAATCGTGAAATACCTTGGCGGCGAAGAAGGTAGCCGCCGCCGTGTGCGCCGTGTGGCCAGCGAAAAACGCGTTGGTGGCGATGTGGCCATTGCGTTGGTCGCCGCCCTCCGAGCCGTAGAGGAAGGGCCGGTAGCGCGGAATATTGCCGATGGAGGTGGTGAAAAGCGCGTCGGCGGCCAGCACCGTTTCTACGTACAGGGCTACTACCTGCCCGTAATGGCTGCGAATGGCCGGGTTGAGGGCCAGCAGGCCGGGCGCGATTACCAGCGTGGGGTAGCAAAGGAGGTCGCTGGCCGTTTGGGCACTTTGGCTAAAGTAGCCGGCCGAAAAGCGGTCAAATCTGGGGATGTCGTTCTTGTTCAGCGCCGCCAGCTCCGCGTTGCTCAAACCGTCGCGCCGCTGCGAGCGGTAGAGCCCAAAGGCACTCACGGCCGCTTCGCCCAGGATAACCGGGCCATCGACGGCAAAGCGGGTGCGGTAGGGCGAAGCTGACTGCTGGGCTAGCGCTGGCTGGGCAGCGGCCAGGCTCAGCGAGGCGGTGAGTGCGGCGAAAATTTGCTTCATACGTATTCAAAAAAGAAGGTAAACGCAGGCTACACCGGCAAGGTTAGCCTCGGGCAACGGCAGCAGATAAGCAGAGTTTTGGCAAATTTTCTTCAGAATCTCACGCGCTTCTCTCCTGCCCCGGCGCGCCCCTCTTACGCACCTAATATTTGCGCCGGCTTGGGTCAAAACCGAGCAGCGCCGCCTCGGCCAGCACCCTGGCTACGGCTTGGTACATCGGCTCCAGTGCCTGGCGCGACTGGCCCAGCGCCCGCACCAGCAGCACGTTTTCGCGCGCCTGGGTTACGGCCACTACGCAGGGCCGGCCGGCGAGCTGGGCGTGCAGCGTCGTTTGGCCGGGGGGGGGTAGGCGGCGCAAGGCCGCGGCCAACTCCTGAAATTGCGCCCCCGCGGGCGGCCCTACCAGGTAGATAGACAGCGCCGAGTGGTAGGACCCAAACGTGGCCTGCGAGGTGGCCAGGTGCTCATCGGGCCGCAGCGCGAAGCGGTCGAGTAGCACCAGCCGGCCGGCCACGCTCACGCGCAGCTCGGTGGCAAACTCGGTGAAGGCGAATGTTTCGCCCATATCGGTGCGGCCGGCGTGCCACCAGTCGGCCAGCAGCAGCGTGGCCGTGTCGGCCAGGTGCCAGTGCTGGGCCTGGCGGTAGCGGCTGGCGGCCTGGGGCACCAACGGGTCGGGCAGCACCACGGCCAGGGCGTTTTCGGCCAGGTGGCCTTCGGTAAGCTGCTCGGCCCGGCGGCCATCTATCGACTTGAAGATGCGCGTGTTGGCCTGGGTAGTGAGCAGCAGGCGCGTGTCGGCCTCGCAGTGCACGCGCAGCCGGATGCTGTCGCCGGCTACCAGGCCGCCGCCGTAGCTGGCCAGCACCGCGTGGCAGGCCGGGCCGGCCGGGGCAGCGGGATTGATAATCTTAAGCGGCTGGATGCTGCGGCTGGCTACCAGGCGCGACTGCTGCCGCACCCGCGCCACCGTGAGCGCGCTCCACAAAGCAGGTGTCTGAACCGCGGATTTATCGGATTCAGCGGATTGGTCGGATTTCGTGGGCGCTTTCATCTGAGCCCGCAAATTGCCCACAAACTGCCAGCAGTTCTTTTAAGCCTCCACGAGAGGCTTCGTTTAGGCACGGCTAACCGGCTACAAAATCCGACGAATCCGAAAAATCCGGATGAATCCGTGGTTCAGACAGCCTTGCGCAGCTCTTCGGGCTCGAAGAGGCGGGCCAGCTTGCGCTTGCGCTCGACCAATTGAAAGGTGGCGCGGTCCTGGCTTTCGCTCCAAAAAATATCGGAGATGAGGCCCCGGTGGGCCAGCTGGCCGGGGGTAGGGCGCACCTCCTCCACCAAATCGCCAAAGCCGAAAGGTGGCTTATTGTAGAGCTCTTTGAACAGCTCGCCGCGCACCAGAAACTGCTGCTCGTCGTAGCGCAGGGTTATCCAGTCGCTGTCGTCGTCGAGGTCGCTCACCTTTTCAAATACCTTACCCACAGGCTCTAGCAGCTCAAACGAGCGGCGGTTGGCGGGGTGTAGGTAGCGGTAGCCATAGTCGGGCGACCAGGCATATAACCCAAAAACGACGGGACGGGGACGGGGCATGTAAGCTTATCAGGTAGGCATGGAGCAAAGCTAAAACCTCAAATCCATCCCGCGGGTTGCCCGGTATCAAAAACCAATCCTCTCCTGGCGGGCAGCAGGAGCTACGTAAGGCAGCCTGCCTGGCAACGCGCTGGTTGCGCTGCCCAGCTGGCTGCCTCGTCTTTGAAATAGCAGGGAAACCAACTTGCCTACTCCGTCAGCCGCGCCTGGTAGTTCTCCCACTCACGTTTCGGGCGGCCACCAAGCTGACTAGCATATCCTAATCTGCTTAGCCTCGTAAGAGGGGGATTAATTCGCTGGCCGCGCCAGTTGGGCTCGCTCTAGAAGCCCGCGTGCGCCGGCTTTTATTTATGCCTGCTTCGACCTTACCCAAAGCTAAGCCCGCCGCTAAGAAAGCCGCCTCTCCTACCCCCTCTAAGCCCCCCAAAGCCCCGGCCGCGCCCGCCGTAGCAGCCCCCGTGCGCGAGGGCTTTGGGGCCCTGCCCCACCCCGGCGGCACTACCTTTCGGGTGTGGGCCCCGGCCGCCAGCGCCGTTTCGGTCATTGGCACCTTCAACGACTGGAACAAAACCAAACATCCTCTGCAAGCTGAGGGCAACGGCAACTGGGCCGCCGACCTGCCCGCCAAGCCCGGCGATGGCTACAAGTACGTGCTGCAAACGCCCACCGGCGAGCTCACCCGCAACGACCCCTACGCCCGGTCCGTGACCAACTCGGCGGGCCACTCGCTGGTGTTCGACCCCGCCGATTTTGACTGGGAAGGCGACAATTTTCAGATGCCGGCCTGGAACGACCTTATTATCTACGAGCTGCACGTTGGCACTTTCAACGTAGCTGAAGCTGGCAAGCCCGGCACGTTTCGCGATGTGATAGCGCGGCTCGATTACCTGCGAGGGCTGGGCGTGAACTGCATCGAGATTATGCCGGCCACCGAGTTTCCGGGCGCCTACTCGTGGGGCTATAATCCTTCGAACCCGTTTGCCCTGGAAAGCGACTATGGCGGACCCGAAGCCTTTCGCGAGCTGGTGAAAACGGCGCACCAGCACGGTATCGCGGTGGTGCTCGATGTGGTGTATAATCACTTTGGCCCCGGCGACCTCGACCTCTGGCAGTTTGATGGCTGGAGTGAGAACGACGGCGGCGGCATCTACTTCTATAACGACTGGCGGGCCGAAACGCCCTGGGGCCACAACCGCCCCGACTACGGCCGCCCCGAGGTGCGCCGCTACATCCTCGACAATGCCCTGATGTGGCTCGAAGACTACCACTGCGACGGCCTGCGCATGGATGCCATCGCCTTCATCCGCAACGTGCGCGGCGAGGAAGACCCCGGCGCCAACCTGCCCGATGGCTGGAGCCTGATGCGCTGGGTAAACGAGGAAATCAAAGCCCGCCAGCCCTGGAAAATCACCATCGCGGAGGACCTGCGCTCGAACCCGGCCATTACCGGGGCCACGGAGCAGGGCGGCGAGGGCTTTTCGGCGCAGTGGTCGGCTTCGTTTATCTACCCGGTGCACGAGGCGCTCACGGCCTATTCCGACGCTGACCGCGACATGCACGCCCTGAGCCGGGCCATCTGCACGGCGTATAATGGCGATGCTTTTCAACGCGTTATCTACACCGAAAGCCACGACGAGGTAGCCAACGGCAAGAGCCGCCTGCCCGAGGAAATAATGCCCGGCGACGTTGAAAACTACTTTGCCAAGAAGCGTACCGTGCTTGGCGCGGCGCTGGTGCTCACTGCGCCCGGCATTCCGATGCTGTTTCAGGGCCAGGAATTTCTGGCGCCCGGCGCCTTCAACGATACCGAGCCGCTGGAGTGGGACTGGGCCGAGGCGCACGGCGGCCTCACGCAGCTTTACCGCGACCTCATCGCGCTGCGGCGCGACCTGCGTGGCACTACGCCCGGCCTGCGCGGCCAGGGCTGCCACGTGTATCACGTCAACAACAATGACAAGATTATTGCCTTCGCCCGCTGGGATGGCAACCCCGAAGATGCGACCGTGGTGGTGGTGAACTTCGCCAACCAGGCCCACCGGGGCTACACCATCGGCCTACCCGCCGGGGGCAACTGGAAGGTGCGCTTCAACTCGGCCTGGGAAGGCTACGACGCTGATTTCAGCAATTTCCCCTGCCTGGGCGCCGATGCCGGGGCGGGCGACTACGACGGCTATGCCCAGCACGGCAGCATCGACCTCGGGCCCTACGCGGCCGTGATTCTATCGCGCGCTACACCGGCGCCTGGTCGTAACGCTCCTCGGCGGGCTGGGGCCAGCCGCCTTCAAACATAAACTCGGCCAGCGGCTTGCGGGCGCGGGGCGTCATTTCGCGCTCGCGCAGGGCTTCGGGCAGATGGTCGGGGTTGCCGGGGTAGCCGATGGTGAATACCGCTACCGGGTTGTAGCCGGCCGGAATGCTGAAGGCCGTGCGCGCGCCTTCCTGCGAGAAGCCGGCCATCTGGTGAATTTGCAGGCCCAGTTCCACGGCTTGAATAGCCAGCGTGGCCGTGGCCTGGCCGGTGTCGTGCGTGGCCCAGGCGTTGGGGTTGCTGTCGTGCGAAAACGTGGTTTTGGCGACGCTAATGGCCAGCACGGGCGCGTTTTTTACCCAGGCCTGGTTGAACTCGGCCAGCGTGCCCAGAATTTTCTGGTACGCCTCGGGGCTGGTTTCCTGGCTGCCCACGATAAAGCGCCAGGGCTGCTCGCCAAAGCACGAGGCGGCCGAGCCAGCGGCGGTAAATAGCTGCTGCAATGCCTCGGCCGGCACGGGCTGGGCCGTGTAGGCGCGCGGGCTGCGGCGCTGCGTCAATTGGGGCAGAATGGGGTGCTCGGGCGTGAGCACGTTGGTGAGGTCCGGCATAAAAAAGGCGTGGAATGCGTCAGCCTAAAGCACGACAGCAAACGTATTGTTTTGGGAGATAATCCCGCCCCCGATGATTTTAGGCCACTAACTAAACGCGGGGGCGCTTACCTTTCGCCCCGTATTCCTACCCTCTCTCTCCTCACCTATGCAGCCCCACTCTTCCGCGCCCGAAGCTTTATTTCCTGATTCCTTACTGATAGAAGTGGCCTGGGAGGTATGCAACCAGGTAGGCGGCATCTACACGGTTATTCGCTCGAAGGTGCCGGCTACCATGCCGGCCTGGGGCGGGCGCTACTGCCTGCTGGGGCCCTACTTCCCGCTGATGGCCCAAGGCGAGTTTGAGAGCTACGACGACGACCAGCTGGCCGGCATGAATGACCCCTACGCCACGGCCGTGCGCACGCTGCGCGCCCAGGGCATGGACATCTGCCTCGGGGTGTGGCTCGTGACGGGCCGGCCGCGCACGGTGCTCATCAACCCCTTTCAGAAATACGACGAGCTGACGACGCTGAAAAGCGACCTCTGGCGCGACCACAAGATTCCGGCGCCCAACAACGACGACCTGCTGCACCAGGTTATTGCCTTCGGGCACCTGGCCACGCAGTTTATCGAAACGGTGGCCCGCCAAACGGTGGACCAGTGGAAAGTAGTCGGGCACTTTCACGAGTGGATGACGGGGGTAGCGATTCCGGAATTGCGCCGCCGCCAGGTGCCGGTGCATTTGCTCTTTACGACGCACGCCACGCTGCTGGGCCGCTACCTGGCCATGAACGACCCGAATTTTTACGACAACCTGATGCTGGTGGATTGGCGCGCCCAGGCGCGCCACTTCAACATCGAGCCGGCCGTGAGCATGGAGCGCGCCGCCGCCCACGGCAGCCACGTCTTCACCACGGTGAGCGAGCTGACGGTACGCGAGTGCATCTACCTGCTGGATAGAATTCCCGACGCGGTGCTGCCGAATGGCCTGAACATCGAGCGCTTCGTGGCCCTGCACGAGTTTCAAAACCTGCACAAGCTCTACAAGGACAAGATTCACGAGTTTGTGATGGCGCACTTTTTCCAGAGCTACTCTTTTGACCTCGACCAGACGATTTACCTCTTTACCTCGGGCCGCTACGAATACCACAACAAGGGGTTTGACCTGACGCTGGAGGCCCTGGCGCGCCTCAACCACCGCTTGCAGCAAAGCGGGCTGGAGGGGCAGGTCGTGATGTTTTTCATTACCAAGCGGCCCTACACCAGCATCAACCCGCTGGTGCTGCAAAGCCGCGCCCAGCTCGAAGAGGTGCGCCAGACCTGCCGCGCCATTGAGGAGCAGGTGGGCGAGCGGCTCTTTTACGCCGCCGCCGCCAGCCAGAACCACCGCCTGCCCGACCTCGACAGCATGGTGGACGACTACTGGAAGCTGCGCTACCGCCGCGGCCTGCAAAGCTGGAAAACCACGGCCCTACCCTCCGTTATTACCCACAACCTGGTGAACGACCAGGACGATGATATCCTGAATTTCGTGCGCCGGGCCAACCTGGTAAACAACCAGCACGACCGGGTGAAAATCGTGTATCACCCTGATTTCGTGAGCACTACCTCGCCGCTGTTTGGCATGGACTACGGGCAGTTTGTGCGGGGCTGCCACCTGGGCGTGTTTCCGAGCTACTACGAGCCCTGGGGCTACACCCCGCTCGAATGCGTGGCCCGCGGCGTGCCGGCCATCACGAGCGACCTCTCGGGCTTTGGCGACTACGTGCAGAAAAACGTGCCCGAGCACGAGGAGAAAGGCATTTTCGTGGTGCGCCGCCAGGAGCGCAGCTTCGACCAGGCCGCCGAGGAGCTCACCGATATGCTCTGGAACTTCGTGCTGCTGAGCCGCCGCGAGCGCATCAGCCAGCGCAACCGCGTGGAAAGCTCCGCTGATATTTTCGACTGGAAAAACCTGCGCGTGTACTACGACCGCGCCTACGCGCTGGCGCTGGAGCGGCAGTAGAAGAATGAATGTTTCCGTTGTTATTGCGAGCGCAACATTCTGCGCATAAAGCAGAGATGAAGCGCGGCAATCCTTCCTTTTCGTTGGATTAGTAAACCTAACGTGCAGGAAAAAGTGCCGCGCTTCATCTCTGCTTTATGCGCAGAATGTTGCGCTCGCAATGACAGACGATTGTATAAGTAGTTCAGTAGAGTTACTATCGCTTGAAAATCAGGCATATGCAACCTAAGCTTAATTGAGTAAGCATTTGGGCTGAAATAATACAGCCACTATAAGACGCTAAAAAGTGCTC
>JAABUN010004005.1_pt1 | contig 21151 bp, 23 predicted proteins | sample 5559311 | NCBI WGS metagenome assembly JAABUN01 (sample SAMN10711877, study PRJNA513370) | rock metagenome | isolation source: Antarctica rocks | place: Antarctica: Victoria Land, Siegfried Peak sud
AACGAAACGCGCCTTGCGGCGCTACTACGCACCAACCGAACAACCTTATGGAAACTCAAAATTTAGGCAAAACCGGCCTCCAGGTCTCGCGCCTCTGCCTCGGCTGCATGACATACGGCGTGCCGGACCGCGGCGCGCATCCCTGGTCGCTCGATGAAACGCAAAGCCGACCCTTTATCCAACGCGCGCTCGAACTCGGCATCAATTTCTTCGACACCGCCAACGTTTACTCCGACGGCACGAGCGAAGAAATCGTGGGCCGCGCCCTCAAAGACATGGCGCCGCGCGACAATGTCGTGTTGGCGACCAAAGTGCATGGCCGGATGCGCGAAGGCGCCAACGGCGCGGGCTTGTCGCGCAAGGCGATTTTCGCCGAAATCGATGCCAGCCTCAGGCGCCTTGGCACCGATTACGTCGATTTGTATCAAATCCACCGCTTCGACGCGCAAACTCCCATCGAAGAGACGCTCGAAGCCTTGCACGATGTCGTCAAAAGCGGCAAAGCGCGCTACATCGGCGCCAGTTCAATGCACGCTTTCCAGTTCGCCACCATGCTCTACAAGGCCGATTTGCACGGTTGGACGCGCTTCGTGTCGATGCAAAATCACTACAACCTGCTCTACCGCGAGGAAGAGCGCGAAATGATGAAATTGTGCGAAGTCGAGGGCATCGGCGTGATTCCGTGGAGTCCGCTCGCGCGCGGTCGCCTGACGCGGCCTTTTCAATCCGAACCTTCGACCGCGCGCGGCGAAACCGACGCTTTTGGCAACTCGATGTATAAAACGATGGAAGAAGCCGACCGGCAGATCATCGAACGCGTCGAAAAAATGGCGAAAGCGCGCGGCGTTGCGATGGCCAGCATTGCGCTCGCCTGGATGCTGCACAAATCGGTGGTGACTTCGCCGATTATCGGCGCCTCGAAACCCAATCATCTCGAAGATGCGGTCGCGGCGCTGGATATTGTGCTTTCGGACGAGGAAATCGCCGATTTGGAAGAAATGTATGTGCCGCATCCGACTTTGGGATTTTCTTAAGGCGGCCTTGTGCCGCCTATTAAATCAAAAACGGCGATTTCCCTTGCGGGAAATCGCCGTTTTCGCTGGCTTGACTGACTTATTTAGCGGGCATCGAAGCGCCGATTTTCGTCATCTTGGTGCCGCATTCGGGGCAGGTGCCCTGAACGGCGGGCTTGCCGTTTTTCATTTCGATCTGGTGCGGATCTTTCATCTCGCGCTTGGTTTTGCATTTGACACAGTAGGCTTCCATAGTGTTTGTCTCCTGACAATTTGTAGATTTTTTACGACTCATTACGCTAAGAACGACGCCTCTTATTTTACAACTCCGCGCACTCGAAAAACTCGATAATTTCGCCGTTTGGCCCCAAAATGAACGCGATTTTGGCATTTAAGCCAATTTTCTGGAAAGTTTCCGGCGAAAACGCCTCGGTTTTCACCGTCGCACCCGCGTTTCGCGCGATTTCAGTCGCCGCCGCACAGTCGTCGCAGCGCAGACAAAGGTGCAGAATATTGGCTTCGCCAACGGTCTGTTTGGCGGCGTCGCGCTCGAAAATCTCCAGATAATTGCCGTCGCCGGTGTCAAGCATCGCCGCGCGCGATCCGACCTCGCCCCACTCGACTTTCGAGGTAAAACCCAAGCCGTCAAGGTAAAACTTCAGCGATTTCTCCCACTCGCCCGTCCAGATGGCGACGTGATGAAAACCGCAGCCTTTGATGATTTGATTCATGCCCCAAATTTTAGCGCCGAAAGCCGATGTTGTCCTCGCCCGAACGCATTTCGGCGAGCGAATCGGGGTTTTTGGCTTTTTTCAGATGGGCGCGCAGTTCTTTGATCTGCTCCAAGACGGCGCGCGCAAATTCACCATCTAAAATCGTCGCGCCCTGCTGCGCCCGCGACAGCGCCGCCGCGACAAAGGCTTCCTTGAGATAAGCGGGCGTGAAACCTTCGGTTTTGCTCGCCACGTCGTCGCACAACACCACGACATCGAGTTCGGGCGCCAACTTTTCCGCCAGCGATTCGCGCGTCAAAAGCCGCTCGCAAAACGTGCGGCGCTCGGCGATTTCCGGCAAACCGATGTGAAAAACGCGGTCGAAACGCGAAGGACGCTTCAAAAGCGCCTCGTCGATTTTGCCGGGATGATTGCTCGACGCGATAATCAAAATGCCGTCGTTGGACTGAAAACCGTCCATTTCGTTGAGAAAAATCGCCCGGTTTTCGTCGTTGATGAGGCTATCAAGGTCTTCCATCACCAAAAGGCAGGGTGCGAGTTTGCGGGCACGTTTAAAAATCGCTTCGATGGACTCTTTTTTGTCGTTTTCGCGCAAATCGCGCACATACAAAAACGGTAAATCTGGCAATGCGGTCGCGGCGGCTTTGCAAATCATGGTTTTGCCCGTTCCGGGCGGCCCGACCAGCAAAATTCCGCGTTTCCAGGCGAAGCCGAAAGACTGAACGACCGCTTTGTGCGCGAAAAAAGTTTCTACCGACTCACGAATACCGCTCAGTAATTCGGCTTTCAAAACGATGTCGTTCCAGGTCACTTTGCCGATTTCTTCGTCCAGTTCGGGCGCGTTTTCCCATCCTGCCGCAAAGCGCAAGCATCGCTTGAGCGGGCGGTCAGTAAACGCGTCCAAGGCTTTGGAGAAGTGTTTCAGTGCTTCGATATCCTCCCCCAAACAAAGCACTTCTCCCCTCTCCCAACCCGGTAAAAACACGATCTCCAGAGGCTGTCCTTGCCAGGTGAACTCGAACCACGCCAGAAAAAGCGCATCATAATCGGTATTGTCGAACTGCGATTCCGCAGCCAAACAAGAGCGTAGATTTTGACACTGCCCTTGCAAAAACAGCAGTGCTTGTTGGCGTAGAGGCCAAGTTTGATAAGTAGAGAGTTGCGGCGCCAAACGACGAATCGCTTCAATGGCCGCATCACCGTGTTTCTCGTTGCCAAAACCTCGCAAGGCTTCACTCATCGCTTCATCGCGCCAGCTTTTTGCTTGATTAGACATCTTTTCTCCTCAACAAAAAACGGCGCCGCGACTTTCGTCGCGGCGCCGTTTGCTTCAGTTATTTAATTGTGGTGCGCCGCGCCGACCGCGACGGTTTCCGCGCCAATCGACTCGCCGACGTTGGGTTCGTCGTGATCGACTTCGAGGCGAATCGGCGCTTCTTTGATCGACTTGTGCCGGTCGTAATCGTGATAAATCGACTGTGCGGCCTGCGTTGCACTGCCCGCTTCGACGCGGTGGCCCATGTCGCCCAGAATGTCCTCCATCGCGCTCAAAAGCAACAGAACGTTGGAGCGATTCGCCGAATAACCCATCACGCCGACGCGCCAGATTTGGCCTTTCACCGGCCCCAAACCGGCGCCGATTTCGATGTTATATTCGCGCAGCAAACGTGTCCGCATCACCTGATCGTCTAAGCCTTGCGGCACTTTCACCGAATTGATCTGCCACAAACGGTGGCCTTCCTGCGCGAACGGTTCGAGTCCGAGCGTATTCAGCCCCGCCATCACCGCTTTGGAGTGCAATTCGTGCCGCGCCCAGCGATTTTCCAGGCCTTCGATGAGCGTGAGTCGCAGCGCTTCGTGCAAACCAAAGAGCGCATTGGAGGGCGCGGTGACGTGATAAGCGCGGCCCGCCGCGCCGCCATCGCCCCAGTAATTTTCGACCAAAGACATATCGAAATACCAACTTTGCACCGGTGTTTTGCGATTTTTGATGTGTTCCATCGCGCGATTGCTGAACGTGACCGGCGACAGGCCCGGAGGCGCTCCGATGCACTTCTGGGTGCCGGAAAACACCACGTCCAAATCCCATTCGTCGGCGTAAAGCGGGCAGCCGGCGAGGCTCGTCACGCAATCGGCGACGATCAGCGCGCCGTATTGATGCGCCAACTTCGCGGCCTCTTCGACGGGCTGCAAAATGCCGGTCGAAGTCTCGGCGTGAACGATCATCACCACTTTGGGGCGTTTCATGCCCTTCAAAGCGGTTTCGATTTCGTCAGGCGTGAAAGCCGTGCCCCAGGGCCGCTCCAAAGTCGTGACGACGGCGCCCATGCGCTCGGCCATTTGCTTCATGCGATTGGAAAAGTAGCCGAAAACGAGCGCCAAAACCTCGTCGCCGGGTTCGATGAGATTGCAAAGTCCCGCTTCCATGCCCGCCGTTCCCGTGCCCGGAATCGCGCCGGTGATGGCATTTTCGGTTTTGAAAACGCGGCGCAGCATCGTCCCGACGTTGCCCATGATGCCCAGAAATTCGGGGTCGAGATGGCCCAAAGTGTTGGCGCCCATCGCGCGCAGCGCTTCGGGATAGGAGGCCGATGGCCCCGCGCCCATCAAAACGCGCGGCGGAATTTTGATTTCTGGAATCGAATTGATATCGAAAAGCTGCGAATGAGAATGGTGAGACGAGCCGTTGGAATGGCCGTTGGGAGATTGAGACATAAAAATTATCCTGAAAATGCGGCGGGGAGTTGCAAAAAAGTATAGCAGCGCGATTTTTGCCAACCCGAAACGCCTTGCTTATCGCTTTTCGACTCGCTCAACCGCAATCGGCCTTTCAATCGTTAAATCGGCCTTTCAATCGTTAAATCGGCCTTTCAATCGTTAAATCGGCCTTTCAATCGTTAAATCGGCCTTTCAATCGTTAAATCGGCCTTTCAATCGTTTTTTGGCTCTTCAAATCGTTGGTGCGGCCTTCAAACCGTTTTTCCGCCCCTTTCGCGGCGCTACCGATGCTTCAGCCAATCTTCCAAGCGTGCGCCCCAAGTGCTTAAAATCGGGTCGCTCGGCGCCAGGCCGACGCCGTGCGCGCCATTTTCGTAAATATGCAGCTCGAACGGGATTTTGTGCGCCGCGAGCGCATCCGCGAAAAGCAGCGCGTTTTGAACCGGAACTGCGCCATCGTTGGCGGTGTGAAACAGAAAAGTCGGCGGCGTGTCGAGCGAAACCCGGTTTTGCGCCGAAAGCGCTTTTTCAAGCGCCGGGTCGGGCGTTTTGCCAATTAAATTGGCGCGCGAACCGCCGTGAGTGGCGCCAACTTCCATCGAAATCACCGGATAAGCCAGAATCGCAAAATCCAGTTTGGCGCCCGCTTGATGGGTTTCGGGATTGGTCGCGGTGACAGCGGCGAGGTGTCCGCCCGCCGAAAAACCCCAGATTCCCAGCTTTCCCACCCGCTTTTGCGCGCGAATAAAACGCAGCGCTTCGAGCGCTTCGTTTTGCGGTTTGGGATAAATCGGCCCCGGATTCCCCGCGTCCGCGACGGTGTATTCCAGCATCCAGGCGTCATAGCCGCGCGCATTGAGATAGGCCGCAACGTCGGCGCCTTCATGCCCGACCGCCAAATGTCCGTAACCGCCGCCGGGCACCACTAAAACGCCGATTTTAGCGGGCGTTGGCAAAAGAAAAGGCGTGATTTTCGCGCCGGAAGGGAGAATTTGAGGGGTCATGATGTGTTGAGTATGAGGAATTATTAGATTTTGTCGGAGGCTTTTCCGGTGTCCCAATGGCCTTTCGCGTTCAAGGCGCGTTTTTCGATTTCGGCGTGCAAGCGCGAGCGCTGGGCGACGGGAATCCACAGATAAGACAGATTTATCTTTTTCTTACCGCTTTCAATCCAACCTACTGTGGTCGGTGTGCTGCCATAACTCTCGATGTCTTTCCAGGCGATGGTGCGGTGCAGAAACGGAGCGCGCCATTCGAGAAAATCTGGCGTGAGTCGCAGTGTCGCGGCGCGAAACCAACGGTTCAGGACGATGGAAATTAAAAACACCGAGATACCCAAAAAACGCGGGCTTGCGTGTGGCGGCATTTGTGGGTCGGCGAGGTGTTCTATAAACGGCACGAAAAATAGGATTGCTCCCATGACAGCACTTAGCCAGACCATCATCAACACGTTTTCATCGTAGAAGCCGAAGATGAGCGCGCCGTCGGACACGGCTTGAACAGGAATAGCGGGCATCGAGCCTTCTTCATACTCTTTGACGAGCGGAACACCGCTGAAGCGTTCGAGAATGCGGCACAGCGAGCGGAAACCGGCGATAAAAGTGGGGGTTTCGATGGTGGCGCCTGCGATTTCGAGTTGCAAAAAGCGGGTTCCACCGCGTTTGATCCAGTGACAGGCTTCGATTTGCGAGTAAGCGGCTTCGATTTGCGAGTAAGCGGCTTCGATGCGAGTCGAGCCGCTAAAAACGATTCCCGTCGGCGAAACTTCCACGCTTTGACCGCGAAAAGGCTGTGCTTCTCTTGCCCGAATGAAGACGAATAGCCCAATTACCATCGGCAAAATCGGCAACAGCAAAAGCGGGCCGACATAAGCCAGAAACCACACGATCACGGACAAATCCGCGCGCGGTGGCACCCAGAACAGCAGGGATGCCGCGACTAAAATCAACGATCCCAGCAGGCCCAGCAGCGAGAAAAGCGAAGCGTGATTGCGTCCCGAACGACAAAACTCGAAGCGGCGCGGCCACTCGTCAACCAGTCGTTCGCCCTTGATTTCCCATTGGCGCACGCCTGCATTTGTGGCACGCTCCGCGATGAATTCGGCAAGGGCTTTTCCCGCACCCAAGCTATCGAATTGAAAATTTCCCTGCGTCGTTTCGACGTTGTAACCGCTGCTTTTTTGACTCGCTCCGCGATAAAAATCACGGATTTCTTCCCACTTTGCCGCACGCCAAACGCCGCGCCAATCGCGCCAGCGAACGCCGATTTCGGTCGCTTCGATCCGGGTTCTCAGCCCGTAAATCGTGCCGCAAAGTGCGGCGCCCGTCCAAAAGAAATAAGCGATAAAAACGACCCAATCGAACCACGATTTATTCGGCTCAAAAAAGAAAACGCCCAACGCCAAAGCGCCAAACAAAAACAAGAAAAGCGACACCCAAAACGCGCCTTTGGGCCTCCAAATTAATCGTTCTTCTTGATCGTTTTTCACTTTAAAACTCCTACCGCCGCCCCGGCCAAGCCTCGCTTCGATTCCAAAAGTCGTCGTCGCGCCCGCCGTAATAATCACCTAAAACCGTGTCCATGACTTGCATGGTTCGCAGCGCGGTTGCGCCGGTCGAAAGCGCGCTGCCCTGCCCGTTCAGTTCATCGACGATGGTTTGCACCAGACCTTGATGAACGTGCGGCGGTTTTTTGCCATTGAAAGTTTGCAGACCGCTGGCTTTTTCGAGGCGCACATCGTCGTCGCCGAAGCAGGAAAGCGAGATTTTGCCCTCGGTGCCAAAAATTTCGATGCGGTCGGCGCGCGAAAACGAAGCGAAGTTCCAACTCGCCGTCGCGGGCACGCCTTGCGCGAGAAATGACATCGCCACGCCGTCTTCGACTTTCAATTGAGGCGACGCGAGGTTTTTGGCGATGCCGGCCACGTTTTCGAGCGGGCCGAAAAGGGAGTCGAAAACATCGAGCAAATGGGAGCCGAGATCGTAAAACAGCCCCGCGCCCGCGAATTCGGGATTCAAGCGCCATTGCTCGGTGTTTTGCGGCGCGGGCGCGAGATAACGGTAAGAAACGCCCGTCAAAATCCCGATTTCGCCGTCTTCGAGCAACTTTTTCACGGTCTGAAATCGCGCTAAACCGCGCCGGTAAAACGCCACGAAAAGCGGCACGTTCGCGCTTTCGAATGCGCCCAGCATTTGCTGGCTTTCCGCCGCGCTGCGCGCCATCGGTTTTTCGACGTAACACGGCTTTTTGGCGGCACACACCTGGAGCGCGTAAAAAAGATGGGTTTCGGGCGGCGTAGCGATATAAACCGCATCGACTTCGAGATTTCCGATGATTTCGCGCGCGTCATTTGTCGAAAACGGCACGCCGTGGCGCGCGGCGAAGTCAGCGGCTTTTTCGGCGTCGCGGCGCATTACGGCAACCAAAGCGCTCTTTTTGGCGAGCTGCAAAGCGGGGCCGCTTTTGACTTCGCACACGTCGCCGCAACCGATGATGCCCCAACGAATGGTTTTCATAATTTGGGATTGAACCGCAAAGGCGCGAAGACGCAAAGATTTTTCTTTTGAATTTCTTTGCGTCTTTGCGCCTTTGCGGTGAATTATTTTTGGCCGCGCAAGCGATGCAGTGCCAGTAGCGCGCAGATCGTTTTCGAATCGCGGATTTCGCCACTGTCGATGAGCGGCAAGAGTTCTTCGAGCGGTTTGATGACGAGTTCGATGTTTTCGTCTTCTTCGGGCTGGGCGCCGACGAGTTCGAGGTCTTCGCCTAAAAACGCCCACATCATTTCGCTGGAATAGCCGGGCGCGAGGTAACATTGATACAGCGGCGTGAGTTTGCCGATTTTGTAGCCGATTTCTTCGATGAGTTCGCGTTTGGCGCATTCTTCAGGCGCTTCGTTTTCTTCCAATCCGCCCGCCGGGATTTCCCATAAAATCTCTTGCGCGGCGGTGCGCCATTGTTTGATCATGGCGATTTGGCCGTCGGGCATCACCGGCAGAACGCAAACCGCGCCGCGATGCTCTAACACTTCGCGCTGGGCGGTGCGTCCCGATGGCAGTTCCACGGTGTCGAGGCGCAGTTTGACGACTTTTCCGTCGTAGATGCGCCGGGTTTCGAGTTGTTTTTCGGTGTGCTGCATAAAATTAAATCCCCGCCTATTTCTAACTGAAATCGCCGCCTTTGCAACGCGATTGGAGAAAAATCATGAAAATTCTTCGTTCTTTGTGGCTTTTACTCGGCGTGAGCGCCGTTCTTTTGCCGGGTTGCCGCGCCAAAAATCTGCTGCCCGGCACGGCTAACACCGATTTGGTCATTGCTCCCGTTTCCGCTCCCATGCCCCAATCTCCCTTCCAAATCACCGCCCGCGCCAACAAAACCGAGTTCGCGGCGGGCGAAGCGGTCGAATTGGAAATCGAAATCAAAAACACTTCGGATCAAAGCGCGGATTTGAACTTCCAGTCCGGCCAGAAATTCGATTTCAGCGCGACGCGCGAGGGCGAAAAACAGGCGATGTGGAGTTACGGCATGAACAAGCGTTTTATGCAAATGCTGCAAACGGTGCCGCTCGAAGCCGGGAAATCTTTGGAATTCAAAACAGTCTGGAATGGTGCGGCGCCGGGAAAATACACCATTGGCGCGCGCATTACCGCCAATGGTGGGCTGGAAGCGGCGCCGTTTCCAATCGTGGTGAAATAGAGCGTTTTATGCGGCGATTTTTGGGTGTGTGCGGCGCGATTGGCGTGATTTTTTGGATAACGAACGCGCTGCGCGCGCGTGGCGACGGGCCGTGGCAAAATCGCGGGGGCGGGCTGGAAAGTCGGGTTTTTAGCTGGCACGGCGCCCGTGTTCACGCCTTTCGCTCGAAAGCGGCGCGCGTCGAAGTCGCGTCGGGGGCTTATCTGGAAGCTCCGGGTTGGCTGCGGCGCAAAAAAGCGCGGGTGGCCATCAACGGCGGCTATTTCGATGGCAGCGGGCACTCGATGGGCTTGCGCGTCAGCCAAAAAAAGCAGAGTTCGCCGCTGCGCCGCGCGGATTGGGGTGTTTTCTGGGTGAAAAATGGCCGCGCGCATCTTTCTCACACCCGCGATTTCGATGCGAAAACCCGGCCCGAAGAAGCGCTCCAGTGTGGCCCGCGTTTGGTGGTGAAGGGCAAAATCACCGATTTAAAGCCGCAGATGAGTCGGAGAAGTGGCGTCGGCATCGACGCGCGCGGTCGCGTCGTTCTGGCGGTCGCCGATGGCGCGCTTTCGCTCGCCGATTGGGCGCAGGTTTGGTCGGCAAAGGACGGCCTTTCGTGCCGCGACGCGCTCAACCTCGACGGCGGGCCATCGAGTCAACTCGCTTTTGAGAATAAAAACCGTCGCATTTCCAGCGAAAATGTGCCCGGCGGCTGGCCGGTGCCCGATGCCCTGGTGATTCGCTGATGGACTCAATTCCCCGCGGAGTGGCCCCTTTATCCGACCGCCGCTAAAATTCGCGGTCGCTGAACACCAGATAGCCGATCACGAGCAACGCCGCGATGTAGAGCAGGCCCGAACTCCACGCTTTCCACACGAAAGCGAAGGAAACCGCTTCGTCGGTGACGAGTTTCTGGCGCACATCGAAGTGATCCATGCGCGGCAGGGCATAATAAACGATTTTGACGATGCCCTGCATGGCGCGGCCCAGGCCTTTGCTTTCGCCTTCGGCAGCGTGTTCGTCGCCACCGAGATGGCCCCAGTAAGAACTCATCTGACCGCCGAAATAAGCCAGAAAACAGAAGGTAATCGCCGTGATGGGCGTCACGATGAGCGACAGCGCCATCGACAGCGCCGCCAGAACGCACAACTGGCCGTAGTTGAGAATCAGCGCTTTCAGCATCTGGCCGAGTTGGAAACCCAGGCCCGGAGTGCCGCCCGCGACGCCCTGCCAGGCCGCCGCTCCGCCATTTTTCAGGCTGTAGGCGGTGTAGATGAACAAGAAAAACGCGCCCAACAAAGCCACGCACAATAGCAGCGTGGAACACAAGCCGAGGAATTTGCCGACCAAAAATTCGAGGCGATTAACCGGTTTGGAGAGGATCGTGAGAATGGTGCGCCGCTCGATTTCGGGCGGCACCAGCGAAACGCCGAGGAAAATGGCGATCAGCGTCGTCATGGTGATGATGAAACCGGTGCCGAAATCCTGCAAAAAACGCTGCTCTTCGCCGAGTTGCACAAAGGAAAGCGAACTGGAAAACCCGATGACGATCATCGAAAAAACCAGAAATCCGATGACCCAGCGCCGCTTGAGCGCTTCCTGAAACGTCGAAACCGCGATGGTGCCCGCAGTTGGCGTGGTCAGCCACGTCAAAGCGCCCAGAATCACGAAACCGAGGTAATCGGTGACCAGGCGCTCGGACGGCGCGCCGGTTTGCCGGTAGCCGATGAACTGATAATAGAGCGCAAGCGCCAGAATCAGCGCCAAAACGAAGATTTGCCCAGCGCGCCATTTGGCCGGAACCGGCAAGGCTTCGAGCGGCGAGGCGCCACGCGGCGCGGGCGTCGGGCGCGTAGGAAGCGCGGGAGATGCGTTCATAAAAGAGTCCTCAAAGCAAAGAAGAGATCAGACAAGTATAAAAGGCGCGCGGGCGCGCGGCTCAGTTGCAGCAACCGTGCGAACTACAGGCGCGGCAAGAACGGCAAAGCGTGCGATTGAAAACGTGCGCCGCCATCATGGTGAAACCGCCGATCACCATGAAAATCGGCCCCCACCAACCCAGATGATGCTCATGCAGAATGCGTCCGGCCACCAAAAACGCCATCGCCAACCCCAGAACGCCGAAAACGCGGCGCTGCTTGTGCTGGCGAAAGCCGACGCACAAACTGAGCGTTCCCAAAACCGCGCTGCAACTCAAAAGCGCCCATTCGACCGGCTCCGACGAGAGAAATCCCAACCCCAAGAGCGGCAAAACCGTGATGACGAACGGCATGATGGCGCAGTGAATCGCGCACACGAAAGAAGCGGTGGCGCCGGCGCGGTCGAGTTTTTCACCGGTTTGGGGCGTGGAAACTACAGCCGCGGAGTTGGAGTCGTCGGTGCGAACGAAATTTAACATGATTTCTCAATCTCAATAAGCGAGGGGATTTTACTTTACAACAACGGCGCGCTCAGGCCCAAAGCCAGGCGCAACGCGGTTTCGTCGAGCGATGGGCCGATGAAAACCAGTTCGGCGGGCGGGAACGCCTTCAAACTCTGTGCCTCGAAGCGTTCGAGGGCGAACTGACGATTCGGACTGGCAAATTGCAGCAGAAACAGGTCGTTTTCGCCGCTCAAACGCACGAAACCTTTGGCGCGCCATACCTCGCCGCTGAGATTTTCGAAGGCGCTTTCTAATTTTTCGCGCGCGATGGGTTTGGGCACCGGCAAAATCAGGGTTTGGGCGCTGCCGTGAACCGCTTCGGCGACTTCGGGCGATTGAAACGCCGCATCGGACGCCAAAACCCGCGTCCAAAACGCGTCCAATTCAATCGCGCCGCCGCGTGCGAAGTCGATGCGGGCGTGCGAATTGAAATCGCGCAAAATCGCTTCGGCCTCGCTTTTTTTGTCGGCGGAATTGCCGCGAAACGCCAGATCGCTTTTGTTGGCGACGATGTGGTCGGCGAGACCGATCTGGCGCGTCAAAAGCGGCGTAATGCGGCCATTTTGGTCTTTCAATTCCGGCAAACGCAGCGCATCGACGACCGCCACGACCGACGCGACGCGAATCAGCGGCAAGAGCGGCGCCACGGTCAATCCATCGAGCATCACCAATGGATCGGCGAGGCCGGACGCTTCAAGCAAGACCGCGTCGGGCCGCTTTTCGCCGCGCAGACGGCCCAGTTCCAGCATCGTCCAGATCATTTCGTCCTGCGACGAGCAACACGCGCAACCGCCCGCCAGACTTCCCAGAATCTCCGCGCCGCTTTCACGCAAAATCGGGCCGTCGATGTCGGCGACGCCAAATTCGTTGATCACCACGCCGACTTTGAGGCCGCGAACCTTGGCATCGCGCAGCAAATGGCGCATGAAAGTAGTTTTCCCGGCGCCCAAAAACCCGCAAATCAGCGCGACCGGCAGCAAATCCTGACTCATATTCGCCCTTGTTGAGATTTTATTATCATTTCCAGAGCAGAAAACGCCGGAACATCGTTGGAGGTTCCGGCGCGTTGAAAAAGAGGGTTGGAAAACGAAAGTTTTAGCGCTCTTCTTTGAACGGCACGTGTTTGCGAACGATGGGATCGTATTTTTTGATTTCCATGCGTGCGGTCGTGTTTTTCTTGTTTTTGGTCGTGTAATAGCGGTAGTCGCTCTCGGACGAGCGCAGTTTCACGATGACGGTGTTGCCTTTTTTGGCCATGATTTTCCTCCGAATGCGTCGTTTTCGACAGCCATTGCATTATAACAGGCTGCTTTTGCGGCGCCAAAACTATTTCGCGCACGCCGGACAGGTGCCGTAAAGCGTGAGTTCGTGATCTTCGACGATGAAGCCGCCCTGAAGCGTGGTGTTGCGCGGCAAATCGAGCGGGCAGGCGTGAATATCGAAGACCGAACTGCACTTGCGGCACTGGAAATGTTCGTGGTGACCGCGCCCGATGGGTTCGAAGCGCGATTCGCCCGACGGCAAAATCACCGCTTGAATCTGGGCGTTTTCCTGCAAAAGTTTGAGGGTGCGATAAATGGTGGCAATGCCGGTTCCGGCGTGCGCGATTTGGGCGCGCTGGTGGATTTCGGGCACGGAAAGCGGCCCGTTTGCCTCAATGATGACGCGAAGGATCGCATCGCGCTGGCGCGTTTGGCGCTGGCCGAGTTGCGCGTTTTCCTGGATGTTTTCGGGGTGAACGATGCCGCGTCGCATGATTTTTCTCGCTTATTGAGAACAATTTTATCAACTGGCGAGGCTGCGCGCTTTTTTCGGTCGATAATGAAAAAGCAGCGCGACGGGAACGGCGAAAAGCGCGCCGAGCATTTCGCGCGGCGTGTGATAACCCTGAAACAGCATCAAAGCGCCATAACCAATCAGATAAGCGAGCGCGACGGGCCACAAACGGCGTTTCAAAACCACAAGTCCAAAACACAGCGCCAGCGCGACGGCGAAATGTGTCGAAGGGAAATTTTCGCCCCAAACCTCTTTTTTCTGTGCATATTTGCAGAGTTGCTGAACAACGACGACGGCGAGGCCGTTTCGCAGCAAAAAAGGCCAGGCGCGACTTTTGAGCGTTGCAAATGCGAGGCAAATCAGTGCGAGAATCAGCAGCGGGTTGCACAAATCCGCGATTCGGTCGAGTTGATGAAAATTCATGCGCTTAGAGGCTATCCACATAGGCAGCGAATCAATTCGCTGCAAAAGCAGCCTGTTCGGATAGGCTCTTAATCCAAAAACTCCGGCAAAACTTCTTCGGCGCGTCCCAGAACGCTTTCTTCAAACGGGGAATCGCCCTGGAGCGGCGATAAATTGAGATAAATCGTGCGCGCTTCGACATAGGTCGCGCCGCGCACGAACTCCGAGGCCGGAGCGACCACGCCCGACGTGCCGATGCTGAGAAACAGGTCGCAGTCGCGTAAAGCGCGCCGCACGCGCGTGATGGCATTCAGTGGCAGGGCTTCGTGAAACAACACCACATTGGGTCGCAACGGAGCGCCGCAAACCGGACAAATCGGCACGACTTCGGGCGTGGTGAGGTCGTGAAACGGCTCCGAAGTGCAGTCGGGATTGGTGCAGCGCGTTTCGACGAGGGAGCCGTGAATCTCGATCACATCGGGCGAACCGGCTTTCTGGTGCAAACCATCGACGTTTTGCGTGACGAGCGTGATGCGGCGCGAATTGCCCCACTTGTGCTGCCATTTGGCGAGCGCAAAATGGGCGGCGTTCGGCTCGATACCTTGCAGACCGCGCCGCGCGCGGCCATAAGCGACCCACATTTCGGGCAGCATTTCGGGGATGCGGCGGCCATCGGAAACCGCCAAAAGTTCGTGCTGCCACTTGCCATCCGCGCCGCGAAAGGTCGAAAGTCCCGACGCGACCGAAGTCCCCGCGCCGGTGAGAACCACGATATTTTGGTAATTTCGGGTGTCGAGCGGGCGCATTTTTAGCCTTCGAGCATCGCGTCGGCTTCGATTTCGACCAGATATTCGTCGCCAATCAGCTTGGACACCTCAACCATCGCCGTGACGGGCAAAATCGCGCCGAAAAACTCGCCGTGCGCGCGGCCCACAGCTTCCCACTGCGAAATGTCTTTGACGAAAACCCTGGTTCGCACCACGTTTTCCAGGCTGGCGCCCGCTTCGACCAAAGCGCGCTCGATTTTTTGCAAGATAAAGCGGGTTTGCGCGCCCGCATCTCCGGCACCGACGACACCGTTTTCGTCGCTTGCGGTCGTGCCCGCGACAAAAAAGTGGTTTCCAACGCGCACCACGCGGCTGTAGCCGATAATCGGCTCCCAGGCCGAACCGGACGAGAAATTTTGTCTGTTCATAGTGAATTTGCAACGACTTTCTTCACGCCGATTTTCGTCTGCGGCGCGAGTGGAAACGCCGCTTCCAACACCGCTTTAGCGACCGGAAGCGCGTTTTCCGAGCCGTGCCCGGCGTTTTCGATCATCACCGCAATCGCAATCGTGGGTTTTTCCGCCGGGGCGTAGCAGACCCACCACGCGTGCGGCAAAACCTTGTGCACGTCCTCCGCCGAACCGGTTTTGCCCGCGACACTCACGTTGGGCAGAGCGCACGCCTTACCGGTGCCATGGGTCACGACTTCGCGCAAACCGTGACGCACCAACGCGAGATTTTTGGCGCTGATGCCGACTTTTTCGCCCTGCGGTTGGGCTTTTTTGAATATACGGCCATTTTTATCGACCGCTTCGCTGAGAAGATGCGGTTTCCACAGCGTGCCGCCGTTGGCGACGGCGCCGACCGCGAGCGCCATTTGCAGCGGCGTCACCAAAACGTCGCCTTGTCCGATACTCATATTGAGCGTGTTGCCGGGAAACCAGCGCGCCAGGTCGGGCCGCGATTTGTTGATTTTGGCGCGCCACGCCGGGTCGGGAATCAGCCCGGCTTCATCCGAAGGCAAATCGATGCCGGTATCGCGTCCCAGGCCGAATTTGCGCGCGGTTTCGGCGAGATAGGTCGGGCCGCTGCCTTCGGGATCGCCCAGTTTGAGCGCGGTTTGATAATAAAACACGTCGCACGATTTGGCGAGCGATTTATCGAGATTGACGCCCGCGCCGTGCCTTTGCCAGCAGCCGAACCAGCGCCCCATTTTCAGCCCGCCGTTGCAAGTCACGTTGAAACCGGGAGTAATCACGCCTTTTTCGAGTCCCGCCGACGCGGTGATGATTTTGAACGTCGAACCGGGCGGAAAACGCGAAACCACGGGCCGATCCAAGAGCGGATGGCCCGGATTGGCGACGATTTGCCGGTAAATCGGGTTGAACTGCGCTTTGGGAAGCGAGAAAATGTTGGGATTGAAAGTCGGGCGCGAAGCGAGCGCCAGAACCGCGCCGGAGCGCGGGTCAATCGCAGCTAACGCGCCGTTGTTGCGCGCTTTGGCGAGCGCGGTTTCCGCCGCGCGCTGGAGTTTGAGATCGAGCGTGAGATGCAAAGTCGCGCCCGGCGTATCTTCGAGGCGCGCTCCAGCGCGTTCGGGCCGACCGCGCGCATCGACTTCGTATTCCTGTGCGCCGCGAACGCCCATCAGCAAGTCGTTATATTGCCGCTCCAGCCCGCTTTTGCCGATTTTGTCGTCGAATTTGAGGTCGCGCCCGGCTTCTTCGGCGCGGTTCAATTCGCGGCGCGTGACCAGACCGGTGTAGCCCAGAACGTGCGCGGCGAGCGTGCCCTGCGGATAAAGCCGCTTCAAATCGTCGGTAATCAGCACACCTTTTCCCAATCGCGGGCGGTTCTCTTCGATCAGCATCACGGTTTTGAGGTCGATGCCTTCGGCGATGGTCACGGGATCGTAAAAGCGCCCACCGCGCAGGGTTGCTTCCGTCAATTGCGCTTCGATTCCCGCGCTCGATGTGCCCAGCAGAAACGCCAAAGTGCCCAAAAGCCGCGCGCGTTCGGGCGCCTCGCGTTTTTTGGAAGGCAAAGTGCCCGGCACCAGCGCGACCGAGTGCAGCGAGCGCGAAGTCGCCAGAATCGCGCCGTTTTTGTCCAAAATCAAGCCGCGCGGCGCGGGAAACGGCACGCGCGCAATGCGATTGCGCTGGGCGAGCGCGACGAACTGCGCGCCTTCGACGACCTGCAAAAACCACAGCCGTGCCAGCAGCGCGAAAAAAACCACGGCTAAAATCAGCGTCATCGACAGCGCGCGGCGACGGATTTTGGGCGCATCGGTCACGTCCCAACCGGCGCCGGTGTCGCGGATTTTGGATGAAGGGGGAAGAATCGTGGCCATCGGAAGCACGCAGAGCGACACGCAGAGCGAGAAGCGCAGTTTAATGGCGTCAGAGCCAAAAAACGCGGGTTTTTCTCTGTTTCGCGCTTCTTGCCACTTGAATTTTTCAGAGCGGGGCTTGCGCCCACATCCAAGCCTTCAAGTGCATTGGAAGCCAAAGATTGGAAGCCAAAGATTGGAAGCCAAAGATTGGAAGCCAAAGATTGGAAGTGGGTGCAAGCCCCGCTTTTCTAAACTAAGGGTTTATCCCAATAGGCTTTCTTCAGCGAATAAATTCGCCGCAAAGGGGAGCAAAACCTGCCTTCGCAGGTTGGGAAACTGCCGCTCTTCCGAAAACTTGCGGGCCAACAACCTGCGAAGGCAGGTTTTGCTCCCCTTTGCGGCGAATTTATTCGCTGCCTATTGAGATAGGCTCTAAGGCTCCAGCGGATCGAGCAAAGCCTCGCGCGGAATGTCGGTGTCCGAAAGCGCGTCTTCGTCCAAACCTTCGATATCGACTTCGCCGGGCGCGCTCAAATCGTCCATTTCCGCCGACGCGATGGTCGATGAATCGTCGCCCGCCAGATAATCGGTCATGGTAATTTCGCGCGGCACTTCGAGGCTGTCGTCGGCATCGAGGTCAAGCCGGTCGATGTCCGGGGCAGATAAAAGCCCGGCGTCTTCTTGCGTGGAAGCCGAATCGGTGGTCGCGGGCGCGCCCGCAGGCAGCGCGGTTTCGAGGGTGTCGGAATCGCGCAAAACGGCGTTTTGATCGCCGGGGTGGGTGTTTTCTGGTCGTAGCATAAAGGTTTTCTCCGCGCCGTCCTTGAGCCAAGAAGATGCCGCCGCGCCCGCGCCAGCTAAATTTAAAGTCATGCCCGTTCAAATCGGATTTCTCGGCGCCGGAGCGCGCGCGCGCCTCCACGCCCGCGCTTTGCAAACTTTGGACTCCCAAATCGTCGCGGTGTGCGACATCGCCGCGCCACGCGCGCAGAGTTTTGCCGACGATTTCGGCGCCGAAATCTATTCGTCGCCCCATCGAATGCTCGCCGGCGCGAGTCTGGACGCGCTTTACATCTGCACGCCGCCGGGCGTGCGTGGGCCGGTCGAAATCGCCGCCGCCAAACTCGGCATCGCCTTATTCATCGAGTCGCCGGTCGCCTTAAATCTGCGAACCGCGCAAAGCGTGGCGAGCGCGATTTCCAAAAACGGCGTGCTGTGCAGCGTCGGAAGCGCGTGGCGTTACGCGCAATCGACCGAGCGCCTCAAAAAGATTTTGGCGCCAAAAGCCGCCGCGCCGCCGCTGCTTTTAGCGGGGAAATGGCTCGAAACCGCGCCGAGCGGCGCGTGGCGACTCGACGCGAAATTAACCGGCGGTTTATGGCTCGACAGCGGCTACGCGCTGCTCGATTTAGCGCGACTTTTCGGCGGCGAAGTCAAAAGCGTCAGCGCGTTTGCGAGTTTGGAAGCCAAAACTGCGCTGTTGCGGTTTACCAGCGGCGCGCTGGGGAATCTGAGCGTTTCGATCGCGCTCGAAAGCGGGTTAGAGCGCGAATTTTCGGTGGCGACCCTGTCAGCGCTTCATTTTTGGCGCGAGGGCGAATTGGAAACGCGGCGCGATTTGGAAACCTCGATTTTCAAGGGCGAGGACAACGCGATTTTCGAGCAAAACGCGGCGTTCGTGCGCGCTTTGAACAGTGGCAAACGTGCGGAAATTCGGGCCAGTTATGCCGAGGCGATGAAGACTTTGCGGCTGGGTTTGGCGTTGAATCGCGCGGGATTGGGGAGTCGAACGGTGGGGGTGTAGGGCGTTTGTCCTCGCTTCGCTGCGGCCCTCACCCTGACCCTCTCCCGGATTACCGGGAGAGGGAACCGATCAACTTCCGCCTTCCCTGAAAGTGGCACGGAGCGACTGTATGACCGGTTCCCTCTCCCGGTAATCCGGGAGAGGGTTAGGGTGAGGGCCACAGCGAAGCGAGGACAAAATTTCCAAATCTTGCCACGTCCCCCAAAAACCCCCTAAATTTCTAACGCCGCGCCGCCGTTTCGCGCGTCCCTGCCCGTCCATGTTTCGCGCCCATCAAGAAGCCTTCGGCCAACTGTGCCACGACATCGCCGCAGGAAAAGTCACCAATGTGCGCTCCATCATCTGCTCGATTACGCCCGGCGGCGGCAAGTCGATGCTGCCCGTGATCGCGGCGTGTGGCCTGATTCCGCGCCTCGCCGACAAAATCGCCTGGGTGGTGCCGCGCCGCTCTTTGCAGGAACAGGCCGAACTTGAATTTGCGACCGGGAAATCGCGCGAAATGCTCCAAAACCGCCACTTGATCCGCAAAACCACCGGCGAACCCGACCCGACGCGCGGACTTTCGGGTTTTTGCACCACTTATCAGGCGATTGGCTCCAACAACGCCTTTTTGCGCGACGATTTCGACCAGCATCGCTACGTGCTGATTTTGGACGAGCCGCATCACGTCGAAGAGGGCGGCGCGTGGGAAAAAGCGCTCCATCCGCTCGTCAAACGCGCGGCTTTGACGGTGTTCATGTCCGGCACTTTGGAGCGCGGCAACAGCAGAAAAATCGCGTTTTTGCAATACGGTGAGTCGATGGGCGGGGAAGTCGTCGATTTGTCGGGGCGCGGCGGCGCGGTCATCCAATATTCGCGCGCCCAGGCGCTTTTCGACCGCGCCATCACGCCGATTCACTTCGAACTGATGGACGGCACCGCGAATTGGATCGGGCGCGATGGAAAATCTTACGGCACGTCACTTTCTCAGGCCGGAAAAGACACCGCCGAAGCGGTTTATACGGCATTAAAAACCGAGTTTGCGGTGCATTTATTGGACGAATGCACAAGTCATTGGATCGAGCATCAGAAAACGCATCCGCGCTCCAAAATGCTGGCGGTGACGGCCAATATCGAAGACGCCAAAAAGTATCTCGACCACCTCAAACGGCGCGGCGTGAAGTGCGCGATTGCCACGTCGGACGACTCGGCTTTGGCCGCCAAAAATATCGGCAAATTCAAGGAAATCGACACCAAATCGGCGCTCGGCTGCCTCGTCACCGTGGCGATGGCGTATGAGGGTTTGGACGTGCCGCCGGTGACGCATATCGCGTGTTTGACGCACATTCGCTCTAAACCGTGGATCGAACAAATGATCGCGCGCGCCACGCGTTTCGATGCCGGCGCGGGCGCGTGGGAAGAGCAGATGGCCTACATTTACGTCCCCGACGACCGCTTGATGTGCAACATCATCGGGCGGATGCAGGAAGAGCAGATCGTGGCCATCAAAGCGCGCTTGGAAGAGGACGAATTGGAAGCGCGCGCCGCCAGATTGCCGTCCGAAAACGAGCGAAAAACCATCACGCCGGTCGGAAGCGGCGCTTTAACGCGGCGTTGGAGCCGGGTCGGAACAGCGCCTAAAACGGCGGAGAACGAACCATCACAAGTTGAGAAACGCGCGCCGTCGCAGCAAGAAGCCGAACTGCGTGAGCAGATTCAGGATTATTGCAAAACCGTGGACGCGCTTTTTTTCGGGCGGCAATGGGGCGAAGCGAACAAGCGGGTTATCAAGACTTTCGGCTTATCGCGGGCGCATATGCCCCTTGACAAGCTGCAAAAAGTGCTGGTGTGGCTCGAAGCATACTATCCGCTCGGCGCGATGACGCGGAAATAAATGGGAGGTAGCGAGAGATAACCGCAGGGTAGCGAAACGTAACGCGAAGATAGCACACCTTATGCGGAAGATAGGGCGTTTTAACCGAAGCCAGCGCCTTCAAAAACGAGGGTGGCCCGTCCTCAACCCAAAGCAGCGCGCTATCGATTGAGAGTAGCGCGCTTTAATCGGATGCGAACGCGGCTTGCGGGAAATCAGCAAAACCTATTTGCAAAGCACGCGGACGAAGCCGCGCGCGTCGGTTAGAATTACGGGTATTATGGCTGGCTATCAAGATCCTTTCTCCGGTTTTTTCAACGTTCCGACGATGCTGTGGTGCGCTTTCGCAGGTTTTATGCTGCTGGTGATGCTCATCATCTTCATCGGCTTCGACAACGACGGTTTTTTGCACAAATTGGAGCGGCGTTTCGGCATCAAAAACGCCGAAAATCCAAGCGAAGACGACTGAAATGGTTGGAACACGAAAAAGGCGGGCGACATTTTGTCGCTCGCCTTTTTGGTTTTGACAACTCCCGTATATCCGAGTGCTATAGCCCTTCATGTGTTGATGGCTACAGATTGAAGCGATATAAAATCGCAGCCGACAAAGTCGTCGGCCTTCGCCGACACAGTAACTGCTGCAATGTCGGC